>TARA_B110000196_G_C21153198_1_pt1 | contig 11804 bp, 11 predicted proteins | sample TARA_B110000196 | Tara Oceans TARA_B110000196 (sample SAMEA4397072) | marine metagenome | biome: Polar Biome; feature: [MES] marine water layer (ENVO:01000295) within the mesopelagic zone...; material: water (ENVO:00002006), including particulate matter (ENVO:01000060) such as...... | reverse complement strand
CCGGGATTTGAACTTCCCAGTATCGGGTTGAGTGTTGAGATCCTCGGTTGTTCACCAGACCGACTTGCGACTAAACTTAGGAGCCTTGAGGTTCCAACTGTGGGTCGCGTAGAAAAAGATCTTTTACTCATCGATCTTCGGACAATTTCGCAAGGTCAAGACCAGCAATTAATAGAAAACCTATCTAGTTTGTGTTCTTGAGAAATTTGGTTTAAGTAAGGAGGACGCTGATTTGGATGTGATGGAGCCGAGAGAGAATTGCGAATGCTCGCCTCGCACCGTTGACCTGTTTCAGCCCCGTCTGTATTTTTGATAGATTCTTTTAAACAACCACTAAGTGAGTTGAGATAAAATGGAAAGCATTGGAACATTGCTGGTGTTGACTTCAGGGGCGGTGGAAAAGATTGAGGAGTTTATAAGAGATCATAGTGGTGCGGACACCACGGGCCTCAGGGTGGCCGTTTTGCCAGGAGGTTGCTCAGGATTTCAATACAGCTTGAATATTGAGGATGCTCCTGAGTCGGACGATGAGATATTGGAAATATCGGGTGTTGAGATTTTTGTCGACCCCTTTAGTGCTCAGTATTTAGATGGAATAGAGATCGATTATGTGTCTAGCATGATGGGTGCCGGTTTCACATTTTCTAATCCAAACGCCACCGGTGGCTGTGGTTGTGGTAGCTCTTTCACTGCCTAGAGCAAAACCTGTAGGATTATTAATCCTGGTGCATTGATGAACAATCCAATTGATAAATCTGTAAAGATCGAACTCCTTCTCTATCATCTCTGTATTTGACACACCTTTTCAAATGGTTATAGAGACATTCACAGGTGGCCAGTTTCTCCAGAACGGTTATTTTGCTTTGTGTGAAGATACAGGGCAGAGTGTAATAATTGATCCTGGGGCTGGGACGGCTCGAATGTTAGCGGAATTGGCTGATAGAAGAAGTACAGTCGTGGGTGTTGTCTTGACACATGGTCATTTCGATCATATCGAAGGGCTGAATCAAGTTAGAGATTTTACTGATGCTCCAGTTTACATGCACCCATTAGACGGATATATCTTCGAACAGTTTCCTGCTCAGGCTGCACAATTCGGTGTCGAAGGAAAATCTTTAAAACCACCCGATATAAACCTTAGTGATGGTGATGCGATTGAATTTGGGAATTTTTCTCTAGATGTGTTACACACACCTGGTCATTCTCCAGGACATGTTATTTTGGTTGATAAGTCAAAAAGAGTGGCTTTCGTTGGAGATCTAATTTTTAAAGGGTCGGTGGGCCGAACAGATTTACCAGGAGGAGATCCGAAGACATTATTTAAGAGTATTAAGGAGCACATCCTGACGATGTCAGACGAGTATAGGCTTTTCAGTGGCCATGGCCCATCCTCTACCGTTAGGTATGAACTAGAAACCAACCCTTTCCTGACGGAACGTTTCATGAGTAACGACTTGTGAAAAATCCATTGCCAATTGCCATTTTTGCATCTGGTGGAGGAACTAATTTTCAAGCTCTGTTAGACTACGAAGACGAGTCCTCGTATAGGGTTGATCTGTTGATCACGGACCAGAAGAATGCAGGCGTCTTAGAAAGAGCACGCAAGGCAGGAAGACGATCGGAAGTACTGGAGCATAAAGGGATTATGAATCAGCAACAAGTGTCGAAAATGCAGACATTGTTGAAAGCTTGTGGAATAGAATTTATAGCCTTGGCAGGATATTTAAGGAAGATTCCAGCTGCGGTGGTGTCCGGATATCCTCGCCGGATAGTTAATATCCATCCGGCCCTTCTCCCTTCCTTTGGGGGCACAGGAATGTACGGAAAACACGTCCACCAAGCAGTGCTCAAATCAGGAAAAAAAGTTACGGGTCCCACTGTACATTATGTCGATGAAGATTACGATACAGGAGAGATCATAGCACAGGTTTCAGTGCCTGTCATGAAAGAAGACGATTTTTGTTCTCTAGAGAACAGAGTCGTAAAAGCTGAGCATCTATTGTACCCAGCTGTTGTCGACCAACTGTGTAGAGCCTTAGCGGAAGGGAGATATCCAAAGAATAATGAAACCCAGTGTTGAGAGTAAAAATTCCCAATTCCATAGTAAAAATCATCAAAAACTAAAATAGGGAAATTGTTGATATGAAGAGAAGGGCTTTATTGAGTGTTTCCGATAAAACTGGAATCCAAGGCCTCGCCGAAGGACTGGTGCAAATGGGCTGGGAAATTCTTTCTACAGGTGGCACTAGTAAGATACTCCGCTCGGCCAGTATCGCTGTTACAGACGTCTCTGAAATCACCAAACATGATGAAATCATGGAAGGCAGAGTCAAGACTCTACATCCGGCTGTACTTGCAGGAATTTTAGCTCGAAGGGAAAGCGATGAGGATCTCGACACTTTGGCCGATTACGGGTATGGAACAATCGATTTAGTAGCAGTGAATTTATACCCTTTTGGAGAAACTATAAAAAGTTCTTCGGTCACTATGTCTAAAGCCATGTCCCAGGTGGATGTGGGAGGTCCGACTATGCTTCGCTCTGGGGCTAAGAATCACAAACACGTGTGGACACTAGTGGATCCTGATGATTATCCGTTGGTTTTGTCGGCGATTGAAGAAACTGACGTGGAAACGGAAAAGGTGCGAAAAAACCTGGCCCGTAAAGTGTTTCAGCACCTCAGTATTTATGATAATTGTATAGCGAATTTTCTTTCTGAAGAAGCAGAAAGAAAGGTTGAATATCCTGCAAAATTAACTTTGGTGGGCGATCTTGTGGAGGAATTAAGGTATGGTGAAAATCCAACTCAGACAGCAGCTTTTTATTCAATGGGCAATGCTAAGGATGGCCTTGCATCACTTAAACAAATGCAGGGAAAATCTCTGTCCTATAACAATCTTCTAGATTTGGATGGAGCCCTATTATCTTTGTCTCCATTCTCTCATTGTCCTGATCCAGTGGTTTGTATTGTTAAGCATACAACCCCCTGCGGCATCGCAAAAGACGACACTGTACTTGGTGCCTTTGAGGCAGCACGTGGTTGTGATCCACAGAGTGCTTTCGGATCGGTGATTGCGGTCAATCAAGAGATAAATGCTAGTGCAGCTGAAGCTATGGCGGATCTATTTGTCGAATGTATTATCGCTCCCAATTATACTTCCGATGCCCTAGTGATCTTTGAGAAAAAGAAAAATTTACGTCTGATGAGTTCGACTCAAAGCTCACTAGACACTGACATAAGTAGAAGTTCACAGTTTTTGGCAGACTATGGTCAACGTCCTGAACCTATGATATTCCGAAGTGTTTATGGGGGGTTATTAGTACAGGATCCGGCACCTGTTCCATTTTATGGAGATGCCAACAATGACTGGGAAGTGGTTTCGGCGGCGCCGCCTACCCAGGAAGAATTAGACGACTTAAGTTTTGCATGGTCATGCGTTTTCGGTATTAAATCAAATGCAATTGTTCTTGTTCAGTCCGGAGCAACCATAGGGATTGGAGCTGGACAGATGAGTAGAGTTGATTCTTCCAGGCTGGCAGTTTTGAAGGCGAGTGATGTTGGAGCAACCTTGGAAGGGTCGGTTCTGGCGTCCGATGCTTTTTTCCCATTTCGCGACGGAGTGGATGCGGCGGTTGAAGCAGGCATTCGCTCGATTATTCAACCTGGTGGTTCTATGAGAGACGAAGAGGTAATACGAGCGGCAGATGAGCACGGCATATCTATGGTGTTCACTGGGAATCGCCTATTTCGTCACTAGGCAATAGAAAAGATTTGATGTTCTGAATAGAAGATTGTTGGAGGGGTGGCAGAGCGGCTCAATGCACCAGTCTTGAAAACTGGCGTCCGAAAGGACTCGTGGGTTCGAATCCCACCCCCTCCGTTTTGATGGACAGATTAACATAGAATTGCCTTCCTTAATTCCTTCTCCTAGTTCTTTGTTGATCGGCCAACTCTACTAATCTTCGCAGCTCTGCAATCGGCAGAAGGTGATCATCAACCTGGAGCCTCAAGACAGTGTCATTGTTCAACCAAACTCCTCCATCTTTTTTAACGATGAGCATGGCTGCTGACTGCATTCCCCTGATGTCACCACCAGCTGCTTGTCCGGCCTCTAGTGCAGCCAAGAGACGGAAAGAAAGATGTCCAGTAGTAGATTGAAAGGTCTCTATCATATTTTCAACCACTTCGGGACCGGCTAAAATATTGCCTTGAGCTGAAACGTGATGCCCAAGAAGATGTCCCGCCCAGTCACTTGCTTGTGGGCCAGTATATGTAGCTACTTGACCAGAGGCGTTCATGACTGAAAACTGGCGACCTTTAATACTCCAATCAGCGGGACGAGGATCGGGGTCGTTCTTAAGGATCAGTCCTACAATTTCATCAGGAGAAAATTCCTTTTCTAAGAGTTCTAGTGCCTGTTTTCCGTAACTGACGTCGACTACCGCTTGGGTAGCTACGATTCCCACCTCCGCTTCGGCCCAAAGGACGCCATTTCCGACAGAAAACACACGAGATTGAACAGCTCCACCTATCTCTCCTGTTTCAGGATCGTATCCCAGTATTGAAAAAGTTGCGACAGGTGGCCACGGAGTTTCTTCCTGGTATCTCTGGGCTTCTAGTTCAGTCGTCTGTGATATCAAACTTACTACTAGAAGTAGATACAATCCCAGCCAGTTTATTATGCGAGCAGCTAATGTCATATTCTTGCTCATCTTATTTGGAGATGAAGGGGAATTGAATCTACTGTTTGATCCAGAGAGCAACAACTCGAAATCAGTTGTGTATGGCATGTAGATCCATCTGCGATTTTATTACATTCATCTTTACTGTGTGATCAATCTTTTAAAATCCAGGGGAATCCGTGAGGATTAAAATTTCTTTTCTTTGCACCACAATGTTGGTTGTCGGTTGGTTAGACTTGTGGACTAAACGATGGGCTCTTGCCAATCTAAGCTTAGGACCTATGTCCGAATTTATGGGCGGTTACATCCCCCTGACGCTCGCCTTTAATAAGGGTGCTGCCTTTGGGATTTCAATCGGTGATGATTCTCGATGGCTGTTTGTCCCACTGAGCATTTTAGCCCTTGGCTTACTCTTCCACATACTGCACCTCTCAGAAAAAAAGGATTACCTTCGGATATTGGCCTGCTCTTCCGTGATAGCCGGTGCTTTGGGGAACCTGTTTGATAGAGTTCGATGGACTAGGGGGGTCGTAGATTTTATCGGCCCCTTAGACCTGGGGTTCATGTTGTGGCCGATATTTAATGTGGCCGATATGGCCATATCATGTGGTGCTGTACTTTTGGCCATATCGTTCTGGAAGGAAGAGAACGATATGGCACGCAATCTGTCAATTGAAGAGGGGACAGATACAGTGCAGTAATGTTTGCCTGTTCCTTTTCTTCTGTAACTGGCAATTACGGTGTATTAAAAAATGGTCAGCATTCTACAGCAACAGATGCTCTTTCAGATCTTTATCGGAAACATGCAGTCTAAATTTATCGACTTCAGAATGTTTGGTGTCAATAAGTTTTCCATGGACATCCTCTCCGAGCGCTTCTTTCAGAAACTGACTTGCTTCTGCTACTTCAACGGCTTCAAAGAGGTCATGTGGAAGGGCTTCGATATTCAAAGCTTTACGCTCGGTGTTACTAAGACTATATAGATCCATTGTCATTTCTTCTGGCAGTTCTGTTTTATTGACGAAACCGTCTAGGCCGGCTGAGAGCATTACGCTGAAAGCCAAGTATGGATTGCATGTGGGGTCTGGGAACCGTAATTCCATCCTTGTGGCGACTTCCTTCCCCGGCTTATAAAGAGGGATTCTGACGGATGCAGAACGATTTCGTTCAGCCCATGCTATGTAGACAGGAGCCTCATATCCAGGAACGAGTCTTTTATATGAGTTATAAGTTTGGTTAGTTACAAGAGCCATCTCGCGGGCATGATCCAGAACGCCCGCTATGAAATATTTGGCGGTGCCACTCAAATGCTGGGGATCATTTTTGTCGTAGAATGCATTTGTCGTTTCATCTTGGAATATTGATAGATGTACGTGCATTCCACTGCCATTTTCACTTGGGATTGGCTTAGGCATGAATGTAGCGAAGACACCACAGCGTCGAGCGATTTCTTTTACAACGTATTTATAGGTTTGAAGGTTATCTGCCATCCTGAGGGCTTCTTGGAATCGAATGTCTATTTCGTGTTGGGAGGGTCCCACCTCAGAGTGATGATATTCAACGGGCACTCCCATCGCTTCAAGAGCGAACACTGTAGCTTCTCTAATATCATCTCCAACATCAGTAGGGTTGATATCAAAATAGCCAGCCTGATCTAAAAGAGTTGGGCCAGTACCGTCCTTGAAGTAAAAAAACTCTGCCTCTGGACCGATGTTCATGTGGGAAAATCCATGGTCATTTAGGCGTTCTAAGTTCTGAGCCAAGATCACCCTTGGGCAAGATTGGTAGGGCGCACCATCTGGTGTGCATATTTTGGCGAACATGCGAATGGATCTCGAGCCTCCAGGACGAAAAGGAAGCACCTGTGCAGTGGAAGCGACTGGAAAGGCTACCATGTCACTTTCATGAATTCGTCGATACCCTTGGATTGAAGATCCGTCGAACCCCATTCCTTCACTGAAAGCACCGGGAAGTTCCTTAGGGGTGATTGAAAAAGATTTCAGAAAACCGAGCATGTCGGTAAACCAGATCCTGATAGATGAAACGTTGTATTCTTTGACATAAGCAAGGACATCTTCAGCGGTGTCGAGTGAGAGTCCGTATTGGCAGTCCATCTCGGCAACGTGATCCTCCATGTCTGCACGAAAGTCTTCTACCTCGTATAACCAGGAATTTTGGTCCATTGATGAAACTCCTCTAGGAATAATTTTGGGAAAAAAGTTGATGATTGAAGTAATCAACACGGGTAGTGTCTTTGATGCAGCTTGAATTTTGGGGGACACTCATCCTACAGTCTAGTGGTCTAATCCCAGCCGACTGTCTCAAAATACTCAATCGGGCCGCTTTGCGCGGCAAGAGTAACCTTGGCACGTGCGATGATATGCAGGAGGAGCACATGTGTCAAGGTTTAGCTCTGTGGTTAGTTGGACAAATTGAAGTTGCTGATATGATCTTTAAGTAGCAACTTCGATAGTTAGGCTAATTTACGTCTATGTCCAATCAGAGAGTACAGTAAAAATGTGGGAATTATTTAAAAGTATTTGGGAATCTAATTCGGCTCTGGACTGGAGTGCCTCAGGGCTAGTTTTTTTGAGCACAATAATTGTGCTCAGGTTGATTATATATGCTGGCACGAGCAGGATTGCACTGACGGTAAACGATACGGCATCCCAAATAGATAATATACTCGTCAGATGCTTGGCAACTGTGAAATCCATTGCCATCGGGTGTTTGGCGTTTTATTTGGCATCCTTGACTCTAGCCCTTCCACCTGTGTTTGATGAAACCTTACAAAATTTCTTGGTCTTGGTATTTCTTATACAAGGAGCTTTTTGGTCTAATGCTATTCTAGACTATATTCTGATCGACTGGGCTGGGGAAAAATTTGCAAATGATCCTAGCGTCGCTACAGCTCTAGGCTCTGTTGGCTTTCTTCTGAGACTTGCAGTATGGGTCATTTTTTTGATGTTGGCTTTAGGGAATATGGGTCTAGACGTAGGCCCCTTGATTGCATCTCTAGGTATAGGAGGAATTGCTTTTGCACTGGCTCTTCAAAATGTGCTAGGAGACCTTCTGGGGTCATTCTCAATCGTTTTTGATAAGCCGTTTGTAGTAGGTGACTACATCGAAACAGAAGGATTCGAAGGAAGAGTTCAGAATGTGGGCCTAAAGACTACTCGCTTGGAGGCCTTGAGTGGTGAAACACTGGTGCTATCTAATTCTGATCTTTTGTCTAGCAGGATAAGGAACTTCGAGAAAAGAGCTAAACGTCGGGCTAGCTTCCTTTTGAGCGTGACATATTCTACTCCATTGGATAAATTAGAACAAATTCCAAGTATTGTGAAGGAAATCATAGAAGGGCAAAAACAAACACAGTATGAAAGGTCGTTTCTGAAAAAATTGGGTGACCGTGGCATCGATTTCGAAGTGGTATATTCTATGAGGGGACCGAATTTAGCCGACTTCGGAACTGTGAATCACAATATTAATATGGAAATTTTGAGAAAATTTGATATCGAAGGAATCGAATTCGCCTATCATACACAGACGATTGATGTACCTAATTCAGGTTAGATGGATCAGGAAATAGAGCTCGGGGAGCTTTGTCCGGAAGCATTGGATGTCTATCAATCAATTTTTACTATGGGTGAAATCGACAAATTCCACTCTGCGTCCACGCATCGTGGCAATTTCCAAGAGAATGTTATCATGTTCAACGGTATCCCCAACTCGTCCGATGCGGTGTAATGATCCGAACATATAACCGCCAAGAGTATCGTGGACATCTTCTGGCAGCTTTGTTAAAAGTGTTTCATTCACTGTCCTGATAGGCACTCCTCCCCAGATGCGTACTTTCCCATTCTCTAGGTAATGGAAAGAAAGAGGTTCGTCTTCTTCGTGCTCGTCTTGGATTTCTCCGATGATTTCTTCTATTAAATCCTCTAGTGTGACCAGGCCAGCTGTTCCACCGAATTCATCAACGACAATTACCATTTGATTCTTGGCTTGTCGCATTTCTGGCAACAAATCTTCAACAAGTTTTGTCGTAGGAACAAATTGGATTGGTCGTATGATTTCAGATAAAGTTGTGAGATCGTCACGCTGAGCCTTCCAGAGATCACGCCCTATCACGAGACCCTCTATTTCATCAACATTTCCACTATATATGGGCAGTCTCAGGTGCCCATTCTCTAGCATGACAGTTGTAGCACGCTCTAGGCTTGTGTTAAGATCGACAGCTATAATATCTGTCCGGGGAGTCATTACCTCTACCACTGACACTCCGTCTAATCTAATGACATTTGTTACGACTTTTAATTCGTCTTCATCGATGGATCCTTCGCTGTAGCCGATTTGAGCTAAAACTTCCAAGTCTGACCGACTAACGGTTTCCTTCTCATGGGTCCGGAGCAACTGGCTGAAAGAATTGATTGGAATTAGAACTGGCTTCATTAAAAATAGCATCCAGTGAAGCAAATGAGCAGAAGGGCTGGCCAGTTTTTTCCAATAGATAGCGCCGACAGTCTTTGGTACGATTTCAGAGAGTACTAAGATTGCTAAAGTTAAGATTCCTGTGAAAAATCCTATCCAAACTTCCCCAAAAATTTTAGTGGCCACAGATCCACCTAGTGCGGCACCAGCTGTGTGGGCTACTGTGTTCAGGGTGAGAATGGCTGCGATTGGTTTATCGATGGTTGCTTTCATATCTGCCAGATAGAATCCAGCTTTAGAGTGTTTTTCTTTCAGGATCTCTATAAAGGAGGGCGTCACTGAAAGGAGAACTGCTTCAAGTATTGAGCACAGGGCAGAGACGGCCAAAGAAATTCCAACGATCCACAAGAGAGTACTCATGAAGGATTATGGAAACATATATGCTAGTCAGGCAAGGGGTAGCTGTCTCGCTGGACTAATTATTACTTCCATGCTCTAGATGGTTACACTTTATCAATTATTTTACAATGGTGGTCAAATATCGTTAGAATTGATTAACGTCGTATGCTAGAGTTGGGATATTTCAGTTTCTTACTTAAGGAATGGTTGAGGGATTTATGAGGCTCACAAGAGATTTATTAAGGCGTTGGTTTTTAACCGGATTACTTGTTCTGACGGTTGGTGCCGGCAAGGTGGACGGACAGAGTTCTGTGACCACTCCCCAAGAGCAATTCGGCCATGAATTTGGTGCAGATTACGTTCTCCCAAACTACAGTGATCTTTACGCGTATTGGCAGAAATTAGCGGCAGAATCTGACCGGATGTCAGTTGAAGATATAGGGTATACTGAGGAAGGAAAGCCACAGGTCATGGCTGTCATCACAGCACCTGAAAATCATCAAAATCTGGAAAAATACAGGGAGATTTCAAAGAAATTAGCGAAAGCAGAAGGCATCACCGAGGAAGAAGCTTACAGGCTCTCGACTGAAGGAAAAGCTGTGGTGTGGATTGATGGAGGGTTGCATGCGACTGAAGTATTAGGCTCTGCTCAACTGATGGAAATGGTTTATAGGTTGGTCAGCTATAATGATGTTGAAACCATGCGAATTCTTAAGGATGTGATAATTCTTGCTGTACAGGTGAATCCTGATGGAATGGAGTTAGTCTCGGACTGGTATATGAGAGAATCCGATCCTCTCAAGAGAAGCACTAGTTCTGTTCCCGTTCTGTATCAAAAGTATGCGGGCCATGACAACAACAGAGATTTTTATATGGCAGCACTGTCTGAGACTACTAATATAAACAGAATACTTTACCGTGAATGGTTCCCGCAGATAGTCTATAATCACCATCAAACTGGTCCTACTGGAACGATAATGTTTGCGCCACCATTTAGGGATCCTCCCAACCACAATTTGGACCCATTGATCATCACTGGACTTGATGGTGTGGGAGCGGCAATGCACGGTCGATTTGTTAAGGAGGGGAAGGGTGGCACTACGATGAGATCTGGATCGAGTTACTCCACGTGGTGGAATGGTGGCCTGAGGACTACACCTTATTTTAAGAATATGATCGGGTTATTGACTGAGACTGTTGGAAACCCGACACCTATCAATATCCCTTTTAAACCCGATCGTCAGATTTCTCATGGAGATCTTCCACTTCCTGTAGAGCCCGGCGTTTGGCATTTCCGGCAGTCGGTCGAATACTCACAGACGGCAAACTGGGCTGTATTGGATTATGCTTCTAGGAACAGAGATCATCTGTTGTTCAACATCTGGCGAATGGGAATGAACTCGATAGAACGAGGCAATAGTGACAGTTGGACGATACTACCTTTTGAGATCGAGAAGGCTCAAGACAATCTAGGTGAAAACACATTAGGAGACCTGGCAGATTATCAGGCATCCCTGCAGTCTCGAGAAAATCTTGATCCAAGAGGTTTTGTGATACCATCGGATCAGGAAGATTTTGCCACCGGAACTAAGTTCATAAACACACTGATAAAGAATGGTGTAGACGTTCACCGAGCACGAAATAATTTTGCTATAGGTAATAGCTCATATTCTGCTGGTTCCTATATTGTCAAAACGAGTCAAGCATTCCGTCCTCATGTGATGGACATGTTTACTCCACAACAGCATCCTAACGATTTTGCATACCCTGGTGGACCTCCCACACCACCGTACGATAATGCCGGTTGGACATTGGCTTTCCAGATGGGCATAGAGTTTGATCCAATTTTTCATGCCTTCGACGGTCCTTTTGAAAAACTCGAGAAACTCCAGGTGATTGAAGACGGAAATGTGATAGGTCAATCCGGACAAGGTTATATGTTTGATCACAATCAGAATAATTCTTTTTTGGTATTGAATAGACTTTTAAAGGAAGGGCATGAAGTGCATTGGTTATTGGAAGAACCTGACGTTGCCCATTTATCTGACGGAGCATTCTATGTGGCCAATGATGGGATTACAACTGAAGACTTAAGTATGTTCATTGAGGAAACTGGAGTGGATTTGCATAACTCATTGGCACCCCTAGGAGAGACTCTTCGATTGAACAAGCCTCGTATTGCTTTGTGGGATCAGTATGGTGGTTCTATGCCTTCTGGTTGGACGAGGAAAATTTTGGAAGACTTCGAATTCGATTTTACTGTTGTCTTTCCCCAAGATCTTGCAAATGAGGA
>TARA_B110000196_G_scaffold177357_1_pt1 | contig 11872 bp, 10 predicted proteins | sample TARA_B110000196 | Tara Oceans TARA_B110000196 (sample SAMEA4397072) | marine metagenome | biome: Polar Biome; feature: [MES] marine water layer (ENVO:01000295) within the mesopelagic zone...; material: water (ENVO:00002006), including particulate matter (ENVO:01000060) such... | reverse complement strand
GCACGCTTTCCTGCTTCGAACATGTTTTTACGATTTTCATCGCCTTGTTCTTCAGTTAGGTTGTACTTTTGCATTAAATGCTCGTTTAAGTCTTGACCTTCAACTGGCATATCTGGATTTAGCTCAAAAGGATGCCATGTAATATCTGCACTCATTTCGTCTTTAAGTTGGCCAAGTGCTGTCTCAAGATTTTTATAACCTACTACACACCATGGGCACATTACGTCTGACACGATATCAATTTTAAAATTTTTCATATTCATCCTTTTGCGGATTGCTTTTGTATAAAAGGGATATTGGGATGAACTGGACTTTATCAACGAATAAAATAAAAAGAGCAGCTAAACAGCTGCTCTTGAAGGAATTAAGCGTTAAGCCCAAATGGGTCGTCGATACTGTGGCTAGGCTCTGTAAACCAATGAGGGCCGTTGTCGGTCATATAAAAATGATCCTCTAAACGCACCCCAAATTCATCGGGTATCACTAGCATTGGTTCGTTACTAAAGCACATGCCTGGGGCAAGTGGGGTTTTATCACCGCCAACTAAGTATGGCCATTCGTGAATATCTAAACCAATACCATGGCCAGTTCGATGCGGGCAACCCGGTGTTTGGTACTGCGGGCCCAGCCCTTGAGCCGCTAAATAGTTACGAGCACCTGCGTCAACATCTTCGCATGTAGTACCAATGTTTGCGGTGTTAAATGCGGCCAGTTGCGCTGCTTTTTCGTGATCCCAAAACATGCGCTGGCGCGGTGTTGGTTCACCAAATACATAGGTGCGGGTTATATCTGAAAGGTAATCGTGTACTTTACAACCGGTATCTATTAATACCATATCGCCTTTTTTAAGCACTTGCGCATCTTTAACACCATGTGGAAACGACGTTGCTACGCCAAACAGTACAATACAAAAATAGTTGCCCGGAGCACCTACTTTTTGATGCGCTTTTTTTATAAAGGCTTCTACTTCTGTGGTGGTAATACCTTCGTAAAGCATACTCGCAGTGGCTTGGTGAACGGCTAAGGTCATGTCCATTGCGCACTGCATAAGTGCTAATTCGTTAACCGATTTGTGCATACGGCAATGTGCAGTAACACTTTGCGCATTGATAATATTCAAGCCTTTTTGCACTTTGTTAATACCATCGAATATAAAGAACTGTGCGCTTTCATCGATGCCGATGGTGGCGTCGTCACTAATGTTTAGTTGCTTTAATACGCTAACAAATAGCGCATAAGGGTTTTCGTGCTCTTGCCAGCCGTGTATTGGCCCTTCAACCACTTTAAAGCCATCTAGAGTACCAATTTCAAAATAAGGTGCTATGTACTGTACTTCACCAATCGCAGGTAAAATTGCGCCAACCATACGCTCACTCGCATACCACTTCATACCCGTAAAGTAGGTTAGGTTGGTCCCTGCATTTAGGTAAATTGCATCAATGTTATTAGCTGTCATATAAGCTTGTGCTTTTGCTATACGTTCAATGTGTTCGTCAGTCTGAATAGGTGTTAACGATTGGGTCATATTACTTAAGCTGGCCAATGCTTGCTCTGGGGTTTGCGTGCCAATACCGATTGTGCTCATGGGATTCTCCTTGGAATTTTCGCTATTGTGCGCAATGCATTTTTAAAATTCAATGTTCTGCGATCAGCAACATCGATTGAGGTTTTTAGTGCGTTGGGGTTAAGTTGGGTTGTGCGTTTGTCATGACAAAGGGGTGACATGCACCCCTAAAAGTTATTTTTTTGCGTAGGGAAGGCGCGTTAATTTATTTGCTGTGTGGTAGCTGTCAAGGCCTGTAACCGCAACAGTATCAATGGCTTGTAAATCTAGAAATCCATCGCTTTGCAGAGCGGTTTCATCTAAATACACATCGACAATTTCACCAATCACTAGTTCAGTTCCGTTAATTTCAAGATGTTTACTTTCAACAAATTTTACTGAGTATTTTAAGCGACTCTCTTTGACAAAAGGGGCCGAAAACTCATTTAAGTACTCAGCTGTTAACCCTGTTTCCTCAAATTCGGATTCGTCTTTGTCGTAGCGTGCTGAGGTTTGATGCGCTTGTTTATAAATAGACTTATTTACCTGATTGATAGTGTAAACACCTGTTTGTAATATATTTTCAAACGTATGGCGCGGTACACTGTGTGGGCGCATTATCATACCTACGAGGGGAGGGTGAGCACCCAAATGAATAACCGAACTAACAATCGATAAATTAGTGTTGCCTAGTAGGTCTTGTGTGCCTATTAGGTTTGCGCTTTTAAACCCAGATAACGAGTTTATTAAATGTGTACGAGTACGTTTTTCAAGTGCGTCGATACGCGCTTTAGTAAAATGCATTTTAAATCCTTACCACGGTATAGTTGAGCCTTGCCAATCTAAATAAGCTGGCTCGCCATTTAGTTCTAAATCAGGGTTGTTATTTGTTAAGTCAAAAAGTTGGTGTGCTACAAATTCAGGTGTAAACAATTTGCCTTCGGGTACATTTTTTTGAAAAGGCTTAGACAGGTCAGTGTCAGTTGTACCAGGATGAAATAGCACAAGCTTGGTGTTCTTTGCACGACGAGCAAGCTCTACTGCAGCAGTTTTAAATAACATGTTAAGGGCTGATTTAGATGCTCGATAACTGTACCAGCCTCCCATTTTGTTGTCGTTAATACTACCTACTCGTGCACTTAGCGCGGTTATAGTGCAGTGCGTTTTATGATTGATTAAAGGCAAAACGCTTTGTAAGCAGAGCAATGGGGTGAGCGTATTTGCGTTTAGTAACAAATTAAAATAATCAGCGTTGATGTCTTCAAGCTTTTTTTCTGGCATGTGCTCGGAGTTATGTAACTTACCGTTGAACATTATTACTTGGTGTATGTCGGCTTGCTCATCTTTTAAATGTTGAGTAAGGCCAAATAAACTGTCAGTAGAGTAATCAGTATTGTAAAAAGTAATGTTGTTACTGTGTTGTGGAACATGGTTACTTGAACTGACACATACAATGTTAAATTCAATTGTTTGGTTTTGAAGGTGCTTCACGTAGGCTTTAGCAATCGCGCTACTAGCGCCAAAAAGAATAATTGTCTTCATTTTTTTCCTTTTGATTTTATAGCGCACTGGCCGTTGTTGCACTGGGTATTAGGCATTAACAACCTGCTTATAGAGTGCCTGTGTTTTGCAAAAAAAATATAGCTCCAATCTGCAAAAATACGAATAACCGGCAAGCGAAAAATTTTCAACCAGCGGTGTTTTCCAACTGTTTTCCACGCTTGGTATGTTACGTCTAGCCCATAAATTAACTCGCCATTTTTTAGTTGCGCTTGCAGGTATGTAAGTGCTTGGTTTTTGTTTATATGCCTGTAGCGCTCGCTAAAATCAGCAGCATTTAAATCCTCAAGGGTGATTAAGCTGTGTTTATCTGCTTGTTTTAACTGTTGCATTTCAGTGCTGCAAAGTGGGCAGTTACCGTCGTAAAAAATGATCATACCAGTGCTTTGTGATTATTTTATCTATACTTTTTTACGACATGACATTGCAAATGGATCTATTAAATATGCGCTCTTAATGATATTAATAGTCCTCCATGAAACAAAGGAGACTGAGAAATGAGTGAACAATATGCCGCCTTGCGAGGTAATGTAGGTCTACTTGGGCAATTATTAGGTCAAACTATAAAAGATGCCCAAGGCCAAGCAATTTTAGATAAAGTAGAAGAAATTCGCGCTTTATCAAAATCCTCTCGCAGTGGTAATGAAGACGATCGCAAGGCGTTAATTGAAGTATTACATGCGCTTAGTGATGAAGAGCTTTTACCGGTTGCCCGTTCATTTAATCATTTTTTAAATTTAGCCAATGTGGCAGAGCAGTTTCATACTGTATCGCGTTTTAATGACGCTGGTCTTGGCCAGCAAAACCCTCTCACTCAAACATTAAAAACGTTAGCCGCTAAAGCACAAGAAGGTCAGCTAGACTCTAACCACCTTGCTGACACACTCTCAAAACTCCACATTAATTTAGTACTAACGGCACACCCCACAGAGGTTACACGCCGTACCATTATCAACAAGCACGTAGAGTTGAGCGATTGTTTAGCATCGCTTGAGCGAAAAGATAACTTGGAGCATGAGCGCGAAGCTATTTTAAATAGAATTGCTCAGTTAATAAGCCAAGCGTGGCATACAGACGATATTCGTCGTTCGCGCCCAACGCCTGTTGATGAGGCCAAATGGGGGTATGCAGTTATTGAAAATAGTCTTTGGCATGCTGTTCCGCGTTTTTTACGTGAATTTTCGGAGCATGCTAAAGAGCAGTTAAGTCTAGAGTTGCCCATTGACTACAGTCCTATTGAATTCACTTCTTGGATGGGTGGAGACCGAGACGGTAACCCATTTGTTACTGCACAGGTTACTTCGCAAGTTCTTGACCATGGTCGCTGGATGGCACTTGATTTATATAGCCGAGATATTGATACGTTATGCGCTGAGCTATCTATGTCTGACGCTAGCGACGAACTCATTGAGTTGGCAGGCCAAGATTTTGAACCCTACCGCACTGTGCTTAAAAAGCTTAAAGGCGAAGTGTCTGAAACAGTGGCGCATCTAGGTGCAAAAATTAAGCACAAACGCACTGACGCACAAGATCTTGTTACTGATATTAACCAGCTTAAGCACCCAATTGAGGTGTGCTATCGTTCATTATTAAAATGTAACATGAAAGTCGTTGCCGATGGCTTACTACTTGATTTAATGCATCGTTTAAACAGTTTTGGCCTGCGTTTGGCAAAACTGGATGTACGTCAAGATTCATCACGCCACAGCGACGTTTTTTCTGAACTTACGCGTTATTTAGGGTTAGGGGACTACAACCAGTGGCAAGAGCAAGACAAGCAAGCATTTTTACTAGCGGAGCTTAATTCGCGTCGTCCGCTTATCCCTAAGCATTGGCAACCAAGCCCTGATGTACAAGAAGTGCTCGACACCTTCGATGTAATTGCAAAGCAAGATGAAAAAACATTTGGTTTGTATATTATTTCAATGGCACGCACTGCATCCGATATTTTAGCTGTACAGTTACTTCTTAAAGAAAGCGGCTGTAGTTTTGAATTGCCAGTTGCCCCATTATTTGAAACATTAGACGATTTGAATAATGGTAGCGACGTGATCACGACGCTACTCGATAACGTGTGGTACCGCGGCCATATTCAAAATACGCAAAATGTAATGATTGGTTATTCAGATTCGGCTAAAGATGCCGGTATGATGGCAGCAGGTTGGGCCCAATACGAAGCAATGGATAAACTCGTGCAGCTTGCAGACGAGCGCGGCATTGAGCTTGTGTTATTCCACGGCCGAGGAGGGACTGTTGGTCGAGGTGGTGCACCGGCTGCACAAGCACTGCATTCGCAACCGCCAGGCTCACTTAAAGGCGGTTTACGGGTAACAGAGCAAGGCGAAATGATACGCTTTAAATTTGGTTTGCCAGATGTAGCACTACAAAGCCTAAATATATATGCAGGGGCAGTACTGCAGAGTAACTTATTACCACCGCCAGAGCCTAAGCCACAATGGCGCGAAGTTATGAAGCTTATTAGTGAGCAGTCGTGTGAGCATTACCGCAATGTTGTTCGCCACGACGAAAACTTTGTTCCTTACTTTAGAATGGCAACGCCAGAATTAGAGCTTTCTAAACTTCCGCTTGGCTCTCGCCCTGCAAAACGCAACCCTAATGGGGGCGTTGAAAGTTTACGTGCTATTCCATGGATTTTTGCATGGAGTCAAAACAGGTTAATGTTGCCTGCTTGGTTAGGTGCGTTAACAGGCTTAAAAAAGGCACTAGACCAATATGGCTTAGAAACACTAAACGAAATGAGCCTCAATTGGCCATTTTTTAGAGCTCGTTTAGAAATGCTTGAAATGGTATTTAGTAAAGCCGATAGCTGGTTAAGTGAGCACTATGATAATGCGCTGGTGGAAGATATGTACAAGCCATTAGGTGTAACGTTGCGAAAAGAGCTTGAAGAAGCCATTGAGCTTGTGCAGTCGTTAAGCCCGCAAAAAAGCTTACTTGCTGCTCAGCCTTGGATAAAAGAGTCGATTAGTTTACGAAACCCGTACACCGATCCGCTCAATGTATTGCAGGTTGAATTGCTTCGCCGTGCTCGCTCTAACGAGGAGCACAATGAAGGTGATATCGATAATGCATTAATGATCACCATGACAGGTATTGCTGCGGGTATGCGTAATACTGGTTAATCGTTAACGTTTGTTATTTAGAAAGGGAACACGGCGTGTTCCCTTTTTTTGTGTTTAATAACCTAAGGTCTATTTACCTTTCGCGGTTAAATTTTCAGCAGTGTATTTGGTGCTTAGGCAAGACAGCGCCTATGTAGTGTGTTTATTCCCGATAAATAGGCGATAACGCAATATGAATACCAAACACGCGTTGCCCGAAGGTTCGCCCTAGGTGCGTTAACTCTTTGTTGCCTACATGGGTGAAGGTAAGGGGCATGAGCAGGACGAGGAAGTTTTGCTCGGTTCTACTTAGCTCACTAGGTTACAAACCTCGCGCCACGATTAAATCGTCTCTAGTTTGAACAAGTTTTAAGCCTGAAAGGTCAACAGGCCCTAGCAATTTGGGTCTTAAACTTTTAAACTACTTAGCCATTGAATAATTAAAATACATTATGGCTTCAGCAACTTTTACTGTACAAGAAGATACAGCCCTTACAAATTCTCATATCACGTTAAACGTAGCGCAAACAGCGTCCTTACGTAGCCAATTAAAGTCGCAGCGCGGCATATTAAACACAAACAACATTGAACAGCTTTGCAAAGAGTTTAATGTTTCTGTCGATTCACTGTTACAAGGTTTAGTACCTTTAGCGTCTGAGTTTTCAGTAGCTCCAGTATCACATTTTCATGTGGGTGCTATTGTCAAAGCTCTAGATGATCAGCAACAAGTTAATTTTTATTTTGGCGCTAATGTAGAGTTTGATCACCAAGCATTGAGTTTAGTTGTTCATGCAGAACAGTCAGCCATTAATAACGCTTGGTTAAATGGCGCTAAAAAAATCCTTAAAATTGCTATAAGCGACGCTCCGTGTGGCTACTGTCGCCAATTTATGAATGAAATAGCCGATGCGAAAGAGTTTGATATTTTACTTCCAAGTCAACATTTTAAATTGGCAGAGCTCTTACCTCACTCGTTTGGACCAACCGATTTGGGTAACGAATTTAGCTTGTTTAACCCAAAGCCTCAGCTTGCGGTTTTTGATGACGAACAGATCGAAGAGGCTTTTGCTGGCTTTGCGTTAAATTCGTATGTACCGTACAGCCAAAATTTTAGTGCGGTCAAGGTAAGTACATTTAATAATGGGGATTTTTACGGCAGTTATGCAGAAAACGCAGCCTATAGCCCAAGTTTATCGCCTCTGCAAAGCGCGTTGAGTCAGTTCTTTTTAGCTGGCCTTAGTTTTGATAAAGAGACGGTGAAAGGCATCACACTTTTAGAAACTAAAGGGCACGAAAATCAAGCAGGTGTTTCGAAGGCGGTACTATCGGGATTTACTGATTTGCCAGAGCTAAAAATAATTAGCGCTGCGCTTAAGTAGAGTCAAAAAAGCACAGCTAATAAGCTGTGCTTTTACATATCAATTTTACTTATTAAGTAAAGTTAACCTAGCAACACTTTAGCGGCTTCTAATACAACAGCCACTGATTTTCTTTCTATTTCACCGTGGTCAACGTTAGGAATTTCTTGACGAGTACGGTTAACTAATACACCGGCAACACAGGCAGCTTGCAAGCCAAGAGCTGCACACATAGTGAATAATGTGGCCGACTCCATTTCGTAGTTCATTACGCCCAGCTTTTGCCATTCTTCACAGCTACCTTGGAATGCTTTTGGTACATAACCCGAGTGTGTGTCGTAGCGTTCTTGGCCCGGGTAAAATGTATCGCTAGATGCAGTAATACCAATATGAAAGTCAATGTTTAAGTTTTTACAAGCTTCAACCATGGCTTGTGTTGCATAAAAATCAGACACAGCAGGGTAACTAAGTGGTGCAAAGTGTTGGCTTGCACCGTCTAAACGTACAGACGCTTGGCTAATTAAAATTTCACCTTCATTAATATGCGGCTGAATAGCACCCGTAGTACCAATACGTAAAAATTGACGCACGCCCAATTGAGCAAGTTCCTCTACTGCAATAGATGTAGATGGGCCGCCAATACCGGTTGAGCATATAACCACAGAGTGGCCATTTAATTGACCTAGATAAACATGAAACTCACGTGTTTGAGCAAGGCAGGTTGGGTTGTCTAGGAGTTGAGAAATACGTGCAGCGCGATCTGGGTCACCGGGCACGATTGCAAGCTTTGCACCTTGTAGATCGTCAATACATAGTCCTAAGTGAAATACCTTTTCCATATCTAAGCCTTTTAAAAATAATTTTTATCAATCTAGCATAATTGCTAGAAACCTTTCTTAAGTACAGGACGTATGTCCGTATTAATAAAATTGAGTGCTTGTCTAGGCCAGTAAAATAGGGCCTTGGCGTATTTTATTCATTAACTATGAATATTCAAGCACACTCATGGATTGCTGGTTTACTTGTGCGGTTGACTTGTGTGCGCAGGCATTATAAGTATCACTCAACCAAGTGGTTAGTCATAAATGATGATTGCCTGTATTAATTAAAATTTGTTAAATATCAGTTGCTTATTATTTTATTTTAAGTTGATTTTGAAAGGGTTTTTAATGATACAGACAAAGATAATTTTTAATTTTTTAATTATTTAAAGTTTAGGCCTGTTTAATCGTTTTGCATAAATAATCACTAAAATACGCACAGAATAATTCATAAGGATTTATTATGAGTCAAGAAATTCAAGCATTTAATAGTAAAGTAGAGCACTGCTTATGTGCTCCTGGCGATGGTGTTTTTACCGTTAATACTGCAAAAGAGCGAAAAGCGGCGCTTCGAAATAAACTGTATGGTCAAACCGAAAATGTAGATACGCTATGGCGCGAATCGTTAAATGAGTTGCCACACTCTCCCCATAAAGCGGTAATGCTTGGAATTAGTTCTGATTGTGGTGGCGGTATTTTACGTGGTGCCAATTGGGGGCCTTTGTTTGTTCGCTCAGCATTAATTGATCAGCACCCTGAATGTCATTCGTTCGACTTAGGTGATGTGCGTGTTATTCCGCATTTGTTACATGACAAATACCTAAACGACACAACTATTTCTAATTGCCAAAAAGCGCTATACGGAAACGAAAATAACGACTACTACGTAAGTCCGTTATCAATTACTGAAGATGTGTGCGACAGCTTTTACGCGACGTTCAAAGATAAGGGTATTTTTGGTATTGGTGGCGACCACTCTATTAGTTATCCATTAACCAAAGCGTATTTAAAAGCTAAGCGTGAGCAAGGTAAGCGCACAGCTATTATTCACTTTGATGCGCACACCGATTTGCTTGTGGAGCGTTTGGGTATAGATTTATGTTTTGGCTCTTGGTGTACACATATTTTAGAGTTTTTACCTGCACCCCATCACTTAATTCAATTTGGTATACGTTCAAGTGGAAAACCAAAATCACACTGGGAAAACACATTTGGGGTTAAGCAACATTGGGCGCATGAAATTATTGAATGCGGTGCAGCCGCTGTTGCTGCAGAGACTATCGCGCAACTAAAAGCGGATAATGTTGATGAAGTGTATGTAAGTTTTGATATTGACGCACTCGATGCCGAATTTGCTTCTGCAACCGGTACACCTGAAGATAACGGTTTAACACCAAAGCACGCGCTAGACATTTTATCAGCCATTGCCGATGAATTTCCAATTACGGGCGCTGATATGATGGAAATAGCACCATTTACCGACAGTTCACTTGTGGGCCAAGCAAGTTCTGAGACAACATTAAAAGAAGGCGCAAAAATTTCAGCGTTTTTAATTAATGCGATGAATAAATAAGTGCTTCAAAACTAATGCTATTGGCTTAATCTTATTTTATTAAATACTCAAAACTAGCAGTCTACAAAGCCTCAACTATATTTATTGAATAGTTGCACTAATTTAGTTGAGGCTTTTACCCAATGAAGGGATTTGTTTTTTTACTTTGCGTGTTGTGTTCGACGGTAAAAGCACACGAAATTAACATAGTGACGGAGGTGTTTCCTGACTTTCAGTATATTGATGCAAATAATAAGTTGGCCGGTCGCTCTGTTGAAAAAGTAAAAAATGCACTAGATAAGACCGATATTAATTATTCTTTATCTGCTAATAATTGGACTGTGTCATACAACGCCGCTTTGCGAGATAAAAACACCTGTATATTTTCGATTGTTCGGTTACCTCAAAGAGAAGACAAGTTTGTATGGGTTTCAAAGCTTGAACCATTCGAGTCAGCAATATTTGCCCTCAAATCTCGTGGCATCAAACTCAATACATTAAATGACGCTAAGCGTTATAAAATTGCTGTACTCAAAGACAATTTTAGCCACCACTACTTACGAGAACGCGGCTTTAATGAAAACCGTCATTTGTTACTTATCGATAACCTAGATAAGATAGATAAGTTGATAAGCACACGCCGTGAAATTCTTGATTTTGTGGTGCTTAGTAAAAAACAATTTAATTACCGCCTTAAAACAGAACCGAAGTTAAATTTACTCGAACCGGTATTTGACTTAAATACTACGCAAGCTCCTTTGTACTTTGCCTGTAATGCAAATATGGATCCACAAATAATTACGAAATTAGCCCACGCATTTGACCTCAATAACCCTCTAAATTAATCGTTTAAAACTGCCTAACTATTTGAATAATAATTACTAAAATATAAAGTAAAAATATCAATTGCTGCGATTAAAAAAGCGACTATAATCAGCTGCTTTTTATATAAAAAGCGCTAACTTTTTGGAGCGTTAAATGGGTGATTTAATCGGGATTAGTCTCTTGATCTTGATCAGTGCGTTGTTTGCTATGTCGGAAATAGCAATTGCAGCGTCACGAAAAATAAAACTTCGCGTAATGGCAGACGAAGGCAGTTTAAATGCAGCTGCGGTATTAAAACTGCAAGAAAATCCGGGCGCGTTCTTCGCCATGATACAAATAGCACTTAATGCTATCGCTATATTAGGTGGCATTGTAGGTGAACAAGCATTATCGCCATACGTTGAAAAAGTATTGGTTTTATTTTATCAGGGTGCATATGTAGAGAAAATTAGCTTTTTATTCTCATTTTTTACTATTACCTCGTTATTTATTTTATTCGCCGATTTAATGCCAAAGCGATTAGCGATGATCATGCCAGAAGCTGTCGCCGTTAAGGTCGTTAACATAATGCGTTGGGTTACATTTGCATTAACGCCTTTAGTGATGTTTTTTAATGGCGTAACTAACTTTGTACTGCGACTGTTTAAAGTCCCCGCAGAGCGTGAAGATAATGTAACCACAGAAGACATTGTTGCTATGATGGAAGCTGGCGCTGAGTATGGTAGTTTGCAAAAACAAGAGTATGATTTAATAGGTAATGTTTTTGATTTAGAAGCACGCTTTTTATCAAGCGTAATGACGCCGCGGGATCAAATTGTGTACTTTGATTTAAACGAAAGTAGCCATGACATTGCGACCAAAATTATTGATCACCCGCATAATCATTTTTTAGTTGTGACGGGTAACTTAGACAAATTACATGGCTCTGTTGAATCAAAAGATATTTTACGCCAAGTGCTCAAAGGTGAAGCTGCTAACATCAATGACGAATTAGTTGATACCGATGTATTTTACTTACCAGAAACCTTAAGTTTATCAGAGGCGTTAAATGCATTTAAAAGCGCCGCTAAACCATTTGCTATTGTAGTAAA
>TARA_B110000196_G_scaffold311838_1_pt1 | contig 11876 bp, 9 predicted proteins | sample TARA_B110000196 | Tara Oceans TARA_B110000196 (sample SAMEA4397072) | marine metagenome | biome: Polar Biome; feature: [MES] marine water layer (ENVO:01000295) within the mesopelagic zone...; material: water (ENVO:00002006), including particulate matter (ENVO:01000060) such as...... | reverse complement strand
GCTGGATCAGGTCTTGGTGCTACAAGAAGACCTGAGGCCGCCGAGAGCTATATCTCGATTCGGGCTGGCACAGCATTGGTGATCCTTGGAAATGACACAGTTAATGCTGAAGTCGCCAGAACCTCTCAGGAGCGCAGTAAGGGGCTCATGGACAGAAGAGAGGTACCCGACGGTACTGGTATGCTGTTTGTGTTTGAAAGAGAAGCCAATAGGGCATTTTGGATGGAAGACACTCTGGTGAGTTTAGATATAGCTTTTCTGGATTCCAGCATGAACATCATAGATATTCAACAAATGGATTCAGGATCCAGCGAGATCTATGACAGTGCTGCTCCTGCTAAATTTGCTCTGGAAGTGCGGAAAGGTTGGCTTGAGGAGCATTGTATTACTGTGGGTTTAAGGGCCGAGATTATCTTCCTTTGATTGCAACGGCTAATGCTTCTACTAGGGCATCTATGTCTTCCCGGTCATTATAGACGTTAGGGGAAATCCTCAAAGATGTTCCTCTGACTGAGAGGAAAATCTTTCTTCTTTCCAGTTCTTGTTTTAAAGATTCTAAGCACAAATTATTTGGTAAAGTTAATCCAAGTAGGTGCCCAGACCTGTGGCTCCGTTCTTCCGCTGAAAAGCCGAATTCAGCGACTTCTCGAACTAGTTTGTCGGTGAGCTGGCCACAATAAGCTTGGATAGCATGAGGGGTCCATTCCTGTAGTAAACTTAGAGCGGCCGTAAGCATAGGTAATAGAATGAAGTTGGAAGATTCTCCAACATCATAGCGGATGGCTCCAGGATGGTAGAGTTCCTGATAGTCAACTAAGCCTGCAAAATTTTGGCTTCCCTGTCGTCCTATCCAGGTCTCTTCGAGGGGCACGCCTTCGTCAAAGCGAGAATTGAAGTAGGCTACCCCTATCGAGTAGGGTCCTAAAAGCCATTTGTAGCCTGCTACTATAAGGACGTCTGGGCGTATCTCGGCTACGTCAAAAGGTAGGGCGCCTATGGATTGGGTGCCGTCTACTACTAAGGCCGTTCCCAGCTCTCTTGCACGTTGGCTAATGGCTTTCAGGTCAAAAAGGGTACCATCGGTCCAATGGACGTGGGGAACACTTATGATGGCTGTGTCCTTGTCCATACGATCTAAAATCCGTTCATTCCAATCACTGGATTTTGGAGATGTAGAACTGGGAGCAACTGTTCTCAGCTCAGCTCCTACATCTGACGCTTTTTTTCTCCATGTGTACACATTTCCTGGGAATTGTTCATGGAGTATGACTATATTTTGTCCCCGTTTGACAGGGAGATTCTGGGCTGCAACTGCAGCTCCGTAAGATGCTGATGGAATGATAGCAATGCGGTTGGGTTCAGAGACTCCGATGAGCTTAGCGAAACGCCTCCGTATTTCATGTTGCTCAGAAAAAAAATCACTAGCGCGGATGTCAGTCGGTTGCCGTTTGCGAAGTATCCCTTGGATTCCGGCTTCTTCCACTTCTGCGGGCAACGGTGACATGTAGGCGCAGTTGAGGTAGTGTATTTCTTCTGATAGAAGGAATGCATCCCGCTGACATGGCAAAGCCATTTTAGGTTACCAGGAGTGTTTGTAAGGCTTTGAATAGGGACTTCTGAGTCACTCCAGGCGATAATGTCACCTAATTCCTGACCACCACTGCTCGACACCTGGGTGGACTGGTATTGGTGCATCTTCGAGAAACGCAAGGTCAATTTCTCGTGCCATGATGGATACATTTTCCAGTGCTTGTCTGTCATTGGCTATTAGGTTTAGGACATTGATTACAATATTATTTGGTAAAGTTTCAGAAGCTACTATCCAGTTAAGAACAATGGCTGTTGAGATAGGTTCATCTAAGCCAGGATAAATTCCACCTGGTATTTCCCCTCGTCCAAAATAGGGGTAAAGGTCGATCAGTTGCGTTATTCGACTTGGGGTAATCGGTAGCAGCCGTGCTCCTCCTGTTGCTGTAGCTTCGAGAATGGCCGCAGCGGGGTATCCGACACTAATGATGGCCGCATCAATTGCTCTGTCTCTTAATGCTGATGCAGATTCGTTAAACGACAAATAGCGAACGTCTACATCTTGATAAGTGAGGCCATGTGCCTCCAAGATTCTCTTAGAGATCTGTTCTGTTCCGCTTCCTGGTGCTCCGACTGATACTCGTAATCCCCTGAAGTCTTCAATGCTTTGAGCTTCGGATCCTTCAGCGACTAAAATATGAGTTGGATTAGGATAAAGTGGTGCCACCACTCTAAGGTCAGGGACTGTTCCGTTGAACTCTGGGCTTCCAAAGTATGCGTCATAAACGGTATTCGCAGTTGCAAATGCGAGTTCCATTTGGCCAGCACGGATCCGGTTGATGTTTTCTACAGCGCCGCCAGTCACCTCTGCGTTAAAAATTTGGTTTTCGTCCGCTTGCGTTAAAAGGCTGGCGATGACGCCACCAAGAGGGTAATAGATTCCACCAGTACCAGCGGTTCCTAAGCTAAAGAAACTAGGTGCACCGCTGGGATCACCTGAGCAACCTACAATAAAAATTAGGAGTGCCAGGATGAATCTCCTCGGTCTCTGAAAATGTCTCTTTGTTTCAACCACCGTATAACCTCCTTAGAAGTTTGCTTCAGTCAAAAATAAGCCGTTGTCTAGAACCTTCTATTTTCTCAGAAGTATCAGAGCAAGTAGCAAGATACCAATTATATCTGTTTCCCAGCCAGGAAACATCAAAGTTCCAGATGCTACACCAAGTAAAATTCTTTCCCACGCCATAAGGTGCCTGGAAGTGAATCCAATCCCAGCCGCCGCCAGGGCTGTCACTCCAGCGATTCCAGTACAGAGCGCCTGGGCTATTCCTAACTTACTTCCCTGCAATAGCAGAGGAGAAAAACCTTCACTGGAGGCAAACATAAAGGGAACAATAAATCCTACTGAGGCCAGTATAACGGCAGTAAATGCAGTTTTCATAGGGGGCGAGTCAGCAATGCCAGCAGCAGCGTATGCGGCTAAAGATACCGGTGGGGTAACGTTAGAGATACAGCCGAAATAAAAGATGAAGAGGTGAGCTGCCAGCAGGGGAACGCCTAATTCTGTCAAAGCGGGTGCCCCAAGGGCAGCTAAGACAACATAGGCGGCTGTTGTAGGCAGTCCCATTCCTAGAATGATCGAACCAAGTCCAGTGAGAAAAAGAGCCACGAAAAGATTCCCACCCGAAACAGTGATAATGAGTTCTGACATCCTTAATCCGATGCCAGTGAGGGAAGCCACACCTACAACGATTCCAGCCGCAGCACATGCCGAGGCTACCTGTACAGCACCCTTCGCTGCAGAATTTAAAGCTCTAGTAATGTCTCGCCAGCCCAACCAAGTATCCTTCCTCAACCATGTGACTGCCAAGGCAGAGGTTACTCCCCAAAAAGCGGCTCGACTGGGCGAACTTCCTTGAAGTAGGACGATCACAATAGCTGCAAGGGGAAGAAGAAGGTGGATTCGGGACCAAAGCTTTTCATCTCTGGTTTCTGTGGACGGTTCTAGTCCCATCTTGCAGGCCTGAAAGTGAATCGCCATCAATAAAGCAACATAATAAAGGATTGCAGGGATAGCGGCGGCGAGGGCGACTTCGCCGTAGGGTATATTTGTCCAAGTGGCCAGAATGAACGCACCAGCACCCATTATTGGAGGCATGAGTTGCCCACCTGTACTCGCGGCAGACTCAATTGCAGCGGCGAAATAAGGTTTGAATCCAGCCCTTCGCATAAGCGGGATGGTGAAGGTTCCAGTTGTTACTACATTGGCGACTGCACTTCCCGAGAGAGAACCCATGAGAGCACTTGCTACTGCCGCAGTTTTGGCTGGGCCTCCTCGGGTCTTTCCAGCCACCCTGTCGGCCAATCCGATAAGAAGTGCTCCACCTCCTGCCACATCTAGAACAGCGCCAAAAAGAATAAAGAGATAGACGAATTGAGCGGAAACCCCCAGAGGGATGCCCCAAATGCCTTCAGTAGATAAGTATAAATGTTCTACTAGCCGTTGTACTCCATATCCTCGATGAGCAAGTATTCCTGGCAAATACGGCCCTGAAAAAGCAAACGCAAGAGCAAATATGGCCACTGTCACTAAGCCCCACCCAGTAAATCGCCTTGCCAGTTCCAAGACGAGCAGCACGGTGATGGATCCAGCTATCAAATCCAGGTTTGTCGGCGATCCAGAACGCGAAACAAGAACTTGATACTGCGAAACCAAGTAGATACACGAAGTGACGGTCAGACATGCTAGCAATACTGACAGATACTTGGATCCGCGAGAGGTATTCCTTTTTTTAGAATACAGGTCCGCTCCCACAAAACCCAGTATAGACATGAAGGCTAAGTGAATAGGTCGTTGGACAAGAGCTGTAAATGGCTCAATGGCGGCGTACATGTGAAATGCTGCTGCTGCTACAGCTGTAGCGCTTACAATAGCCTTCCTTGTAATTGTCCAATCCTTGACTAACCCGATGATAACTCCAATCACGAACAGTCTCCCATTATCAATCCTCGGTGTTTACAATTCTATTCTTGCCATACAACAGATCCTTAAATGGCAGCGGAATTTTACCACCATTTTAAGTCCAATATATTTCTGTACAAGTTGCAGTGAGCACATTTGTGGACCAAGTGTCGACGCCTATTTTACATCTTCTGGACTATTAGGAACATAGTTGACATCAAGATATACCAGATGAGTTTGGTAGTTGATCACAGTTCACCTCTTGGCCTGTGTAGCCTACACGGGTTATCATTTGCTGTAAATGAAGACGGTGAACTTGCCACACTAGAGGAAGAATCATGAGCCTGCGGACAAATCCCGATAGAATCCTTGACAATATCGATAAGCAGAAACTCCGGGAAGAAGAGAATCAAAGTCATCAAAACCGCCAGGCTACAGGCAGGGCACTTAATACCGAGCCTCCTGACCTAGATGCTACCACACCAGAACGGACAAGGCGACTTTTTCAGATTGTTCAAGAAGCTTATACTTTGGCAGCTTCAAATACTGAATTAAGTAGATTGGCCTCTCATTTTCGAGCAGTTGGCGACATACCAAATCACCATGCTAGCGGGGATGTTTCGGTATCGATACAGTACGTCGACTCTCCTAGGTTAGACGATATCGGGATGACTCCCTATGAGATCGTGCCCCAAAGGCTCCTGGATGCTAAGAAGGAGACTAAGACGAGTCGCCCAGACGTCAATGCACTCAAGGTACTTCGACTTGAGATACGTGACAGTGTTTTGCTAGCCTATAAGAAACTCGCTCCAAGGATTAAGGATGCCCTTAGAGATAGAGCAGACATGGGGCACGTGGCTGTTCAGATCACTATGGATGTGCGGCCTGCAGGAACTTCAGAGGCTAACACTGTTCAACAGGGCGGATTGGATCTCATAGGTTTGGTCCAAGCTGAGGAGTAGAGTTCTGGGGGTTCTTTGCGGCCATTAGAACTCAGCGCTACGAACTGTTAGCTTCACCACCAGATCTTCCAAAACGGTTACGCCGATCCCGGCATCTGTTGGCACCTGGACATGGCCATCCTTGATCGTGAATTCAGGGGCTACTATGTCTTCAGTCCAGTAACGTTGGCTCTCGGAAATATCTGCAGGAAGTACAAACCCAGGCAAGCTGGCCACAGCCACATTGTGGGCTCTTCCGACACCAGATTCCAACATTCCTCCACACCACACTGGCATTCCTTTTTTTAGACAGTACTCATGAATGGCCTTAGAAGACGCAATTCCACCAACTCTTCCGGGTTTGATGTTAATTATTTTGCAGGAGCCCAGTTCGGCTGCTAGTTTCACATCGTTAACGGACCTGATCGATTCGTCTAAGCAAATGGGTGTTTCGATCTCTTGCTGAAGGCGAGCATGGTCTAAGTAGTCATCATGGGCTAATGGTTGCTCGATCATCATCAATCCGAGTTTATCTAGTTCCTTTAAGACTTCCATATCGTGCAGAGAGTAGGCAGAATTAGCGTCGACCATGATCTTTGTATCAGGGTATAGTTCCCGAATCTTTGCAACCATATGGATATCACGGCCTGGTTTGATTTTCAATTTGATCCGCGAGTAACCTTTTTCAATAAATGCACCTACTTTTGTGGCCAATTCCAGGTCGTTCGGCTGTAATCCTACGCTTACGCCGACCTCCACCTCTTGCTTGGTACCACCGACCATAGAACCTAAAGACTGTTTTTGTGTTTTGGCTTCAAGGTCCATTAAGGCCATTTCTAAGGCAGCCTTAGCCATGGGATGGCCTCTGATCCAGTCAGTATCGCTAACGCCCTCTTCAGTCGAAGCTAGGTCCTTCCCTATCATTTGTGGCAACATGAGTTTGGTCAGGAGAAACCAAGCAGTCTCACATGTTTCGTAGGAGTAGCTCGGGTCTTCTCCTGCCACACATTCGCTCCATCCTGTCAGGCCCTCAGAAAATACAGTCAACAGGATAACACGTCGGTCATGCACGACCCCGCTTGAAATCTCAAACGGCTCTTTCAACTGCATTCGGATTTCTCTCAAAAGGATACGGTCAATTTTCAAAATGTTTCTCCGTGAATAGTGATCAATATTTATTTAAAGGTTGTCTCGTTTTTTATCCTAAACGCTTGGCTTCTACTAGTAGGTATTCAGAATAATCCTCTCTTCGCAAGAGGTCCGTCACCTCATAACCCTCTGTGATATAGGTGGTCAGGGAATCTCGGACCGCGACTCTCCATTCTACGGCTAATTCTAGGGATGCTTTTTTTAGGGACTGAATAGATAGTGGTATTGGTATTGAAACAGCTGGGACCGCCAAATTCAAATTTGGCTGCATGGGCCGGACTAGCCCATGTTTCTTCTCGACTTCAAAGACTGAGAGATGCCGAACTTTTTGAGCAGCTTCTGAATTAGGAGCTTCGCTTTGAATTCGTTCTATAGTTCTAGGAGAATCCAGAATCCAAGTGGTAACAAGGCGATCTGTGCCGATACCACTGTGCAGTGGAGAATCAGTTTGTCCGTAGATATCCCTAACATATTCCTTGGAAGTGGCCCCTAGCTTATTTAAATTCAAGTATGCGTTTTTGGATTCCAAGGGATCAAAGGTCCAGTGCATCTTTCTGATGCCTTTGGCCAAAAGAGCTTTACGTTGATAGTCTTTGAGCCTTACTCCTAACCCTGAATTTCTCAGCTCTGGCTTGACTGCAAGCATGTCTGACCAGTGAACTACTTCACCATTTTGAACTCCTGTCATCCCAAAAATAAAACCGACTAACTGTCCCTTGGTATCGTATGCTCCCGAAGCAATACCTCCCAGCCGCTGGCTTACCTTGAGGATCGCTATAGGCACCCGCTCAGTGAAATGCCCTCCCCAGGTATGGGCTTGGAATTCAACGCACTTCTGGAATTCATCAATCGACTCAAACGGCCTGATTTCTATGCAGTCCATGTCGCTCATTTACCAGGCTGGTGGGATTGGTCGCTGGCTCTCAGGTGAAGATATGAGTCTGCGGCTTTTTTTAAGGAGTCTATTGTATTTTTTCCAAGCACGCCTGTTGCGTTCTTCTCGGCTTCCCTCCAGATTGGCCCAGCTCTTCTCAATATTTTGTCCCCCTGGTCAGTGACGCCGACCCCCCGTCGCTCGCCCTCTTTTCCTACTACCGTATGGATCCATCCTCTTTTTCTCAGTACTGAAAGACCCCTACTTACGGTACTTTTTTCCATTTCGAGCATACGTCCTATTTCAACTGCTCTCAATCCCTCCATGGAAGCGACCAACGCAAGCATCGTCAGTTGACTGGAGCCTATCCCAACGTTCCTTAGCGCATCGTCAAACGCCTGCGTAAGAATTCTGTCTAGCATTCTGGTCCTACTGCAAACACAGGTACGGAGTATTTCTCTGGCAAGGCTTATTTGGTTCATATTATAAATGTTGCATATGCATTATAGATTACTAAAAATTGTAATATTCCTGTATGACAAGACAAGGATAGAGTGGAATGATATCAGTTGTACCCACAACTAGCAAGTCTGTGCAATAGGTTTGGGCATTGGTAGGGCGTCTGTATGGAGTTGTAGATACAACTCCAGGATATTTATCTTAAGGCAGGAGTTGTTGGAGGTTTCCTTCTGTGCTTAGTAGCTTGTTCATACCCGTATGCGATGGTGATCAAAGTGGGTTCACTGAAAGGCCGTCCTAAAATCTGAAGGCCTGCGGGAAGTGTCCCGAAGGAGAATCCCATGGGGACATTAAACGCTGGGAATCCGGTAGGCGGTGAAATTGTGCCACTATTGGCACCATAAGTAGTGTTCAGGTCTCCAGTTAAACGTGGAGGGTAGTTGTATGTGGGATAGACTAAGGCATCAAGGCTGTAATCATCCATCAGTTGTAGGACGGCGGCTTGCAGATTGGCTTGTGCCTTTAAATAAGCAGGGTAATCCTTGTGAGCTGTGGGATCAAGAGAGTCTTGAACTTGCTGGTTCAGAGTGTATTGGAGGTAAGGATGGTAGTCACCAGATGCCAGAATCTCAGGCAAAGATTTGTACGGGAGTTCAGGTCGGGTTGAGAGGTAGTTTTCGAAGTCATAGCGCATACGTGGTATTGATGGAAAAGCTGCCCGAAGACTATCCAAGTGCTCAATGCTAACGGAATCGACAACTTTGACGCCAGCAGCAGTCATGTCCACAAGGGCTTGGTCGAGTAAGCGCAGAACTTCAGGGTGGACCTTGGTCGGAGTCTGTTTGTCGATTGTAGCTTCATCGCTAGTCTCCGATGGTTCAGGTCCCGTTGTTTGCGGGTCTGGTTCTTGGAATAGTTGCCGCAAGACACCGACCCTCTTTCCATAGACGTCGGCTTCATCGAGGAAGACTGTGTAATCCTCAGAAGCGTTTTCTTTGCTTAGGGCAGTAATTGGATCTGCGGGATCATAGCCGGAAATTACATTCAGAAGGATTGCGGCGTCTGTTACAGTCCGAGCTATGGGGCCGCCTATGTCACGACTGAGGTTCAGGGGGGCTATCCCATCTCGGCTGGAAAGACCCATGGTGGTCCTGAAGCCTACTAGGGATTGGTGAGAGGAAGGGCCACGAATTGAACTGCCAGTATCTGTGCCTAAACCTAGGACAGCAAAGTTGGAAGCAACAGCTGCAGCGGTTCCTCCACTAGAACCAGCTGTCACTCTACGCAGATCATAAGGATTGCGAGTGTATCCAGGGAGGACGGAACTCACTGTAAAAGCACCGCTTGATGCGAATTCAGCGAGATTAGCTTTTCCTAGAATGATTGCTCCTGCTGCCCTGATTTGTTTAACCTGGAATGCGTCATCGGGGGGGATGAATCCTTTAAAAGCTAGAGTCCCGTTTGTAGTTGGGAGATCAAAGGTGTCATAATTGTCTTTGATAACCATTGGGATCCCATGCAGCGGGCCAGAGAGGCCCGATTCCTGGTATTGCAGATCAAGAGCGCGGGCTTGATCTAGAGCGTTGGGATTTATGGTGATGATAGAATTGATATAAGGTCCGTCTTTATCATATGCGTGTATTCGCGCTAGGTAGCTTTTGACCAGTTCTTCTGCGGTGACTTCTCCCGACTTCATCATGTTGTGGATCTGATCTATGGTTAATTCTTCAACGTCCAATGCTTTTTCGCATGCAGTTAGGAGTATGGAGAAGTAAAGAAGGATGATTGAGAGCTTTCTTTGGGAGTGCAGTGTTGTCATAACTGGCTCAAGCTCCTTCACTGCTAAGGTCCTCTGGCAGGAGGATAGCGAGGGTGAGTAAGGCTGTTCGTTCAATGAGCCCTTTTAGACAGACATATTCGTGAAGTGCGTGGGCTCCGTCACCGACGCTCCCGAGTCCATCCAATGTTGCTGTGTGCAGACTGGTGATATTGCCGTCCGAAGCACCTCCAGATTGTCCGCCAACGAGGTGAACTCCTAGGCTCTTTCCACAATTCCTGACAGCATTCCACAGGTCTATGTTCCGGGCGTTAGATTCCATGGGTGCTCTATCTACACCTCCTGAGATCTCTAGGTGAGTACCTGGAACTGTCGTCTTTAAGTTGCGAATTTGCCGGTCGATCCACGCAGATTGAGCTTGGTTCGATACTCGTATATCCACAACGGCAGAACACGTGGCGGCTATTACGTTAGCTCTGGTTCCCCCAGTGACGGTCCCGACATTAATCCCCAGTCCCTCTTCGGGTCGATTCAAGCAATGAAGTTGCTGGATCACATATGACATTTCTTGAATTGCACTGGCCCCTTCTTCGGGGGCTAGCCCTGAATGTGCTGCCTTTCCCACGACCTTTATTTCAAATTGACCTACACCTCTCCGAGTAGTTTTGATGAGACCGTCGGTTCCCAGGGCCGGTTCCATGACGAATACCCTGCCTGACCTCTTTGCATATTTTTCGATATAAGGCTGGGACTCTGCACTCCCTATTTCCTCATCGGAGTTCAAGAGTATGGTGGTGGTCATCTCTGGAGTGCAGCCTAGGGTCTTTAGGGTCTTTAGGGCAAATATCATTTGTGTGATTCCACCCTTCATATCAAAGACTCCAGGACCTCTTACAATGTTATTTGCCTTATCCCAGACCACTGGCATGTGCTTGATGGTTCCAACTGGCCAGACTGTATCTGTATGCCCAAGAAGAAGTTGCTTAGGAGCGTCGGAGCCCGCAGGGGTCTCCCAGATGGCATAAAGGTGGCCGCCAGTCTTTTGTCCTTCTTTTAGTTCCACTTGAAACCCTAAGTTCTCTAAAGGCTTTCGCAGGAATTCTTGAACTGGTAATTGTGTTTCAGCAGCTAAGGAGGGGGACTCTATTTTGGTCAGATCCATCAAAAAATTTACTACCTCTTCTTTCTGTTCGATTAGGTGGTCCTGGATCTCCCTAGATAAATTACTCAGCATAATAACCAGCCCTACGGTAGCTTTCGTCTAGTAGCTCTATGGGGTGTTGAGCTGTGATTGTGGACCCCGCCAGTATCAATCCAGCACCAATCTGCATGATGCATCCAGGGTTGGCAGTCGCCACAAGATCAACTCCAGTGTTTTTGATTGCGTTCACCTTGTCTTCTCCAATACTCACACCTAAATCACCGTGTGTGATTCCATATATTCCAGCTCCACCACAACATTCCTCTTCTCCAGGTAGGTCTATGATTTCTAAATTTGGAATTGCTTTCAAGAGATCCTTGGGCTCCGTAAGGAGGCCTTGGCCATGACACAGGTGGCAAGCCGCGTCGTAGGTGACTTTTATTGGAATTGATCCCCCTACCTTGGGCCCATTTGACATAGTTAGAAGTTCTGAAATGTCACGCACTTTACCAGAGAAAGCATATGCAGTTTTGCTATGCTTCGAATCATGCTCCAGAAGGTGGCCATATTCCTTCAGGGCAAGGCCGCACCCAGCCGAGTTAGTGGCTATGTAGTCGAAGTGGTCGGAGTCGAAGGCTTTCAAGTTGGCTATGGCCAACTTGCGGGCTGAATCGGTGGCTCCTCCATGTGCATGTAAGGCACCACAACAACCTTGCTCGGTGACTGTTACAACTTCGTAGCCGTTGACCTGTAAAAGTCTTTCTGTGGCTCGATTGACCCTGGAGAATAGACCAGATTGGACGCACCCCTCTAGAAGTGCTACTCGACCTTTTGGTTGGACTTGGATTATGTCGTTTTTTTCTTTCTCGTTTTTGGAGGATTTTGGTGTGAAGCTTTTTAGGTGGGTTTCGGAGGTGGCTGCTAACATGGCAAGACCGAAACGAAAAGGATGTAGGACTTGGAGCTTTGGGATGATACGTGCGATCAATTTAGGAAGCCGAGTCCATCGAAATATTCTGGCCCACCCCATGAACCAATTGGTCCAG
>TARA_B110000196_G_scaffold320271_1_pt1 | contig 11919 bp, 9 predicted proteins | sample TARA_B110000196 | Tara Oceans TARA_B110000196 (sample SAMEA4397072) | marine metagenome | biome: Polar Biome; feature: [MES] marine water layer (ENVO:01000295) within the mesopelagic zone...; material: water (ENVO:00002006), including particulate matter (ENVO:01000060) such as...... | reverse complement strand
AATCGATTATGAGTCGACTGCTCTAACCAGCTGAGCTATGGGCCCTTAAAATATTAGCGTTTCTCTATTCATCAAGAAAACTACGCAAATGATCAGAACGACTTGGATGACGGAGTTTGCGAAGGGCTTTAGCTTCAATTTGACGAATTCTTTCGCGTGTTACATCAAACTGTTTCCCAACTTCTTCAAGTGTATGGTCTGTATTCATATCAATACCAAATCGCATACGAAGTACTTTTGCTTCTCTCATAGTTAAGCCATTTAAAACATCTCTAGTTGCATCAGTTAGGCTATCATTAGTAGCAAAATCTACAGGCGAAAGAATGTTAATATCTTCAATAAAATCACCTAAATGGGAATCGTCATCATCGCCTATTGGTGTCTCCATTGAAATGGGTTCCTTGGCGATCTTAAGCACCTTACGAATTTTATCTTCGGGCATCTCCATGCGCTCGCCTAATTCTTCAGGTGTTGGTTCTCTGCCGACTTCTTGAAGCATTTGTCTTGAGATGCGATTGAGTTTATTGATCGTTTCAATCATATGCACAGGAATTCTTATAGTGCGAGCCTGATCAGCAATAGATCGAGTGATAGCCTGACGAATCCACCAAGTAGCATAGGTTGAAAATTTATAGCCGCGTCTGTACTCAAATTTATCAACTGCTTTCATTAATCCAATATTTCCTTCTTGTATTAGATCAAGAAACTGAAGCCCTCTATTAGTATATTTCTTCGCAATAGATATAACTAAACGCAGGTTTGCCTCAACCATTTCTTTTTTGGCTCTTCGTGCTTTAGCTTCACCAATAGACATACGCCGATTGATATCTTTAACCTGAGTGATAGATAGGCTGTTCTTTTTAGATATACGACCCAATCTACGTTGCGCTCTTTTTATTTCAATTTCATGATCTTTGAGTTTTTCTGAACATGGGTGGCCTTCTCGATAAATTTCTTCGACCCAGTTTTCATTAGCTTCATTACCAGGAAAACTTTTTATAAAGTCTGCACGAGGCATCCTTGCTTGTCGAACAACCATACTCGTAATTTGTCTTTCTGATGATCTAACTATTGAAAGAGTTTCCCTCACAATAGCAACAAGAGGGTCAAATTTACGTGGAGCCAGTTTCAGATACTTAAAGTGACCACTAAGCTCTTTTATAGCTTTCCTAGTCAACTTATGATCACGTCCATTTTTTTCTATAGATTTTTTAGCGCTCTTATTAAGCTTTCGAAGGATGTCAAAACGCTCTTTAGCCTCTACTGGATCCAGTCCGGTATCTTCTTCATCGTCATCATCGTCATCATCGCTATCTTCAGACTCACTATCTATATTATTTTCTTCCTCTTCTTTTTTTGCTGCTTCTGCTTGAGCTAGAGCTGAGGGTACATGTGCCATTGGGTTTAGATAACCAATAAGAATATCTGAAAGCTTTCGCTCATCTGTTTCGATTAAATCATATTCTTCAATAATATAGTCAACTATATCGGGCCATTCGGCTATTGAAGACATTAGCTCACGAATTCCTTCCTCGATTCGTTTTGCAATTTCGATTTCGCCTTCTCGAGTAAGCAGTTCAACAGTACCCATTTCTCGCATATACATACGTACAGGGTCGGTTGTACGATGTTGTTCAGTTTCTACGGCAGCAAGTGCCGCAGCAGCCTCTGCCGCAGCAACCTCATCAGTAGTAATATCTGCCGTACTAAGAAGATCTTCTGCTTCAGGGGCATTTTCAAATACACTTATTCCCATATCAGTTAAATTTTGAATAATATCTTCAACTTGATCAGGATCAGATATATCTTCGGGTAAATGATCGTTCACCTCAGAATAAGTCAGGTAACCCTGTTCTCTGCCTTTGGTTATTAAATCTTTTATGCGTGACTGCTGTTGTGCGTTACCGCTCATATATGATCTGCTATGACTAAGGTTAGGTGGGCATAATGTTAATAATATTATACTGAAATAAATTCATTTTGTCCTATGCAAGAAGATAAAATAAGTTAATTTTTAGTGCTATTAAGCCCTTGGCTTCGCAGTGATTCTGATAAAAAGTGACTTCATTTCTTCATTTTTTTGCTCTGAGGTAAGATTGAGCCATGCTCTATTAAGGTTTTTTAGAGCATGATCATCAATATTTTCCTTTGAATCGAGATAATCAAATAAAGCTAAAGGCTCCATTTTGGAGAGTGAATCTCTCATAAGTCGACTTAATATTTCTTTGAATTCCTTCTCATTATCCCTACTACTATTTGTTAGTGGACGGAACACATCTGTAGCAATAATTTTAGTAAAATGTTCCGCTTGTGTTGTATCATCGATGGTCCGCATGCTCCCTATGATATGATTAAGGGTATAGTCAGGATTTTTTCTAATAATTTTTGTTAAAGTATTCAGCACACTTAATCCGTCAATCTTCCAACCCATTAACTGTTCATCTTCGGGCAAGCATTTTTCTAGTTCTGGCTGGTTGGCCAGTAGAGCAATTAGCGTATAAATGGCGGGCATTTTTACATATTTTTTTTTGTTAGAGTGAGCCTTTATTTCTTTAGCTGATCTGTTTCTTAGATTGCTGTGATCCAGATGGTGACCTATTATCTGTTTTGAGTTTTCATCAAAATATACATTAGGTATGTCAGTAAATTGGTTATGATTGCTCAAGGATTTACTATTATTTTTTTTTGATTCTATAAGCTTTTTAAGCTCACTTTCTTCTAAACCAGTTCTTTCAGATAAATTTCTAATCATCAGAGTTTTGAATACCCCAGCGGGCATTTTGTTTATCAATGGCACTACAAGCTTGCTAAGTTTTGCTTTTCCATCTACTGAGTTATGGTCATATGCAGTAGATAGCGACTCAAAAACAAACTCTGATAAAGGCATAGCGTTTGCAACTAACCCAAGAAATTCTTTTGAGCCAATTTTCCGGATTATTGTGTCTGGATCTTCATCTTCAGGAAGAAACATAAATTTTGCCGACCTCCCATCTGTTATTACAGAGAGTGAGGTATCTAGTGCTCGAGAGGCAGCTTTTCTTCCAGCCTCATCACCATCAAAGCAAAAAATAACCTCAGATGTATATCGGAATATCTTGTTGAGGTGCTCAATAGTAGCTGCTGTTCCGAGAGTAGCGACAGCATTATGAACGCCATTTTGCGCAAGCACTGCAACATCCATGTAGCCTTCTACAACTATTAAATTTTCAATATTACGAAGATGTTTATTAGCCTCATAGAGACCATAAAGTTCTCGTCCTTTATGGAAGAGAGGTGTTTCAGGTGAATTTAAGTATTTTGGCTTCTCATCACTTAGCACGCGACCACCAAAACCAATAGTTCTTCCACGCACATCTCTTATAGGAAACATAATTCGATTTCGAAAACGATCATAGAGCTTATCTTCATCATTTCGATCAACAAGAAGCCCAACAATCTTTAGTTGCTGTATTTTTTCTTCATTATTTCCTAAATCTTGAAGTAGGTTTTCCCAGCCGGGAGAAGCAAAGCCGATACCAAAATTACGAGCAGTTTCCCCACTTAGACCCCTAGATTTCAAGTATTCAATAGCCTTTTTTGCATTCGTAGGATGCCTGAGATTTCGACGATAAAAAGAATCGGCATCTTTAATAACAGGAAAAAGTAATTTTTTATAATTACCTTCTGAGTCACTACTGACTGTTTCAGGGGGCATCTCCATCCCGACACGTTTTGCCAGATTTTCGATAGTTTCTGGAAATGTAGTTTTATCAAAATCAAGCACGAAACCAACTGCATTTCCTCCAGCTCCACATCCAAAACAGTAATAGAATTGTTTATCTGGACTAACACTAAAAGATGGAGTTTTTTCGTCATGAAAGGGACAGCATGCAGAATAGTTCTTGCCAGATTTACGCAACTCTATGCGACTACCTATTACATCGATAATATCCAATCGATCTAGAACATCATCGATAAAATTTTGTGGAATTCTGCCTGGCATAGATATGCTTCCTCCACTTTAATTTTAGCAATATAAAAGTTATTGGAAATTTTTCAATGAGCTGGTGTTACCATAAACTTTTTAATTCAGACAAACAATTTTATACTTTTAGCTTAATTTATCCTTAATTACTTTGCTAACTTTTCCAATATCAGCTCGGCCTTGTATTTTAGGTTTAATTGCACCCATTACTGCTCCCATATCCTTCATAGTTACGGCATTTCTTGATTTTATAGCCTCTAAAACAATTTCTAAAATTTCTGAATCATTTAATGCTTCAGGTAAAAATTCTTGTATAACTTTTATTTCATTAACTTCTATATCAGCAAGCTCCTGTCGGCCTGCATTTGTAAATTGTTCCACCGAATCTCTTCGCTGTTTGACCATTTTATCGAGTATCACTAAAACACGATTATCCTCTAATTCAATACGCTCATCGACCTCAATACGTTTTAATTCTGAAAGGATAAGCCTAATTGTACCTAATCTTTTTTTATTTCTAGCACGCATAGCTTTTTTCATTTCTTCTACGATTCTAATCTTAAGTTCTTTGTTCATCATCCAATCCCCAAAATGCAAAAAAGCGCCGACATAGCGACGCTTAAACAACTAAATAATAAAGATAGCTCTATATTTAATACATACGTACAAATTTACGGTTATCTCGAGAGTTCTTTTTAGCATGACGTTTAACAGCGGCCGCCGCTTTTCTTTTGCGTTCCCATGTTGGCTTTTCATAGAATTCTTTACTACGAACATCTGCTAGGACTCCAGCTTTTTCACATGAGCGCTTGAAGCGTCTGAGAGCAACATCAAAAGGCTCATTTTCTTTAATACGAACAAAAGGCATAAACTTTCCTATTAAGTAATATTTAGTTGCTCTAAAGTCAAAATTTATTTACTAAATATATTTACTTTAGACGCTTCAGAACTAATCGAGGCTATTCTAAACATATACCGCTAGAGTTGCAAAACTTTTATAGAACACTAAAAAATATGCATAATAATTTTTTATTAAAAATAAAGAAAAAACAAAAAATTGCAACAACTGGGGTAATATTAGTGCTAATTATTGTATCGTACCCAAGCTAAAGCCTTGTTGAATAGTTAGATAGATAAAATTGAGTTATAAAAAATGCGTATATTAGGTATCGAAACGTCTTGTGATGAGACCGGCATAGCCATCTATGATAATAAATTAGGACTTTTGGCACATGACCTTTATAGCCAAGTGGAAGTCCATGCCGAATATGGTGGAGTAGTTCCAGAACTTGCATCTAGAGATCATGTTAGAAAAATTTTACCTTTAATAAAAAAAGTTTTGATGGATGCCAATACATCACCAAAACAAATAGATGGGATAGCTTTCACTTCAGGCCCAGGCTTGATAGGAGCTCTTATGGTTGGGGCTTGCGTTGGTCGCTCTTTGGCATATGCTTGGAAAATTCCTGCAATAGGCGTCCATCATATGGAGGGTCACTTATTGGCCCCAATGTTAGAGGATTCGTCACCTGAGTTTCCATTTGTTGCACTTTTAGTTTCTGGTGGTCATACACAGCTTGTGGAGGTAGAAAATGTAGGGGTATACCGTATCCTCGGTGAGTCTCTTGACGATGCAGCTGGCGAAGCATTCGATAAGGCAGCTAAAATGCTGGATCTTGATTATCCAGGAGGGCCAGCAATTGCAGAGCTTGCAAAGAGGGGTGTTATTGGAAGATTCAAGTTTCCAAGACCTATGATAAATCGACCAGGATTAGATTTTAGTTTTTCAGGGCTGAAAACTTTTACGCTAAATACTATTATCAGCCATCGCGCAGATAATGTTTTGCCTGATGATCAAACAATGGCTGATATAGCTTATGCTTTTGAGGATGCTGTAGTTGATACTTTAAGAATAAAATGTCTTCGAGCACTAAAAAAAACTGGGCTAAAAAGATTAGTTATTGCTGGCGGTGTTTCTGCGAATGTTCGATTAAGAGAGAGGCTAGCAGAATCACTTGGTGAGGTTGATGGAAAAGTATTTTTTTCCAGACATGAGTTTTGTACTGACAACGGAGCTATGATTGCCTTTGCTGGTTGCCAACGCCTTTTGGCCGGACAGCATGAAAGTCTTGAATTGAATATTCAGCCACGTTGGCCGATAGATAGACTTCAATCTTTAGATTAAGGATAAATTATGCCAGATATTATATATATTAAAAATTTAAAAATAGAAACAATTATTGGTGTTTACGATTGGGAGCGTGAAGTTCGCCAAATTATTAATATAGATTTAGAAATTGCTACAGACAATCTTGAAGCAGTAAAATCTGATGATATCCAGTTTACCGTTGACTATAGTTTAATTGCAAAGCGCTTAAAAGATTTTTTGCAGATTAGTGAATTTTTTTTACTTGAAACAATGGCTGAAAGAATTGCAGAAATAGTCCTTAATGAATTCGATATAAATTGGGTCCGATTACGTGTAGGAAAACCAGGAGCAGTAGATGATGCTGATGATGTTGGTGTAATAATAGAGCGCGAAAGGCTCCAAAAAAATTGAGCTTATGTTCTTTTATTTATATTGAGCTGCCACCATCAACGACAATAGTTTGACCAGTGATGTAGCTTGCTGACACAGCTAGAAATAGAGCTGTTTGGGCAATATCTTTTACTGATCCATTGCGCTGTAGAGGTATATTTTTCATAATTTTTTCCCTTGTTTCTTCGCTCATTTGCAATGCAGTATCTGGCCATAATATTAGACCTGGAGCGATTCCATTGACACGTATTTTGGGCGCAAGTTCTTCAGCTAAAGTCTTAGTAAGCATTTTATTTCCCGCCTTAGCAATAGAATAAATACTATAGTCTTTGAGAGGCATAAATGAATAGATATCATTTATAGATATAATGCTAGCATTCTGAGTAAGCATAGGAGCGATTGCTTGACTCATGAAATAGGGGCCTTTCAGATTACTATTAATTAGTGTATTCCATTCTTTCTCGCTAGCCTCTAAAAGAGAGCAGGGAAAAAAACTTGAAGCATTATTTATAAGTACATCTATTTCTTTTCGCCAAAAAAGTATACTTTTAACCATGGATCTAATTTCTACAACGCTACCTAGTTCGGCCTTAAAAACTGCAGCCGAGTCATCACGAATAATATTTAAATCTTGAGCAAGCCTCTTGGCGTCCTGTTCAGATCTATTGTAGTGAATCGCAACATCATATCCCTTATGGTGAAAAGTGCGTGAAATTTCTTCACCAATACGTCGAGCTCCTCCGGTTATAATAGCTACGCGTTTTTTTTCTTTGTTGGTCGGACTTATTTTCATTATCTTAATAATTCAGATATTATTTTTTTTCGGCGCACATCTATTTCTTGTCCAAGCTTGATTCCTGAATACCCCTCTGAAATTAACTCTTTGTTATTTATCAGCATAATTTGGCTAAATGCTTCTTTTAACCAAACACCTGGTTCATAAATTTTATTATCATCTTTATTTTCTTGGGTTATTTGCGCCTCTGCTTCACAACAATATATAAATTTTTCTAAATTTTTGGTTTTTTTAAAAGCGCCAATACCTTTCAACATATCCAAAATAGTTTGTGCCTCTAGATTTTTCAAGCTATGACATAAGTCTTTATATTTTATGAAAGTTATTGTAAATTTTCGATAGCGATTGGGTGCTTTTAATCGATCAAAAAGGCTGTTGATTACCTCAATAGCCCTATCGCTTGATTTCGTTTTTGAAGGAATTGACGGATTAGGCTCCCCCCCTAAATGAATATTACTAAACAGGACTGCGAATCGAGTGCAGGGGTCTAGATCTAATTTAGCCACATAGTCTAAAATTGATAATGTATGAGACTTAGCATCAATTTTATCCCTCTCTAAAGAGATATCAAAAATTCTACTAATTTCTGGAAAAATTTTTGTGAGCGCTTTGCATTTATATAGTATTTCGATATAAGTGCTCGGTGATCTCTCTTTTAATGCTTTTTCAGTTTCAAGCCACACCCTTTCTGAACTTAGATATTTAAGTTCTCCACTGTTTGCAATGCTTGTCATTAAAAACATAGTCTCGTCTGCGATCTTGAATCCAAGGTGGTGATAACGAGCTGCAAACCTAGCTACTCGTAATACTCGCAATGGATCCTCTACAAAAGCTCCAGATACATGACGCAGTATTTTTTTTGAGAGATCATCTTGACCTCTATAGGGATCAATTATTTTTCCATCATAATCTTCTGCCATAGCATTTACTGTAAGATCTCGCCGAGAAAGATCTTGTTCTAGTGTTACCTGAGTGCCTGTAAAAAACTCAAAACCTTTGTAGCCTAAGCCAGACTTTCTCTCGGATCGAGCAAGTGCGTATTCATCTTTAGATTCAGGATGAAGAAATACAGGGAAATCTATACCAACCTGTATAAATCCTTTGTTGATTAGCTCTCTTGGTTCTGCGCCAACCACCACCCAATCTTCATCTGTAAACGGATAATTAAGAAGTTTGTCACGAACAGCACCACCAACTTTGTATACCTTCATACCTAATTTCTCTTAAGGGCTCGAAGTTTAAAAAATTAATTGGTGTATATTAACAGAGAGATAGACATGAGCATAAAGTCAGCTATTTAATTTAATTTTTAAAATCAAAATAGAGGAAGAGAGAAAGAAGAGAAATAGCAAAAGAAATTAAACCTATCGCCTTATTAATGTTTCAATTTTCGGTATTAGCGATATATGTAAAAAATCTGCTGAGTTGTTCTGGCCCGAGTGTTACAGGGTGAGTCTTTTTGCAAAGAAAACCAAGCTTATAATTTCTCGTATAATTATATTGTGCTTGATTAAATAAGTTGTACCTCAATAATCGTATTTTTGAGCGAGCCAAAAATATATGTTTGTATACATTTCTAATAATCATAATACACACCATACTGTTAATTTATACAGTATAGTATCATGTTAGATCACAATAACAATAGTTTATTACATTTACGCTAATAATTTTTTTAAGAAAGTTCCAGTGTGAGATTGATTAGTATTTGCAACTTCTTCTGGGGTGCCAGTAGCAATAATATGACCTCCACCTTCTCCCCCTTCAGGACCTAGATCTATTACCCAGTCAGCCGTTTTTATAACATCTAAGTTATGCTCGATAACAACCATTGTATTTCCATGATCACGCAACCGATGCAAAACAGCTAATAACTGTTGTATATCGTGGAAATGCAGTCCTGTTGTCGGTTCATCAAGTATATATAGTGTATTGCCTGTATCTCTTTTAGATAACTCTTTCGAAAGCTTAACCCTCTGTGCTTCTCCGCCTGATAGAGTTGTTGCAGCTTGCCCTAACTTGATGTAGGAAAGCCCTACATCAATCAAAGTTTGCAATTTTTTCGCTACAGATGGAACGGGACCGAAAAATTCTAGGGCATCTTCTACTGTTAAATCCAACACCTGAGATATACTTTTTCCTTTATATGTAACTTCTAAAGTTTCACGATTGTAGCGCTTACTTTTGCAAATATCACAAGGAACATATACATCTGGAAGGAAATGCATCTCAACTTTAATTAGACCATCACCTTGACATGCTTCACATCGTCCACCCTTAACATTGAAGCTAAATCTGCCTGGCTTATAACCTCTAGAACGAGCCTCTTGAGTACCTGCAAATAATTCTCTAATCGGTGTAAATATACCTGTATAAGTCGCAGGATTGGACCTAGGGGTTCTACCAATTGGACTTTGATCAATATCAACACACTTATCAAAATGATCAATTCCTTGTATTGACTGATAGTCTTCGGATTTTTTAGTTGAAGCGTTATTTAGTTCAGTTGCAGCAATTGGATAAAGAGTCTCATTTATTAAGGTTGATTTCCCAGATCCTGAAACACCAGTAACACAAGTAAAAAGACCTACAGGTATTTCAAGATTGACATTTTTAAGATTATTTCCATTTGCTCCATTTAATAAAATTTTCTTATCTGTTGGTGCGGTGCGCTTTTTAGGTATAACTATTGCCTTCCTTCCTGATAGATAATCTCCCGTGAGAGACCGTTTCTCATTCACGATATCGTCATAATTTCCTTTCGCAACTATTTCACCACCATGAATACCTGCCCCAGGACCAATGTCTACAATATAGTCTGCTCGTCTTATAGCCTCCTCATCGTGCTCCACCACAATTACTGTATTTCCGATATCTCTTAATCTGGTTAGGGTAGCCAACAGACGCTCATTATCTCTCTGATGTAACCCGATCGATGGCTCATCAAGGATGTACATTACACCAACAAGACCAGCCCCAATTTGACTAGCTAGCCTTATACGTTGTGCCTCCCCACCTGAAAGGCTTTCTGCACTTCTATTAAGGTTTAAGTAATTAAGTCCAACATCTACTAAGAAATTTAGGCGATTTCTGATTTCTTTTAAAATTTTCTCTGCAATTTCTCCTCTACTGCCTTCTAGGTATAATTTTTTATAATAATCTGCAAGATCGCCTACAGGGTAATTACCAATCTCAGGAAGAGATTTTCCGTCTATGAAAACATGTCTTGCCGCTTTTTTTAGGCGAGCTCCATTACAACCTGGGCAATTTTGTTTATTTAAATATTTTGTAAGGTCTTCTCTTGCATGATTTGATTCTGTTTCTTTGTAGCGTCTTTCCATATTTGGAATGATGCCTTCAAATGTATGACTGCGATAAAAGGTGATACTTTTGTCGTTGGTATAACTAAACTCTATGATTTCTTCATCGCTTCCAAAGAGTATTACTTGTTGGTGTTTTGGATCAAGATTTTGAAATGGGCTATCAATATCAAAATCATAGTGGCTGGATAATGAGGTAAGCATGTTGTAATAAAATAGATTTTTCCTATCCCAGCTTCTGATAGCTCCTTCAGAAATAGAAGATTCTGGAAATTGTACAATTAGGTCTATATCAAAAAATTGCTTTACTCCCAAACCATCACAATCTGGGCAGGCACCTGAAGGGCTATTAAATGAGAACATCCTTGGTTCAAGTTCATCAATACTATAATTACATACAGAGCATGCAAATAAAGCAGAAAAAAGAATCTCCGGTGAATTTTTAGGGCCCTTGCTGTCCTCTTCTTCTGATCGAATTATTGGTAATCCGTCCATAGAGCTAACTATTGCCAAGCCTTCAGATATATTAATCGCAGTTTCAAAAGATTCTGTAAGTCTGAGCTGTATTTCAGGCTTAACTTTAAATCGGTCAATTACAATTTCAATAGTATGTTTTTTATTTTTTTCTAGTACAGGTACGTCATCAAGATCTACTACAAGTCCATCTATTCGAGCTCGAATAAAACCTTGTGCTCGCATATTTTGAAAGATATGCGCGTGCTCACCTTTCCTATCTTTAACAATAGGTGCAAGTAAGATTAATTTTGTGTCACGGGGCAGCGTAAGAACTTGATCGACCATCTGACTAATAGTTTGTGCTTTTAGGGGTGTATCATGCTCTGGGCATTTAGGCTCCCCAGCTCGAGCATAAAGTAAACGCAAATAGTCATGTATTTCTGTAATTGTTCCTACAGTAGAGCGAGGATTGTGTGAAGTAGATTTTTGCTGAATCGATATGGCCGGGGACAAACCTTCGATATGATCTACATCAGGTTTTTCCATCATTGATAAAAATTGGCGAGCATAAGCAGACAAGGATTCAACATAACGTCTTTGTCCCTCTGCGTAGAGGGTGTCGAATGCTAATGATGATTTTCCTGACCCGGATAAACCAGTTATCACAATGATTTTGTCCCGAGGTAAAACAAGATCTATTGATTTTAAATTGTGAGTTTTTGCGCCGTGAATGGAAATATTTTTCATACTGAATAAAGCCTAAAATTTGACACGTCATGATGATTAAATAATGCTAATAAAGCAAGAAAGATCGTATGCTTTTAATCAACCATAGAGATTTTTT
>TARA_B110000196_G_scaffold55016_1_pt1 | contig 11980 bp, 9 predicted proteins | sample TARA_B110000196 | Tara Oceans TARA_B110000196 (sample SAMEA4397072) | marine metagenome | biome: Polar Biome; feature: [MES] marine water layer (ENVO:01000295) within the mesopelagic zone...; material: water (ENVO:00002006), including particulate matter (ENVO:01000060) such as...... | reverse complement strand
ATTAACTGTAACTGAAATAGTAGCTATATCAGAACAACTATTTACATCCGTTCCTGTAACTGTATAAATAACTGTACCAATTGATGGTGTAAATGGTATATTATCTACAACCATCTGATCCCATGTATAAGTACCAGTAATACCAGCTCCACCTCCTGTCAAAGTCAATGCATCACCATCACATAAAGGTGATACAGGACTAGAATTAGCAGTAACTGTTGGTAATGGGTTAACAGTAATAGTAACACTACCACTTACATTATTTTCTACTACACCATTTCCATCTGTAATACTAACCAAAGTATAAGTGGTAGTAATAACAGGACTTACATTTAAAAGGTTAGAGCCTGTACTATTAAACATATAAGAATTAGGCACACCATTTATAGTGTATTCTACTGTAAAGTTAGGAGTTCCACCCAAGTTAAAATCTAAATCACTATTTTGTCCTTCACAAATAGTTGCATTACCTGAAATAGTGGCAGTTGGTAATTGATTTACCGTAATTGTGACTGAACCACTTACAGAGGCAGTACATCCGTTAGCATCAGTAACGCTAACCAAACTGTAATTAGTTGTAGTATTTGGAGTTACAGTTATTGTACCTGTATTTGAATTGAAAAGTGGAGATGTTATAGGCCCTGTTCCGTCATCATAAACTACAGTGAAAGGAGCGGTTCCTGTTGTTAAAGTAAAATCAATTGTAGTACTCATTCCTTGGGTAACGCTTATTGTTCCGCTAATTGTCACAACAGGTCGTGGATTGACAGTAATTGTAACAGTAGCAGTTGCATTAGGGCAAGGGATAGCTCCTAATACTGTATAAGTAAAGATAAAAGTTCCACTTCCTGAAGTGCTTGGGTTAAACATATTTGGCACAGGAATATTATTCACATCCGTCCAGATACCTCCCACATCTGGGCTACCTGTTAGATAATTAAATAAATTAAATAGACCATCATCTTCACAAACTGTATGTATCCCATTTGCACCAGCACTTGGAATTTGATTAATTATAACTGTTAAATCAGCAGAATTACTAGGGCAGGGAAACGCTGCTGGTACAGTATAAGTAAAGACTCCACTGCTCATTGTAGATGGGTCAAACATATTACTAACACTACTACCACTTGCATCAGACCAACTTCCACCAGAAAAAGGTGCACCTCCTAAAAAATTATACATATTAAATGCAGGACCATTTTCACAAACTGTATGTGCTGCATTTTGCCCTGCATCAGGCAAGGTATTGTTGGTTACACTTACTATAGAAAAATCATTGGAACAAGGTGCAATACCATATATGGTATAAGTGAAATTATCAGAACCAGTAACGGAAGGATCATAGAACGAACTAGTTAAAATTGTACCAGCAGAATTGGTCCAGGTTCCTCCCAAATTAGGGCTTCCTGTTAAAATAGAATATAAATCAAAAAATGGATTGGTTTCACAAACAGTAATACTAGCACTTCCTCCAGCATTGGGTATCGAATTTACCGTTACCGTAAGGGAAGGATTGGTTACAGCAGCTGGGCAGCCGGTACCATCCAATAAAGTTACTACATCATAAGTTGTAGTGGTAGTTGGATAAAAAGTTAAGGGTTGTCCTGTAGCTGTATCATTTCCGCTTCCATCTAAAGTATAAACAGGTTGGGTCGTTCCATTAATATTCAAAGTAAGGTACCAATTAGCAAGTCCAACCATAGGAAGGAAAGAAAGCGTAACAGGGTCTCCTGTACAAATAGAAGTTGGCCCACTTAATGTAGCGGTAATATTACTACTGTTAGGAAGTACAGTAACTGTATCGGTTGCAGTACACCAAGGATGAGCAGGATCATAACCAGTTACTACATAATCGGTACTAGTACTTACTGTAACACTAGGGTTATATATATTTGGATTACTTAAACCAGTAACAGTGCCTGCAGTTGTTTGCCAACTATAACTATAAAATAGGGTAGTAGGACAAGTTACATTTACTTCTGGATGACTATTTAAATTAGTATTACAACCTAACATAGGATTTCCTAGCACAGGTGGAAGTCCATCCAAACGAACAATAACACCTTGGCTATCTTTTATTACATAACCACAATCGGAATAATTTGTTCCCCAATTTTGCAAAAATGTTTCTAAAACATCCCCATCTGTTACAGCAACTTGATGCACTTGAGGCCCTGATCCTGTTATCATGGTAAAATTTCTATATAATGAGTTGTTTACATGTACATCCATATTATGATAATTAGCAGGACTTCCACCAGCATTCCATCCGTCTCCAACACCATCCCAAAGCTCAATAGTATAATTGCAATTAGCTGGTATTGAGGCTAAAGCATCTAATTGAGTAGAGCCAGTACAATTTGATGGTGTTTGACTTGCTACAATTGTTGGCATTTCTACATTAATAGTCACATTTGCAGTACAAGTGTCAGTAGCCCAATCTGAATATATTATGGTATAAGTAGTGCTAACTTGAGGAAATACAGTAATAGTATCATTCGCACTAATTGCAGGAGGAAGAGGATTTGGAAAAGGACTTGTTGAAATAGCAGTATTAAACCAAAGAGAAGAATAGCCAGTACAAGTGGCAATATTTACATTATCAATACCCCATAAATCCCAACTTGCACCAGATGTGCTTGTTTGAGACCATCTGAAATGTGTGGCAGAAGTTTGTGCAGCAGCAGGAATAGGATAACAATAATTGTTCCATCCTGCAAAATTATAAGTTTGAGGATTAAAATAATAAATAGTCACCCAAGTTGCTCCATTTAGGCTATATTGCAAATACACCCCTTCACCAGGTAAATCAGGCCCATCACATGGCGGAGGAGATTGGGTTTCCATTTTAAAATCAAAACAAATATTACCTCCGCATGAAGCATCTACTGCTACTGTTGTAGCTTCCCTTGGAGTTGATGATCCTTGTGCAAAAAACATATGCTGACCGCCTAATGGATTAGTTCCACATGGGCTAGTTAAACTCCATCCTGAAGTAATTCCTTGCCACAAGCCACTTAATGTTCCAGCCGAAAAATCATCAGAAGAAGTTCCTCCTACACCGGTTTGTTGTAGTAAAATACTTTCCCCACAAGCAATGGTATCATGTGTAATATAGATAGCTGTAGTACATTGCGCATACAATGCATTTGATGCAGTGTAAAAAAGTAAGGCGCAAGCAAATAATAGTTTAGTAAAAAATTTATTCATCTGTTATTTTTAGGTTTTCTAATTCAAATTTTGTTAGGGTTGTAATTTTATCTATTCCTGGCATGTCCTCCAACTTTTCAGTAAATTTTGAGAATATTCGTAAGGCATTATTCTCACTGCAATTTCCTTCCAAAGTTTTTCGGCTTTCAATCCTAATTTCATTACGAAATTCTGGACTATCTTGTTCACAATTTATGCAAGATTCGTCATACCATATTTTTGTATGCCATTGCAGTGTTATGGCTTGGGATGATAAGTTTTCAATTTTAAAAACCACAAATTCTTGGTCAAATTGATTTTCAAAATCGCATTGCAGATGGATGAATGAGATTTTTACCTGGGTATTTTCGTAATAAACTTCCCAATTACTTCCGCTAAAAGCAGTAGCTAAAAAACTAGATAATAAGAGAGTGATAATGAGAAAATATTTTGTTAATTTATTCATCAGTTGGATTTGTTAAATTTTAAATTAGATACAAATGTACGAAAAATTGCTGCAAAATCAGGAATAAAATAAGGGTATTGCTTAATGAAGTTTTTAACGATTGTTAAATCTCCCTGCAATTTTCTTTCAGCATCCAACCTTTATTGCCGTTAGAAAGTTGAATATGAATCCATTCTCCTATCTGGTCAGTTATCCTTATTTTGCTGCCAGCATGAAGAGAGAAAATATCGTTGGCACTAAATGATGGAGCACTTTTTATCACCACTGAGGAACTGAAAATAATAGCCGTTTTCTGCTGGGTTTTCTGTGTATGCTGACTATTGCTAAAAACAAAGGTTAAAGCTGAGCAAATAATTAAAATAGCGAAAAGGTGTTTTGGTAATTGCAGGTCAGTCAATTTTCGGATGGCAAAAAAAACTACACCTAACCAAAGGAAAATGATGCAAAACACTGCCCAACTATCAATTGGGAAAAATGCAATTATGCTATTGATCCATTTTTGAAAAAATAGAAGTGGTATGGCTTCAATTTTATCTACAATTTTGAGCTGAGTCAATGCTAAATTATGTAAAGCATCTTCATGATTTGTATTTATTTTGAGTGTTTTTTCAAAATATAAAATACTTTGTGCCCAGCTTTGTAATTTGTAATGTGCATTCCCTAAGTTATAAAAAAGTGCTGTACTTTGTAGTCCTTTTTGCTGAATACTATCATAAAGAGCAATAGCATTTTCATATCTATGTTCTGCATAGAATTTATTAGCTTTCTGGAAAAGGGCATTAGATGCAAGTAAAATATTGCCGATAAAAACCAAACTTAATATCAAAAATAATTTTCTCATTTCTTTTGTGATTCTACTTCAATTATTATTTCCCGAGCCAATTTTAGTAACTCTTCCATTTTGGTATTTTGCATTTTGGATGGGGTAAAACGAGCCATTTCACAATCTCCCAAAAGTGAAATAAATTGATTTTGTGTTTGCTCTTTTATTTCAAATTTTTCAAAATATTGCCGTACGCTTTCTTTTGAAAGCTGTGCTACTTCCACAGAAAATTTATCGGCAAAATATCCCCAAAGTGATTTTTCAATTTCCTCAAAAAATAGATTTTTATTGTCATTAATTAAGTGTTTTTGTGCATTTTTAAGTCGTTTTTTTGCAAATGTAGTCGCTTTTCTACTTTTACTGTAGATGCTATTTTTATTTGTTTTTTCTAGTATTTTTAAATAAACGAATAGGGATAGGAAAAGCAAAATAGGGATAATAAAAAGGATCCAGAAAAGTTTGGATTGATAAAAATAAGTTCCTTTTTCTTGCAAATCTGTTTCCGTATGAATGTATCGGATGTCGCTATTTAACAGCTTTACCTCTTGCTTATTACTAAAAGTGCTAATGCTGTTTTCTTCTTGCTCGCCTTTTAGCACAGAAATAGGGATTTTATTGGAGCGGAGGGTTTTGTATTTTTTTGTAGAAGGATTGAAATAATTATACGAAATTGTTGGTATTTCATAATTTCCTTCAAAGCGTGGGATAAGCAAATATTCAAAAATCTTTTTTCCAGAAGTATGTGTTTTTGCACTAAAAGTTTTGTCAATTACTTTTGGGTCATACACTTCAAAATCAGGAGGAAAATCAATTTTGAAAGGTTCAATTAATGCCAAATTGCCACTTCCAGAAAGTGTGATTCTCATGTTTATGGCTTCATTAGCTTTTATGGTTTTCTTATCTATTTCTACTTTCATTTTAAGCTTGCCAACTCCCCCATAAAAGTGAATTGGCTTTGGGCTGGGCAGTGGCATCACTTCCACAAAAATTGGTTTTGAATTTATCAGTTGTTCCATTAGTGAAAACTGATTAAACATTCCAAAAGGATCAAATCGATTACTTCTATTATTGCTGTTTTGTACCCTTATTTGTGTTTTTATTTCCATTGGGTCAATCACCAATTTACCCGATTTTTGTGCAGTAAGCAATGCTTTTTTTACGGTTGCTACATTATAAGGGATGCCATCAATTATTTCTCTTTTGAATTTACTAGTTGTTTTAATATCTTGGGTCCAGAAACCATTTAATGAAGGGTTTTTTGAGAATTCAGTTGAGGCCAAATCTATCCTGGTAAAAAGCTTATAAGTTACCACAATTTGTTCCCCTTGATAGATTTTTGTTTTATTTACTTTGGCTTTCAAATAAAGCTGCTCAGCAGATGCTGCTTTTGGATTCTTAGTTTTAGAATTATTACTTTTTGAGTTGTTATTTTTAACTACTTTTATGTTTAATGGCTTACTCACATATTGCTTTCCTTTCGTTTTTAAAGTAGCCGAGCCAATAGTAAATTCTCCAATTTGTTTAGCTTGTACAATATAGGTGTAAGTGGTATTTACATGGCTTTCACTTTTCCCATTTACAAAGGTATAACTGCTTGAAGTGGAAGGATTTGGGCCTCCTAAAATTCTGAACCCCTTAAAATTCGGTCCTATAAAATTTTCGCCTTTTGCAGCAATGGAAAACGCTACTCTTATCTGCTCGCCAATTAGGGCAGGATTTTTATTTACTGCAACAGAAAGCTGTAAGTCTTGCCCATTTGCCAAAAAGCAAAATCCTAAAAATACTATGAATAGTTTTTTTTTCAACTTACCAATCTTTTAAAACTTTTACTTTTTTCCCCTTTACTTTTTTCTTCTGTAATTTCTCTTGTAACTCTTTTTCTTGTTGTTGCAGGGCTTCCAACATTTTTTCGGCTGTTTCCTTGCTCATATTCTCTTTTTCCTGTGGCTGTTGTTCTTGTTCTTTTTGCTCTTGCTTTTTATCTTCTTTCTGCTTCTGCTGATTTTCTTTTTGCTCTTCCTTTTTGTTTTCTTTTTCATCTTTGTTTTGCTCTTGTTGTTCCTGTTTCTGTTTCAACATTTGCTGAGCAAGGGCTAAATTATGTCTTGTGTCCTTATCAGTTGGATTATTCCTAAGTGCATCTTTGTAGGCAGCTATACTCTCCTTCAATTTTTGTTGCTTCAATAAGGAATTACCTAAATTATGATACACTTTTGAGAGCTGATTTTTATCCTTTACATTATCTTTTAGGGCTTCAAAAAGAGCAGAAGATTCCTCATACCTTTCTTGTTTGTAAATGGCATCAGCCAAATTGTAGGAAGCAGCAAAATAATCTTGATCCTTTTCCAATGATTTTCTGTATTTCATTTCTGCATCATTAAACAGGCTGTCTTCATACAAATCGTTTCCATTTCGTAAATGATTTTTCTTGCTTTGTGCATTTCCAATAAATGGTACAAGAAGTATAAAAACAAAAAGTATTCTTATCATTATCCAATCAAATTTTTTCAATTAGTTTTTCTGCTCAGCAAAACTAAATCAAAAATTAAAAGAAATAGTGCAATAGATAAAAAGAGTTGAAACCTATCCTTATAATCAGTAAAAATCATACTACCGATTTCTTTTTTCTCCATTTTGTTGATTTCTGCAAAAAGTGCAGAAAGTCCTGCTTGTGTGTTGTTTGCCCTTACATAAGTACCTTTTCCAGCAGAGGCAATATCTTGCAGCATTTGTTCATTCAGTTTACTAATTATCGTATTCCCTTCTTTGTCTTTTCGGTAGCCTGTATTATTTCCATATTTATTATAGACAGGAATTGGTCCGCCTTTGCTGAGCCCCATTCCTAAAGTATGCACAATTACTCCTTTTTCGGAAGCTAATTTTGTTTGCTCCATGGCATCATCTTCATGGTTTTCCCCATCTGTAATTATGATGATTGCTTTGTTTTGTCCATTTTCCATATCAAAGCAGCGCATACTAAGGGAAATAGCCTTGCCAATTGCTGTGCCCTGGCTTGGAATAATATCCGTATTTACAGTAGAAAGGAATAATTTTGCAGCAGAATAATCTGTGGTAATGGGTAGTTGCACATAAGCATCCCCAGCAAATACAACCAGCCCAATTCTATCGCCATCCAATTTATCGATAAGGCGCGATATTGCTTGTCTGGCTCTTTCCAAGCGGTTGGGTTTTATGTCCTCTGCCAACATGGAGTTTGATAAGTCCAATGCAATCATCAAATCAACACCTTCTCTTTTTACTTCCTCCATTTTTGTACCAATTTGCGGATTAGAAATTCCTATTATTAAAGATGTAATACAAAGGATAAGGATTACAAATTTCGTGTTTTCCCTTCCCTTTGAAAATGTAGTAATTAAGCCATGTTTTGAAAGCTGTTTTCCAAAATAATCCAATGCTTTGCTTTTCCAATTTCTGTAATAAATCATTAGCAATACCATGGGAATAAGCCCATAAAGCAGATTCAAAAATTCTATGTTTTCGTATCTCAGCATTTACGGGATAGATTTTAAAAAAGTAGTTTTTAGTACAAAAGAAAGACAAAGAAAAAGTAAAGCCAATAAAGCGTAAGGTAAAAATTCCTCCTTCCTTTTATGGTATTCTGTTGTTTCTATTTTTGATTTTTCCAATTTATTAATGTCTTGATAAATTTCTTTTAAGGATTTATTATTGGTTGCCCTGAAATATTTTCCATCCGTAATAGTAGCAATATCTTGTAAAGTTTTTTCATCAATTTGCACTTCAATATCTTGGTATTGCATCCCAAAAGGAGTCCGAAAAGGGTAGGGGGCATAACCTTCTGTACCAACACCAATGGTGTAAACTCTGATACCAAATTTCTCTGCAATTTCGGCAGCAGTAAGAGGTGCTACCAATCCCTGATTATTCACCCCATCTGTTAGTAAAATAATTACTCTACTTATGGCTTTACTGTCTTTTAAACGATTTACGGCTGTTGCCAAACCCATACCAATAGCAGTGCCATCTGCTATCATGCCGCTTTTTATATCCTTAAATAAATTGATTAACACATTATGGTCAGTTGTAAGGGGGCATTGGGTGAAACTTTCTCCGCTAAAAACCACCAAACCAATTCTATCGTTCACTCTTTTTGAAATAAAATTGAGTGCCACATTTTTAGATGCTTCCAGGCGGTTTGGTTTCAAATCCTCCGCCAGCATACTTCCTGAAATATCCATAGAAAGAATGATGTCAATTCCCTCTGTGGTACTGTCCTCCCAACTAGAAGTAGATTGTGGCCTTGCCAGAGCAATAATCAGCAAAGCCACAGCCAATAGTTTCATAATAAAAGGGAGATGAATGAGTCGATTTTTCAGGGTTTTAACACTTTCAATGCTACTTGTGTCTGAAAACAAAATGTTAGATTGTATTTTTTTCCTTTGCAAGAAATACCAAATACCTATTGAAGGAACAAGCAGTAAAAGATAAAAATATTCAGGATTTACAAATGCGATATTAGTCATTTTGAACCTCCTTCTTTCTAGTGTTTTTTACAAAAACAAGCGATAATTCCATACTTTGCCCATTCTCCAAATCTGTTGGTTTGCTTTTGGCATATTTTGCCAAATCAGCCCTTTGCAAAATAGTAGCTAATGTTTGCAAATCTTCTTTTGCTAATCCTTTTTTTGTCAAGTTAATAAGGATATCAAAAGTGGGTAATTCCAAAGCCAAAATATGGAATCTTTCTTCTAGATAAGTCCTTAATATTTCTGAGATTTCAGAATGGTATTGTTTCAACTTTCCACTTTGGTAAAGTTGTTTTTTATCTAAATCATTAAGCGAGTTTATAGCAATTATATCAGAAGGAATAATCACTTTTGGTTTGGCTTTTATCTCTTGTATTTTCTTTGCAAACACATATTTTTTCAAAAGCAAATAAATCAGAATTATTAAAAGTATCCCAAGTAAAAAAGGCCAAATATCACTCCATCCGTAAGGCGCATCTATTGGTGGTTTGATGTCTTTTATTTCTGCATTTTCTGCTAAGTCAATGGTTCGCACATTCAAAATAGTGGTTTCTGTTTTTAAGTTTTCGTTAAAAACTATTGGGACAATATAATAGCTTCCACTATCAAAAGAGGTAATGGTAAAATTTTGGGAAAGTGTAAGTGCATTTCCATTTTCTGTACTATCCATTTTTCTACTTTCTACAATTTCAACTCCTGTAATTATGGTATCCGTAAAAGTGGGCCAAACTATTGATTCCCCTTTCTCAAAACTGCAAGAGATTTTCAGATTTATTTGCTGTCCAATCAGAATATTGTTTGTATCCAATTTCAGCTCCTGTGCAAAAAGCAATCCACTACATAAAAAGAAGATGTTAAAAAGGAGTTTTCTCATTATCTTCTGTGTTCTCTTTGTTTGAAAAAGTTAATAAGCGGTTTGATATAGGATTCTGCTGTATTGATATTAATATGGTCCACTCCGCAAAGCAGAAAATCTTGTTTCAATTTTTCGGCCCTTTTTTTGTAATTTCCACCAAAATTTATTCGTATTTTCTTGGAAGATGTATCAATCCAAGAAGTTTTTCCGCTTTCAGCATCCAACATTTTTATCATACCAACATTTGGCATACTTTCCTCTCTTTTGTCGTGAATACGAATGGCAACGATATCATGTTTTTTGTTGGCTATTTGCAATGGTTTTGTAAAATCATCATCCAGAAAGTCAGAGAGAATAAAACAAACACTTCTCTTTTTTATCACAGAAGAGAAATATTCCAAAGCCACAGCAATATTAGTGCCAGTATTTTCCGGCTCAAAGGCCAAAAGCTCCCTAATAATTCTTAAAATATGTGATTTTCCTTTTTTTGGGGGAATAAATTTTTCAATAATATCGGTAAAGAAAATTACCCCCACTTTATCATTATTCTGTATGGCAGAAAAAGCCAAAACAGCAGAAAGTTCAGTAGCAATTTCCTTTTTCGTTTTATTTTCAGTACCAAACTTTCCTGATTTACTAATATCAATAAGTAGCATTACTGTCATTTCCCTTTCTTCCTCAAAAATTTTCACATAAGGACTGTTATAACGAGCCGTTACATTCCAGTCAATTGTTCTTACATCATCCCCAGCTTGGTATTCGCGCACTTCCGAAAAAGCCATGCCTTTTCCCTTAAAGGCGGTGTGGTATTCGCCAGCAAAAATATGATTAGAGAGCCCTTTGGTTTTTATTTCAATTTTGCGGACTTTCTTTAATAATTCGCTTGTGCTCATTAAGGTTTTATCTGTTTATTTGTTTTCTGTTTATTTGTTGATTTCTGTATTATCATTGTCATATAGACACATCAACATATAATCATGTTTTGTTATGGAATCTCTACTGTGTTCAGAATGTCTTTTATAATATCTTCTGAGCTTATATTTTCGGCCTCTGCTTCATAAGTTAAGCCAATTCTATGGCGCAATACATCATAGCAAAGTGCGCGAACATCCTCTGGAATTACATAGCCCCTTCTTTTTATAAAAGCATAAGCTTTACTTGCTATTGCCAAATTGATACTTGCTCTTGGTGAAGCGCCAAAACTGATTAAATCTTTTAGTTTTTCGAGTCCATATTTTTCAGGATTTCTTGTCGCAAAAACAATATCAATTATGTATTGCTCAATTTTTTCATCCATATATACTTGCTTTACAATATTTCTTGCATTGATAATTGCCTCTTTGCTAAGTACTTTGTTTACTGTTGGGAACTTTTCTGCCAAATTGTGCCGAACAATTAATTTTTCCTCTTCCTTTTCAGGATAATCAATGATTACTTTTAGCATAAATCTATCGACTTGCGCCTCTGGCAATGGGTAAGTTCCTTCTTGCTCTACTGGATTCTGAGTTGCCATTACCAAAAATGGCTCTTCCAATTTAAAGGTTTCTCCACCAATGGTTACTTGTCTTTCTTGCATAGCTTCCAAAAGGGCTGACTGTACTTTTGCTGGTGCTCGGTTTATTTCATCTGCCAAAATAAAGTTAGCAAAAATTGGTCCCTTTTTTACAGAAAACTGTTCGTTTTTCGGGCTGTATATTTGCGTACCAATCAAATCGGCAGGAAGCAAATCAGGAGTGAATTGCAAACGGCTGAATTTAGTGTCTATGGTTTGCGATAGGGTGCTAATGGCAAGTGTTTTTGCTAATCCTGGCACGCCTTCCAATAGCATGTGGCCGTTTGATAAAAGTGCAACCAAAAGGCGTTCAGTCATTTCTTTTTGGCCTACAATTACTTTTCCTATTTCCAAAGTAAGCATATCAATGATAGCGCTTTCTTTGTTTATTTTTTCGTTTAACAGCTTAATGTCGGTTGTTAGTGTTTCTTCCATTTTGTGTTTTTAATTTAAGGGAGGCAAATTTACTTTTTGTTCTAACTAATTGCAAAGTGGAACGGTATTTTTTTTAATTAGTATATTCTTTACCTAATAAAACTAAAAAAGCCCCGACTAGCGGGGCTTTTTTAAGTTTATAGTTTACTAA
>TARA_B110000196_G_scaffold41465_1_pt1 | contig 11996 bp, 7 predicted proteins | sample TARA_B110000196 | Tara Oceans TARA_B110000196 (sample SAMEA4397072) | marine metagenome | biome: Polar Biome; feature: [MES] marine water layer (ENVO:01000295) within the mesopelagic zone...; material: water (ENVO:00002006), including particulate matter (ENVO:01000060) such as...... | reverse complement strand
GAATTATGAAGCCTTAACCCCGCTTTCATTTTTACCCAGAACTGCACTGATGTTTCCAAACCGTCGTGCAGTTGTTTATGGGGAGCGCAGCTATTCTTGGCAAGAGTTCTATAAGCGCTGCACAAAACTTGCTTCAGCACTGAACAAGATTGGTATTGGAAGAGGCGATACGGTCGCTGTTTTGGCTGCAAATACCCCCGAAATGGTAGAAGCTCACTTTGGCATCCCGATGTCTGGTGCCGTATTGAACACGGTTAATACTCGCTTGGATGATGAGACCATTGCTTATATTTTAGATCATGGAGAAGCGAAAGTATTTATCGTTGATTACGAGCTTGCTCCCCAAGTAAGAAATGCACTTAAAATCCTTGGAGACACTGATTTACTAGTCATTGATATCTTAGACCTGCAAAACACTGCTAACCCAGCGGTAATAGGCGCTACTGACTATGAAGCATTTTTAATGACCGGCACAGATAAGTTTCAGTGGGATATGCCAACCAATGAATGGGATACCATTGGCCTTAGCTACACCTCGGGCACATCAGGTCGGCCAAAGGGTGTGGTATACCATCACCGTGGCTCATATCTAATGTCGATGGGAACTATCACCGACTGGGATTTACCGCGTCACCCTAATTATTTGTACACTGTACCCATGTTTCATTGCAACGGATGGGGCCATGCGTGGACAATGACCGCGTTGGCAGGAACCATGTTTTGCACCCGGGCGATTGTCCCCGAGGAAATCTTTTCGACTATTCTAGAGCATAATATTTCTCACTTTGGCGGCGCGCCGATTGTATTAAGTATGCTGCTTAATTCTTCTGCAGCTAAAGATTTCTCTTGCCCGCATAGAGTTGAATTGATGACCGCAGGCGCCCCACCACCAGCATCGGTATTGCAAGGCATAGAAAAATTAGGCTTCAATGTCACACAGGTCTATGGGTTAACTGAAACCTATGGCCATACTGTCATGTCTACCTGGAATTCCGATTGGGATAACCTCGATGAGGAAGCAAGAGCCAAACTAAAGGCTAGGCAAGGTGCCGCGATGGTTCAGACGGCAGGCATGCGTATTGTGGACATGGAATCTCGGAAAGATGTTCCCGCCGACGCGCAAACGATCGGTGAAATACTGATCCGTGGTAATACGGTGATGAAAGGCTACTTGAAAGATGCCGATAACACCGCAGCATCCTTTAAAAATGGTTGGTTCCATACTGGCGATTTAGCGGTTATGCATCCCCAGGGTTATGCCGAAATAAAAGACCGTTTAAAAGATATTATTATTTCCGGTGGTGAAAATATTTCTTCCGTGGAAATTGAGAGTGTATTGCATAGGCATGAGGCCGTAGCACTCGCCGCGGTGGTCGCGCTGCCAGATGACAAGTGGGGTGAAGTGCCCCTTGCTTTTATAGAACTCCTTGAAGGAGCCCAGGTTACAGAGAAGGAACTTGAAGTGTTTTGCAGAGCTCACCTCGCTGGCTTCAAACGTCCGAAAAAAGTTATCTTTGGCGAATTACCTAAAACAGCGACGGGTAAAATTCAAAAATATGAGCTGCGGGCTCTGGCGCGTAGCGGCCGATTAAACTCAACCACATAATGGCGCTAGACTGGGCTGGTCAATTAACTAAACTCTCGCATTCTTAGAACTTACTAAGAATGCAATCTAACACTATGACGCTTAAGGTAATTTAGGAGAAACTATTTTGGAAAAACTCGATAACTTTGATCTCGAAAATCTCACTCTCATCGGTGACGAAGACGGTATTGTGCAGGTTGTCCTGTCGCGGCCAGCAAAGCGTAATGCCCTGAACGCTCAAACTATTGAGGAGTTGATCGAGGTTTTCTCTAAGCTCCCTAGGATGGGTGCCAGAGCCGTAGTGCTTCGAGCTGAAGGAGACCATTTCTGTGCTGGTTTAGACCTCGTCGAACACCACAATGAGCAGCGTCGCCCTGAAGAATTTATGCATATTTGCCTGCGTTGGCATGAAGCCTTTAATAAAATGGAATATGGCGGCGTACCAATCATAGCCGCACTCAAAGGCGCAGTAGTTGGCGGTGGCCTGGAGCTTGCCTCTGCCGCTCACGTTCGCGTGGCTGATCAGAGCACCTATTTTGCCTTGCCTGAAGGGCAACGCGGTCTATTTACCGGTGGTGGCGCAACTATTCGTGTTGCCGACCTTGTTGGTAAAGCTCGCATGATCGATATGATGTTGACCGGCAGAGTTTATAAGCAAGAAGAAGCCTTCCAAGTGGGCTTGTGTCAGTATCTTATCGACGGCTCAAGTGATGAGAAAGCCATGGCGATTGCCCGCACAGCGGCAGAAAATCCAGCCTTATCTAATTTTGCTATTTGCTCTGCGATTAGTCACATGCAAAATATGTCGGCGTTGGATGCAGCCTACGCAGAATCTGTTATGGCGGGAATTGTTAACACCCAGCCGGCTTCTAATGAAAGATTAGAGGCATTTGCTAATAAGAGCGCACCAAGAGTTCGGCCAGACTAACCACTCAGGCTCCATAAATAAAGCCATGAAATAAGACGCCAGATTATCGTATCTAAAACCAATCCCCCACTCCCGTGAGAGGGATTGATTTTTGGTGCAGTCCAGCGGCGTCTAATCGCTTTCCTCCATACTGCCAAGACCCGTAATTTTTGCAGGAAATATACTAAGAGATTAGTGAGTAAGTATGCTTGTGGAATGTAACCTTTTAAGTATGAAGGGTTGCATGAAAAAATTTATATAGCGGAATACCCAGCAAAAACAACCCTAGGCCTAAAAGCAGAACATACAAACCAGAACCTGCGGCGGCTATCAGAGTATAGGTGACTGACAACAAAGCCACCCCGGCCCAGCCTTTTGCGCTAAGCCAAGAACGCTTGAATTCTGCCATAGCAGATAACCCATAGGGCGCCAGAATTGAAAGAGTCGACATAGAAATTAGAAAAGAGAATGCGCCGACTAGCCCATCGGTGAAGTTAAGCACCAGTAAAGCCGTTGAAAACACACTGGATACCATAAGCACTCCGGCTGGAGCTCCACCCCTGTTTTTCTTTGCAATTATCGCAGGGGCTAAACCATCTGCAGCTATTGCCATGGGCATCTGCCCCATCACAAAGATATTGCCATTCAAAGCACCTGCTGTGGAGATTAAGGCCCCTACACCTATCAATAGTGCACCTCCCCTGCCCATGTGCGCGGCCGCATCAACAAAGGGCGATTCTGATACCGCCAATATGTCGGAAGGTACCAAGAACATAATAGCAATTGACGCGCCCACGTAGAGTAATGACACACTAAGCGCTGCAGACACTACCGCAATAGGGATCGTTTTCTTGGGGTTCTCTACATCGGTGGTTGGAATGACCGCGGCCTCTATACCTATAAATGCCCACATAGTTAATAACGCAGTGGTCGCCAATGCCTGAGCGATAGGTAACCCCTGCGGATTAAACGAAGGGAAATTATCAATGTCACCGTAGGTAATCCCCAAACCTATAATCACAACCAACGGAATAATTTTAAGGATGGTCAACACCAACTGAACAGAAGCGGCTTCAGATACTCCTTTAACATTTACCCAAGTTAGTACTCCAATGCCACCGGCTGCCACCAATGCCTGAGTGAGGCTGTTGGCCGCAAATATAGGGAATACTGACCCCATGTAACCTGCAAAACCTATTGCTATAGCGGTGACTCCAAACACGACGCCAACCCAGTAACCCCAGCCTATTAAGAATCCGGCTAGATCGCCGAAAGATTCCTTCACATAGGCATAAGGACCGCCTGCATTATCGGTAGTACCTGCCAATCTCGCCAACACGAGGGCCAATACAATGGTTCCTGCTGAGGTCAATAACCAACCTAGCAAACTGATCCAGCCGTAGGGTGCCAGCACCGCAGGTAGTAAAAAGATACCCGAGCCGATCATTACGCCTACTGACATTCCCCAACATTGCCAGAACCCCATCTTTTTAGTTATTGCACTCATCGGTGCTCCTAGAAACCCCTTGGTTCTTTCATGGTTTAGTCGATAAAAAACAATCTAATACAGGCACTTTTACTTATTAGATGCCCGCAGAATAGGTCTCGTCATACATGTTGGCCCACCTTCACAGGGTATACAAAGTGATTCCCCACTAAAGGTATCGATTTTACAGCCAGCATTGTGCATCAGTGACAACGTTTTATCGCATCCATCAATTGCCACAACATGACGCGGAGCAAGAGTAAGTACATTAAGGTTTAATCCACCAGAGGCCTCGAACTCATCTACTGGCGCCTCAAGCAATTCAAAGCCTCTTGATCTTAAGAGCTGGGCTAATGCAACAGGCAATAGCGCCTTGTGCACCAACGCTAAGTCCTCTGCCAACAGGCTGATCAATGACATTAGATGCAAGCATGCGTGTTCGCCCTTATAACAGGGCAAATCAAAGGCTAAAACGGTTACCCCTTGATTGCCGAGCATGTTTTGCATCTGAATAATGCCGGTCTCATTGGTTCTGTAGCCTCGTCCGATAAGCAATGTCTGATCATCTAACCAAAGCGTATCACCGGCCTCGCAGGTAGCTTCACCCATCACTTGCCCAATAACTGGAATATTAATGGACTGGTAGAAAAGTCGATGTGATTCTGACTCACCTTTCCTAAGCGTCTTCCCGGGGTTCATCAAAATGGCACCTTGAGGCGTCATTAAAGACGCATCATAGGTAAAAATCGCATCGGCGGACCCAGTATTTTCTGGCATCCACAAAACTTCGATACCGGCACGTTCAATATACGAGACAAATGTTTGGTAATCTTTGCCTAACTCTTTTGGGTCAAAGCTATCGCCATAATGCCATTGATGGGTATCTGCGTTTCGCAGCGTATTTCCTGGGGCATGTAAAGCAACCCTATGTAAGGGTGCTACCATTGAAGATACGCCGTAAATCTTTACTGACATGGTTGTGATTTAAACATTGAATGAATTGCTGATTTTGCGGTTTATCAACTCGATTTTCATTCGTTACCCTGGCGACGATCGGCGTCTACTAAATCCCCTGCAACAAGACTCAGTGCTTGATTCATTTCAAGAGCAGTACAAAATTCGCGATGTAGGTTGGCCACCGCCATTGAATGGACCAGCTCCGGATCATAGTCTGCACCATCAGGCCCTATACGATTTGTTGTTGCACAACAATCTGGCACAAGGTAGGTGTCAAAACCCATATTTCCGGACATTCTAATGGTAGTTTCAACACAACAATTGGTAAAAAACCCAACCACCACCAGTCTTTGAACGCCCGCTCTGCGCAGGAGAATCTCTAACGATGTCCCAACAAAACCGCTATTTACATCTTTCTCAACGACTATATCGCTGGCGGCAAGTTCAAAGCCTGGTTTCAACTCACCTCCGGGCTCGGAAAGCTTTAATGGGGAGGCTGCTTCGCGAGAATCATGCAAAGTCCAGGCAACTGGCAACCCATGTTGTCGCCACTCAGATAACAGCGCGAGCATATTTTCTTCAGCCTCAGGGTTGTTTCTGCGGCCAGTTTTACCACCCCAATGAGACAGAACATCGACACCCTTTTGCACATCGATGAGGAGGAGACAGCTATCCTTAGAAAATTGATTAATCAAATTAGCCTTCTTTTAATTTTATGTATGTAATTGGAAAAATAGAATAATAACTCCGCCGTGCATTGTCCAGAACAAAAAATGAAGTTCTATCTTGACGACTTAGGCCTCAAATAAACGTAGCGAGGTATTCGTGAACTAAACACCAACAACTAAGATTAAAAATGAAAAAATGCCCAGCACGTACATATGAGGGATTTAAGCTTTTGGTGGAGCCTGGAGGTACTGAAATCGATCTGAAATGACTGACACCGAATCACCGATTCTCACTCTGCCTCTGCGATCGGAGTGCTGAGCGTGATGACCAGCTGCTTATTGGGCGTGGTATACGCGTTAACAACCCTGACTGGCCAGCTGATTTCCGCAAGGCGCACGCCTGTCGCGAGTTCAAGGGTGAGCGCGCCAAGCGCCGGTAAAGTCACGGCGCCGAGGTTATTCTGGTCGCCAAAATTCGAAAGATTCTGCAACTCGAACGGCACGCTGGAGCGATTCTCAAGACGCACCTGAACAAGTGTGGTTTCTGGAAGATAGCGTGCCGACGTTACAACAATGCTCGCCTTTACCAGCGGGGCGAGCTCCCGCTGCCGTCCCAGCAGGGTGTCCTGGAACCAGACCGCAGTTCGCTTTGCAAACAGCGCAGCACGCACGGCAGCCATCTGTGCAGATGTAGCGAAGACAAGCGTTACTGGACGATGACCGCCTAGCTCCGGCAGGTAATCCCAGTCAATGAGATCATGCACATCCGAGGTACCAATCAACGCGAGATCATTGTCAAGCGCAAGCTGAAAGGATTCGGGCGAGTACGAGACGCCGTTGACCACCTCGATGCCGTGTAGCAGCTTCTCCGAAAACCAGCGCTGGTGCTGCGGTGATACCGGCGGTTTGCCATCCGGGGCCTGGTCCGACCAGGATGGGTGATTCCAGAACAAAAACGCACCCTGCGCGTTAGCCGCGCTAACGGCGGCATCAGCTGCCCATAGACCCGTCCTGACGTAGTATTCAATAACGTCGCGCTCTGACCCCCAATCAGGCAATGCATCCAGACGCGCCGCCATCTCCGCAGCATCGTCGGCGCCCGCATCCAGCTGAACCAAGGAGTTTGCGTCCTCGACGAAAATCGCGTTGATATGTCCTGTCGGCAACTCGCGAGTTATTTCAACACCTGGAACGACCAGGATAGGCTCATCGGTCGCCGCCTCTTGAGCGATAGCATAGGCTCTGTTCCGGTCCGGGTTCGGCAGATCGGCGCGATGCGGTTGCCATTCGAGGTGCTCCGTTATCGCGAGAATATCCAGCCCGTCGCGCAGGCCTTCCGCAACGCGCACATTGGGCCACACGTGTCCGTCGGAAAACACTGTGTGTGTGTGCAGGTCGGCCGTGAGTACCCGATAGTCCGCGGTGCTGGGAAACACCATACCTCGCTGCAGACTTGCGGGCTTTGGCACCAGCGGTTCGGCTTTACCATGGGCGTGCGCTTGAGACAGGACGAGACATATGCTCAGAGTAAGGGTAAGCCCGATGATGCCGCGAGCGATTTGGTAGTGCATATAGGATCTCCTGTCGGGTAACCAACCACCCCGACATTGTAAAAAAATGCAGGTAACTCAAAAGAGCAGATTCAAGATATTATGGCACACGAATCAATCACTAGAACACTAGATCGCATGAACCCAGATGATCTAACCCTTGAAAGCGTCACTATACGAATCTAAATTTTGTGCATTTAGTAAGTACTATGGCTCTAACGCCTTGAATTTATGGAGTCTAGCCGGATCGAACCGCTGGTCTCAATACTACCAGTGTTACATTATTGGTTTCTTTATAAATCAATGACTTGCGGAAACTTCTTATCAAGAGGCCTTTTCGTGCGCTCAATTATCTATATTTTAATCAATCGACTCAAAGTAGCTCTTTAAGCGCCCCAAGCCGGTAGTGATATCTGCAACATCAATACCCGAGTAAGCAAAACGAATATAGTCATTTGACTCCCCCTGCACTGGCCGTCCAAAATGCTTTCGTGTGCAAAAAGAGACATTAGACATCTTTAATGCTCCCTCCATAAGCGCGTTAACATCATCAAGCCCTTTACGTTCCATAATCTTATTAACATTAGGAAAAACGTAAAAAGTACTGTTAGGGGTAGATACATCAATACCATCAATCGCGTTCAACCCATTCACGCAGGCATCACGACGCTCCTTTAACGTATTAAGAATACCTTCTGGCCCAATTATCTCACCTTCAATGGCAGCGACCATACCTTTTTGAATGAAATGAGGCGTGCATGACTCTGCATTAGTATTGAGCTTATTAATGACATCGATCACCGATGACGGGCCAATCGCTGCTCCGAGTCGCCAGCCAGTCATAGCAAACCGTTTAGAGCAGGTGTAGAGAATAACTGTACGCTCTTGCATCCCTGGAATATCAGCAATAGTCATTGGTTGACCGCTATATTGAACTTCATAATAGGCATCGTCCGCGAGCACCCATAGATCGTGTTCTAGCGCTAAAGCAGCCACCGCTTCCATTTCTTCGCGAGTAGATTGCGCTCCATTGGGATTCTGATAATTGTTATAAATTAATGCGGTTGTTTTAGAGGTAATTGAGTCTCTTAGTGCATCAAGGTCCAATGCAAAGCCGTTAACCGTTTCAACATACCCATAAGGTACCGCTATACCACCGTGATATTCGATTTGAGATTCATAGATGGGATACCCCGGATTGGGATATAAGACCTCGTCACCGGGGTCCATCACCGTCATAATAAATTTACCAATAACAGGCTTGCCACCAGGCTGAATAGAAACATTATCGACATCATAACTAATACCACGTTTACGGCCCACATCATGCGCAATAGCGTCCCGTAACTCAGCAATCCCAGCTCCGGGGCAATAGCCCGTGTAACCATCACGAATGGCTTTAGCCGTGGCTTCGATAATACTTTCTGGTGTTAGTATATTAATATCCCCCAGATGAAAGGGATAAACCTTGTTGCCTTTAGCTGTCCAACGCGCTGCAGCTCCAGATACAGCAAAAGCTGTTTCCGTACCTAGCTGACTCAATTGATTTGCAAATTTCATTATTTTCCAAAAATGTGAAATAGAACTTTCATCTTACTAAATATAGGTTCACAGATTTTAACTTATTATTCGACCAAAAAAAATCCTCCGCAAATATATCCGAAGGATTAGTATTTTGGTGGAGCCTAGCGACATCGACCCGCTGACCTCAACACTGCCAGTGTTGAGTGCATAAAAACTAAGCCATTGAATTATAAAAATAAGTGGCTTTTTTGGCTATGCACAGACTGCACTACCTTCACGCAATGCACTTTTAAATAGCCACCTCGATCTAGCGACACTTTAAAAAGTCGGCATCAATGTCTTTAAATGAGCCTCAATCTCTTCTGCTGACGTCCTAGTAGCGTCACTCGCCACCACTCCATTAATCAACGTATCCCCTTGTAAGCCAAATAGGTACCTGAGAGTAAGCAGGCCATCAGTTAGTGCATCAATCTCGCCATCACCATCGATATCAGCAAGATCACCTAATGTTGCAATACGAGATTCAATATCCACTGATTCGTTGAAAGCCGCATCAGACGCTATCGTACCCGTCACTAGAGCACTGCCGTCTAATCCAAACATTCCCCTAAGTAATAAAAGACCGTCTGTTAGCGCGTCATACTGACCGTTTCCATCGATATCCAATGACCCTGAAGGATCTGCATCTCCAGCACCGACAAAAGTTACGTCATCGAAATAATAGGTCTCTGACGACCCAGCCGAACCAAAGTTCATAAAGATCGATAGTGTATCGAATACATAATCGGTATTAAGTGGGTTAGTTGGGTTACCATCATTAGTCGCTGGATTACTAAAGTCAAAAGTTAAGGTTTCCCACTCCTGCGCTTTAGTTGTCACCGCATCCGTTTCAACGGTATGAGTATTATTACCTGATTCCTCAAGTTTTAATCTGACCGTGATACCTGCTTCTGGAGACCAGACACGTGCCGTAATGATAGTTTCGGTTGCTGTAAGAGGATAAATCACAGTACCTCTAGTGATAGTTGTACCGGCCCAAGTTTCATTTCCTTTAACAATCGAAACAACTGTATTCGTCGCATCGGTTGGATCAGTAACCAAAGTGCTGACATTGTTACCAAAGTCATCCAGACCATAAAGACCAACCGTGGTAGAGTTGAAGTTAATCACCTCGCCAGCATTAAGAATGTCATTATCACCAGTACCTACATCCCCGGCTTCCGGATCTACCGAACCCCCTGATTTAGTAGTTACACTCACATCATCAATCCAAACCTGCCCACCTTGATCTCCACCCATATCAAATAAAACACGGCTGTTTTCATCACCAAAACCAACACCATCAACAGCTGTTGTTTGTGTCAGCGTAAATGTTTGCCACTCAGCCGTAAGACTTACAGGTTCTCCAACATTTGTCCAAGGATCGGCATACAAACCCAGGCCAGCAAACATTGTACGTGCTATCGATGATTTTGCTTTAAACAATACCGTGTACTCTGTCTCTGCCACTAAGGTCATCTTCTGGCTCAGGTTCACGTCATAAACATTACCTGACGCAGTCTCTGTTTTTGCAAAGTAGGCCGTAATATTAGCCGCAACAGCGGCACCACCAGCCCAACCTGTTTCACCAGCCTGGAAGTCACCATTGGTAACAAGTTCTGTGCTATTAGCAGTTAGAACACTGACATCATCAATCCAAACCTGCCCACCTTGATCTCCACCCATATCAAATAAAACACGGCTGTTGTCATTTCCAAAACCAGATGTGGTTTGTGTCAGCGTAAATGTTTGCCACTCAGCAGTCATCTCTACGGGCACAGCAACATTTGTCCAAGGATCTTCATACAAGCCTAAGCCAGCAATCATTGTACGTGCTATCGATGATTTTGCTTTGAACGATACTGTATATGTTGCATCAGGCACTAAAGACATCTTCTGACTTAAGTTTACATCGTAAACATTATTTGAAGTTGTTTTGGCAACTGCAAAGTAGGATGTCACCGCACCATCAGCCCCAGTCCAGCTCGTTGTACCATTTTGAAAATCACCATTAACAACTAATTCAGATGTTACTGGATCAACTGGATCAGTGCCACCAGAGATATTTTTGACTAGCTTAAAAGTCCACCAAACACCACTGCCCGCTTCAACAGATACTGTGAGGTATTTACCATCAGCTGTTGCAGTTAATCCATAGGTAATTGAATCTGGTACTACCGGAGGATTGTCTGCACTCAGCTCTCCCTCATTGGTCGCTTTCGCTAAACCTATGTGAGCACCCTTTCCGTTAATCGTTATAGTGCCACCAGATTCATCATAGGTATAAGTCGCAGCAGCGCTTCCATCATGAGGTGCCACTGGCACTCCACAAGCGTCTACATCTACTCCTTGCCAAGTCTCCAACCAAGTATCTGTTCCCATGACATTAGAAAATGATCCATCATCACCAAAAACAAACGCATCATCGAACCAACACGCACGCGCTTCAACGACAGCCGCATCAGCTGACCACCATGCCATGCTACCCTGAGTCGGACCAACACCAGCCGAGCCAGCCCCATCGAGAGACCAACTCCCTGCTAGCGCTGAATCAGTAACCTTACCCGAAGAGAAAAAGCGCGCAAAAACACCAGCCGGGTCTCGCGGCACCGATAAATAATCTATATCAGTAGTTGATGAAACTTGCCCGACAATAGTATCGCCGAAATCAATCGGTTGAGGAGTTACATTATTAGATTCTACTTCTGTGGCGAAAACGGCATGGGAGTTACTCGCCACTAAAACCAGGAGCAGTAGATTAGCTATGTGGGTGTAGAGTCTTTTTTGCCTCATGAGCAGGAAATCCGATCACCAGAATAAATATTAACTCAACTAGAGTAGCTAAAGTTATTGGACTTATCCATGACTGATTTAATCAGTGATTAACCCACAGTCAATAATAGCCAGTATAGCGACTCTGAGATGAGAATTATTTAATACAAAAAAGGATTGCTTAACCGCAAAATATCCGTCGTTTGCATCTCACTATTTGAGGCAAAGAAAGTCAAGAGACGCTCAAGGAGCGGCAGAAGACAAAGCTAGGCACGAATCAATGGCGACTACTCATGGCTACCAGAATCCTGATGATCTGCCCTACCTTGAGGTCACTATACGAATCTAAATTTTTGTCCCATTAGTAAGCACTACACCTCTAACCCTTTAAATTATTGGAGCCTAGCGAGATCGAACCGCTCACCTCAACACTGCCAGTGTTGTGCGGACACGAACTAAGTCATTGATTTCAACAACAACTGAAATAAAAGTATTAGAGGGATTTAAA
>TARA_B110000196_G_scaffold319334_1_pt1 | contig 12030 bp, 8 predicted proteins | sample TARA_B110000196 | Tara Oceans TARA_B110000196 (sample SAMEA4397072) | marine metagenome | biome: Polar Biome; feature: [MES] marine water layer (ENVO:01000295) within the mesopelagic zone...; material: water (ENVO:00002006), including particulate matter (ENVO:01000060) such as...... | reverse complement strand
AAATTTGTTCATCGTTAGGTGTAAATACTATTGTTGCACCCCATGCTGTTCCACAAGAAGCATCTAGTGGTCCATCTGTTATTAATGCATCATTTATACCATCTGGATCAGATCCTGCAGGAATTCCTTCACTAAATAGTGGAGTGTCTACTCCAGGCATTACTGGTACTGCATTAGCTACACCAAATGCTAGTGAAGAATCCCATCTACCAATTTCTTCACCATCCGTTGCTGGATCAGATGCAACATTGAGTATAGTTCCTTCACTTTCATTTCCTTCAAGAAGGATATCTCCTGTCATAGGAGCAGCATTACTCATTACACAATCAAAACATGGTCCAGGTCCTGGGAATACTTGATTTACTTCAAATTCAGTTATTGTTGGAGGAGAATCCAATGTAGGAGCTACTGTCCAACATTTGTTTTCATCTATACCAAGTGAATTTATTGTTATTGCAGATCCAACATAAGCTGATAAGTCTGCACAAACGATTATATCATCCTCTTCTTCAACACAATCTGTTAGTACATAATTAGAACACTCTGTACAAAATTCATCTGTTGGATAACCTTCACATATTTCAAATTCAGCTGTAACTCCTGGAAGAAGGGCTATTGTTACTTTTTGACATTTACCGCCAATATTAACTGTTCCACCAACATAATCTGCAAATTCTACTTGCTCAGTATATAAGAATGTTCCTGTAACACAATTTTCTAATTGATATGTCACTGGAGGTGTAGCACATTCTACACAATCAGTATATACATCACCTATACTTGTATACTCAGGAAGACCGTCACAACTTAAATTAGTCTCAGTACAGAATCCTGTAACTTCATAACAAACTACTCCGCCATTTGGTATAGTAGACTGTCCCATTCCTAATTCATCAGGGTTTCCTAATGGACTAACAACTTTAGGACCACCGCCACATCTTGTTAATATTGCTCTTAGTAATGGCTCACAATCAATTTCACAGAATCCATCCAATAAGAATACTTCTACAATATCTACTGTATCACTGCCAGCTATAAGTTCCCAACATCCCCATATTGGATCTCCTTCTGAAGAAGGTCCTTCATCATATGATACTAATGCTCCTATACTAAAATCAAGTGGTTGATTACCTATTTCAATTACTGGTTCTGTTTCACCACATGGTGTCATTGCTAGATAATTGAAATGATCTAATTCACATTCAGTACAGTCCATAGGGTCTATTTGATAGTCAATTACAACACCTGGATCTGGAGTTGGAACTTGTACTGTATAACAGTGAACATCATCATAAATTGTCATTCCTGGAACAAGTGGAAATCCTGGATCTTCTTCAATTATTAGTTCTATTCCTCCTGTACAAGATTCAATAATCCAGTTTCCTGCTATTGGAGGATCTTCACAAGTCTCACAGTCAAGGAAGGTCTCTGTTATATTTACGTCTCCTAATGTATCAGGAAGAGATGTTGTTTCTACATATAGACATTCTGCTGATAGATCTATCTTAATAGATTGTGTTGTTCCTGCATATGGTGCAAAAGCTGGATCCTCACTAATTCCTAATAAGTCACCTACTACACATACTCTTATTGCATAATTATCAGATATTGGTTCACCACTTGGACAGCCTGGAGTACATAACTCTGATACACGATCTGTAAAGTCTGTAGTGTCAAAGCTATAAGAAGGTCCTACTTGATTAAAGCTTCCAAGTATTCCAAAATTTACTAATCCTATTGTAGTATTACCTGCTATAGTTAAAGCGCCATCATATGGGTTCAATGGAGCTAGTCCATCTTGCAACCATGGTCTTATATCTGTATCTCCTGTTGCTACGAAATTATCTACATTGATTAATGTCCCAGATAAAGCTGCATATGCTTGTAACAAGAATGCTGAATCTGCACCTACTGTACCAGTTGTTTTAGGAAATAGTAACATTCCAAAACGAGTCCATAAAGGTTCTGCTATTCCTAGTGCAGATGACCAAACTGTTGGATTTATTCCACCATCTCTAGCTGCTTTAAAATCATCATAACCTCCTAAATAAGCTGAAGAAGTTTGAGTTGGTACACCACCATATCCTGAAACTAAATTAGAATCATGATATTCTCCTGCTGCATTATTAACAAAGCCAAATATTTGAATATTTAAGATATTAGATAATGTTCCTGGAAAATCCCATTCTGCAGGAAGAACATTTAATGCATCCCATGATGGATCTGCATTTAGTGTAACACTTGCTCCATTATCTGCAGCTGCTTTAGTATATGTTAAATAATCAGTTTCATGTACACAGGCTATATACATATCTCCTGTATATTCTGGACAATCTAATGCTAATTGTGAATGACGTTGTTGCATTCTTGATGCAATATATTCTCCATCTTCTAAACTAACTGTACTTGTATTAATAAATACAAATTCTGCAGTGTTCTCTGTATATCCTCCTGGTCCATAACCTCCACCTGGAGCACCAGCTCCTGCTGATGAAAATTCAATTAGCATAATTGCTTCTGCACTTCCACATGGAGTAGACATTTCAACAGTAAACCAATCAGATAAAACAGCTGTCCCTGGCGTAGGTGTATATGTAAATGTTCCTGTTGGAGCTTCTACTACTGAGCCATTGTTTCCTTGTGTGAAACTATAGGTAATTGGAGTACCATAACTTACAGTTGATGGTGTAAATACTGCCATACCAGCTGAATCTATTGCTAATGTCTCGTCAAGTATCCATACTGGACACTCACAACAAAATAATACTTCATTACATTTAACATCAGTTGTAGGATCAGCAGGATCAGCTTGAATATCCCAAAGGGCATATACATAATAAATAATACCTGAAGTACTTATCCATTGATCAACATACCACCATTCTGATTCACTCACTACTATTGGGTAAGAGCTACCATTACAATCTATCTGTGTTACTGCACTACCATTCATGATAGTAAGTTGGGTACCTGTTGGACAATTTGGTGTACATCCTGGATTTGGTACGGTTAATAAGTTTACTGTAGGAAGATTTGTTACTGGGTCTTCTGAAACTGTAATTTGTTGGAATGTTGTTCCACTATCTGGGGAACTATAACCTAACTCAAGAGAACCAAGAAGTGGCGCCTCTACAAATGATGAAGAAGGAACAAGAATATTATCACACAATGCAGCTGCAGTAATAAAATATGCTACTGCACATATTGTTTGTCCAGATCCATTTTGTTGAGTTATAGACATTTGGACACCATATGTAGTACTTGGTGTTAAACCACTAAATGCTCCTACAATAGAAAGGAAGTTAGTTGGTGTATAACTATTCTGAGTTATCACTCCACCAATTGAATCTGTTAGTATTACATTATATGTAACAGAGTTAGCTGGAGCATTAGGAGTAAATTGATATGTTAGTTCTGATGCTGATGCAGTAACAGTTATTGTAGGACAATTAAGTCCATTAGATATGTCTTGAGATAGTGAAGATGTACATTGTGAAGATGTAAGATTATCCACTATACAAAAATTCATGGATACTGTATAATTTGCAGAAATACTAAGCGCACCCATGTCATTAAACAGAAGTAATGCCTGTGGTGTATTTGTCCATCCTGGAAAAGTTTGAGACTGAGAAACATTACCATCTGATACTATTACCTCTAATCCATTCCCACAAGTAACAAAGCCTGGAGGAATAACACAATCTAATTGAATATTAATTCCTGATGCAGTACCACCTGGTCCCAAATTTTCTGTTGTTGCAGTGAATGCAAATGATGCTCCATCACAACCAACTACACAGCAGTTATCTTGTATCTGTTGTATTGCTAATCTAGCATCACATAATGATATCCATAAATTAGTAAAACTTTCTGAAATAGTATTTACTTCTTGACTATTTATCCATCCTGGAGCATTTGTCATAATGTCTCCTGGTACAGATAATCTATCATCTGCTCCAAAAACACATGTTGCAGCAATAGCTGCTGTTATTTCAGCATCATTTCCTACATATTTCCATAACTTACATAATGATTGTTGTATAGCAACAGCCCAAACATCAAGGGCTACTTTCTCACCTTCTGATACATTATACTCTTCTAAACATCTAACATTAACATATACAGTTGGGAATACTACAGGATCTGGTGGTCCTATACCCTCTAATATTGTGTAGATATTGGAAATATCATTATTAATTTGATTAATAGCATCAATATTAGTGCAAATTCTAGCAGCAATAAGTTCTGTCCATTGTAAAAAGGGCAGTTCAGTTATTTCAGTTGGTGACTCATCACTATTTACATATGATAAACAATTTAACTGAATAAATTCAGGAAGACCATCTGGCCAATTAGAAGGATCACATATATAGTCAATTATCCACTGTAATGTTTCAACTAAAGTAAAATCTAGAGGAACGTCTGATATAATACAATCTAAATTTAATCCATCTAAATTTGGATCACATTCACAAGCAGTATCAATGATGTTACATAGCTCTTCAGCAAGTTTAGCAATTACATCACTTATAGTATCTCCATGACATAAGTCTATACATGGGATATCTGGGCCTTGCCAAATTACACAATTTGATGAAATAGGATCACAACCTTTTCCTTTGCCGTTACTAATTGGTATCATAAATATATATTTTTACAGCTGTTTATGTATAGTACACTACTATTATAATATACAAAAACTTTACTAAACAACCAAGTTACATAATCACTATTCATTATTCTTTTTTTACTGCCCATGTCAATTATAAACATTCAAGTTCTGGTATATTATAATATTGCGCATTAATAAATGTCTCTGTTACAGAAGGGGTACCTTCACAGTATGTGCACTCTGAACTATCATATATACCCCATCTTGGAGTTTCATCAGTCACTATATAAGTAGATGTACATGGATTGAGAAAATCATTTCCCTCTACTAATATGACTACAGGAAAAACAGTAATTTCTTCCCATCCACATAATACCCCTGTGGTTGGTGAAAAACAAGCAATATAATCTCCTATTGCTGCCGTTACTCCATTAATCTTTATATCTGCAAATTCCCATGTACACTGCATTGTAGATGTACATGGTGATGGATTATAAGACCATTCTGTTGGTCCACTATCAGTATCACATGTTGGAATAATTGCGGGTACTACTTCACACACTTTTACTGGGATAACACATTCCTCTGCAGGACATTCTTCAGTTAAAGTTAATGTGATTTTCTTTTGATTACATAAACCTATTGTTGAAAAACAATAACATAAATCAAAAGTATGTGCTGTATTTGTTGATGCATTGGTAATGGTATGTCTAAGAGATCCATTGATATCTGTAATACCTATATTACCTCCATCTAATACAATAGGGTATCCTTCTATAGGAGTACCATTTTGGTTAATAACTTCAAATACAATACATTGTGTATCTTTATCTACACATATCCAACTCAATAAATCATCTACTCCACAATCTTTAGTTCCCCAAGAAGGTAGAGGATCACCACTATTGTGAGACCAACTTATTTCTGAATAATCTTTTGCAGTATATACAGGTGTTTTTAAACCTTGCCAGTCACATAATTCTTTATCTATAATAATTCCTTCAAGATCTGTAGGACAACAAAAAGTAATTCCATACTTATCTGTTCTAAATCTTTTAAATACTATATCAGAAAATTTCTTCTCCGTATTAATTTTTTTTATTAACTGTTCTTGCCCGTTCATTTCTTTTTAATACTTCATTACGTCTTATTCCTGGTGCACTTATTTTTGAAGGAGGTGCACTTGTTCCTTTTTTACATTTTTTACATACAACTTGTCCACTGGGTAATTTAGTTTTTTGACAACCACATGTAAATTTTTTCCCACATTTTGTACAACTCATTTTGATTGGTTTTAAAAGAAGTTAACAACATACATCACAAGTAATTTTAGCAAGCTTTTTCTTAGCAAACTCATATAGCTCCATACCTTCATGGGGACTTTGACAATATTCTACTTTTGCTTTTGCTGCATCAATTAGTGTTCTTATATATTTCATCTCTGCTAAAAGTTGCCTTCTTGTTGAAGTAGGCTCACAGGGAGTAATATCTAATTCACATAATTTTCTATAATATTCAGATAAGATAGTAGTTGTTCTTAGTAAGTTATATTCTACATATACTTTATCATTTGGTGCAACACTATATTTGATAATATAAATCCCATCTTGAAGATTTGCTCTTGTACTATTACAACCTGTAGTTTGAAGATTTAATGCACATGCATTAATGTTTAGATCAAATCCTGGTTGTACACTTATTTGAGCGGGTATATTAAATCCTGGAGGAGTTATCAATAATTCAGGACAATCAATAGGCAAATTATCTGCATATTGACTTGTATCAATTATTTTTAATATTTCACAATTTGCTACTGTAGGAACTTCTAAGCTTAAAATATGTTTAGCTGCCATGTATTTTACTTTAAATATTGCAATTTAACTGCCGTATAGTAATAATATACAAAAAATACTACACATTATAAAATAAAAAGGGTAGGAACTATTGCTCCCACCCTTCAAATTAAATAACCACTTGTATTCTAGTATTGCTTATTTTAGCTTCCAGATGGTAAATCACAGTCTTCTTCAACTGTAACACCTGCCTCTTTAGCTATAGATTCCATAAGTACGGCTACATCAGCAGCAGCATCAGAATCACATAATGCAGAAATAGAATATAAATACTGATCATTGTCAAAAACTCCAGATGGATTATTGAAACGTGGAACAGTATGTAACATATACCATCTGTCATATAATGCCGTTCTATCCACAGCGTTTAATACTTGATCAGATCCTTCAATCTCACGGATTCTAGCAGAATCAGCATTTCCTTGATTGTAAGGATTTTGCATATAATTCTCTGTCATTAAGATGTCTCTGATAACAGTTTCACCTTGTGTTTGAGACATTGTTCCAGCAACAGTAGTAACATCAACACATTCTAAACAAGTAGAGAATGTTGCATCAGTTGGGTCAGTTGCACTAGAAGCGTAAAATGCACTTCCAGATAATTGGACTGGTTCTTTGTTATAATGATCTCTAGTATCAAATGAACAATCACCAAATTTTGTTTCAACGTATGCACCAGTTACAATTAACCTTGCACAGTTGTCATCATCTGGATCAGTTGTTGGAGTATATGTAGATTCATCATAAATAATCCAATTAGTACCACCATTAGTAGAATACTCTACATATGGAGCAATACCATTATCTGCATCAACAATAAATGGAGATACAATAGGATCAGCAGCTAAAGCAGCAGCATAAGCTACCATTACTATAGTTGGATCAATGTAATCTTGTCCTTCTTCACAACAGTATCCACCAAGATCTGCAATTGTATAAGCATTGTGGTTCAAGAACCTTAATGCTGGAGAACCTTTAACATCCAAACGGAAGTAGAAGTTGTATCCACAAGGGAAACACTCACCACAAGCCTCAGCTGTTAAAACTGATGGAGTAGGTTCAGCACAACATGAATGCCATACCTTTGTTACGTATTTAGGATTTATTCCTTTTGATTTGGTAGATTCTGTATATCCACCATGTCCAGGGTTGTTACCAATTATATCATCAGTATGAAAACTTCCTTGTGCAATCATCAATAGTCCTACACCAGAACCTGCGTTAGCAAGTGCGTCATATGTAGTATCTACTAATGCAAGAGATCCAGGAGTTAATGCTGATGTGTTTGTCCCAACAGGCTGTCCTGTAGAACTAGCTCCTCCAGCGACACTGTCTGCTAGAAAAGCTTTTTGAAAAGCATGATTAAAATAAGCCATAATTTTTGTTTTTTTATTTTATAAATAAGTTAATAAATATGTATCCAGTATGGATACAGTAATAATATACAAATTTTTTCATTAATTGCATAATTTTTTGGGTGTTATTTTTTCTTTGATGTAAAAGACCAAATGACACCTACAATTGACATTGCTATACCTATTATCTCTGCAGACATAGCTTCATCAATTAATCCTTTAGTTGCTAAAGCACCTCCTACCATTGTAAGCGCATGCCTAATTAGCCCAAATAACTGTTCTTTTTTCATGGTTTTGTTTTTAATTATTATTAATTAGATCTTTCAGCTGCTTCTTTACCTCTGTAGTACTCATTAACCTCACCAATATCTCCAGCTAGTAATGATGCTGTCTCATCTAAAATAAGTTCAACAATATCATCTTTAAAAACACTGGTCACATCAGCAATGCTGACAAGTCCTGTATAAGGATCTACACAACCTATGATCTGTATGTTACGGGGTTTTATGTAATAAGTTAAAACAGGATCAACAATATTAAAATCTTCTGTTCTATATATTCTTATATTATTATCTATCATTGTTACAAAAGTTTCACCCCATTCAAAATCAGGATTTTTCAAGGGATCTCTTAAAAGTAAACTAACATTAGCTTCTTCTGCTAAATAACATGTCATTGACTTAGGCTCACAGCATTCTGTCTTTGCAAAAGCACTAACACGTTTATACTCAAGATAATTAGCTGGAAAGTTTTGTGCTTCAAAATAAGTATTTGTTACAACTCCTGTTAGAGGTAATTCTCTAAGTAAGATTTGTAAATCATCTACTCTTCTTTTAGACATCTCATCCCCTTCCTTATATATGTTTCCTCCATGCAGCTGTCTTCTAGCCCATTCAATTTGAACTTTATTAAATGCTTCAACAATTTGCCAACATTCAATATTGTCATAATCAAGACTATCAAGTTTATTGAGTCTTTCTTTAACTTTTATTTGTATGGTGCTATTTAACATCTATTATGAATTCCAATATTGTTCAACTTTGCTAAGTAAACTTAATAAAACTTCTTCATTTTCTGGATTTTTTAAGAAAGTTAATATTTCAGTTGGTTTTTTTCCCAACTTTATATTAGAATCTAATGTTTCAATCCATCCATTTCCTTTAGTAGTAATAAATTTATAATATAATGTATCTTTTACAAGAGCCTGTATTTTTAGATCTTCCATAGATTCTTTACATGCTTTCAAGAATTTTTCAGTAGCTTTCTTTTTATTACTCTCAACACCATCACCGTTAATGTAATTATCCATATTTTCATATAACACATCACTTGGAGTTGACTTAGTGTATTGTGCGCTATTAACATCTACAATTTTTGCAACATACATCAGTTTAGCTATATTAGAATCATACATTTTTTCTAGTTCAACAAGACATTTATTTCTTAATTTGCTACTTTCTGTTCTAGTATGAATGCTCTCTTCCAACTTATCCAAAAAGAATTTAGGTTTTCTATTTGATTTCTTAGCATCTTTTAGAGATTTTGCTACAATAGAAAATCCTCCAGCATTAATTGCATAAAGCTTAATAAGATCATAAGGATCTTTACCAGGATCTAAATATACAGGATCATTTCCACAACGCAAACTTATCCTAGCCCAAAATTTATCATTATCAGGTCTAAGTAAACTCACCTTATTCCAAAAATCTTTATCTTCTGGATCAAGAACATTTGCTGCCAATTCTTTTTCTAATTGACATACTGTAGCTCTAATTTCTTTAACTTTAATTTCTTTTTCTCCAGGAGGTAACATTTTTACATCTGGTGCAAATTCATTAAGTCCTGTTACATATCTTTTCACACCATTCATTTCTAAACATGCTAAAGATTCTTGATGATATACTCCATCAAATAAAGCCAGTCCATAATTTTCTAATCCCATGTTTTCTTTTGTTTTATCAAAATATGGGCGGATGGCAATTGTCTTATTCTTATTAGAATTGTATTTTTCTACAATTGTATAGTCTGCTGTCTTTGTCATTTTGTTGGTTTTATTTATTAATTATAGCTACAAATATACATAACTATTTTCTCATACTGAACCTAAGTTCAGCATAAGTAGTTTAAGCTTCTTTTATTTAGCTTCTTTGGCCTCATCATCTTCCTCATCATCTTTACCTTCTAAAATAGCTATTGCACTTAATGCAGCTTTTAATTGAGCTTCTAGATCAGCCACTGTTGCATTAGCTGCATCCAAGATACTTAAAAGATATGCACATACAGTAGAAGGATCTTTACCTTCTTCTATTGCAAATGCCACACATTCTTCATAGTAAGCTGCAGCTTCATCTTGTGCTTCAGCAGCAAATTTTAGTGAAACTTCTAATGAAATAGACAATTCATAATAAGCTTTAATCATTGTATCAATTCTTTCTTCATTATAGATATCCTTTGCCTTAGTTACATCAACTGCACTAACTACACCTATACCTTCATTCTCTTCTTCATTACCTTTAATGTATAAATCTCCTGCAGATAATCCAGCAGTTGCTGCAACCTGTCCATTTTCATATATTCCATAAGTAACGTGTCCTTTACTAACAGGTATCACTTGCCTCACTCTTGTTAAAGATGAACCAGCATGTTTTGTTAATGTATATATTCTATTTTTTCCCATGATCTTAATTTTTTTAAATATTTACTATAAAAAAAGAGAGGAGGGAGAATCAACTCCCTCCCGTCTCTCAAAATTTAGAATGATCCACCCGTGATTGGATTTCTCATTACAATTTTTAGAACCTTAGTAGGATCCTTCACCCAAACGGCTGGCATGGTCTGAGTCATATAAACTCTATAACCATTAAACTGTCCTGCTGAAGAGAAGCCTTGACTTCTTCCCATATAGTCCATAGTTCCATTTTGGTAGAACCACTTCAATTGATTGTCCCATGAAAGTTTCAACAAGAAGATGTTATCACTTCCTTCATCAGTAACATCAAAGATCACAAAGCTATAAGAGCTAAGAGGTCTTCCGTCAATCAGAGGATTTTCAATATCATTAGTATGTAAGTTATCAAAAGCTGGGTTTAGTACAAACTTAACGTTAGCTAAGAAAGGAATAGTAAAGCTTGTATAAGCAAAACCATAATCTAAATCCATACCTGATCCTGTTACTGCACCAATGTCAGAAGCATTTTGAACCAATCCTGTGCCAAATACATCATCTGCAATAGCCTGGTTGATTAACTGCATTCCACCAATACCAGTCTGAACCACTAACTTACGTTGTGGATCTGGACCTTTAAATTCAACTTTACCTTGATAGAAGTTGTACAATTCAGTTTTGAACATGTCTAAACTGAAAGAAGACTTATTGTATACTCTTTTAAATGAGTTGTCCAATTGTGCCCAAAGACCTACAGATAATCTAATATCATCTGGTCCATCTTGTTTAACTCTACCACCGTGTCCCCACATTAGGTATGTCTCAATATCATTTGCAATCTTAGATAAGTGAGCTGCTTCAAGATTAGTTAAGAAAGTTCTTGAAAGAGAACCATTCTCAAATGCTCTTTTTGCACCTGCTTTACCCATATTACCTACTAATTCCTCAATAGTTGATACTGAAGGATTAGCATCTGCATCAAAATTTCTCCAAATCTCTGTAACTGGAACTGTACCATCAGCATTCATTCCACCTTTAAGCATAAGATCTGCTCTAGAAGAAATTGAATAATGGACATGTGCCTCTGCACCTCCTACAAAGTTGTAGAATTCACGGAAACCTGATCCTGTTGAAATATCTGAAAATCTTTCACCATACTCACCACGAGCAGAACCTTTCCTGAAGAATTTAGTTCCTGATGCAAGATATGCATTGTCTAAAGAAGCATTGTTGTCATTGTTGACAAGTTGTACAGTATAAATATATCCATCACCTGCTGGGATAATATCATCAGCTGTAATGTATAATTCAGAACCATTGTACTTGTCATAAGTGATAATATCACCGTGACCAAATGTTCTTTTGGAAATTTTGATTTTAAAGGTTTGACCGTCAATACCTTTTGTATCATTTGCTGGCTCTACATCTACTACTATAAAAGGTAGATCTTGAGCAATTGGAGTTTGCCATTTGTACTCACCACGAGCGTTGTCCACATTGATTGTATTCTTTCCACCGAATGAAGCCATTTGATATAAAGGCATT
>TARA_B110000196_G_scaffold81997_1_pt1 | contig 12089 bp, 10 predicted proteins | sample TARA_B110000196 | Tara Oceans TARA_B110000196 (sample SAMEA4397072) | marine metagenome | biome: Polar Biome; feature: [MES] marine water layer (ENVO:01000295) within the mesopelagic zone...; material: water (ENVO:00002006), including particulate matter (ENVO:01000060) such as...... | reverse complement strand
ATGGTCAAACTAATTATTCTTGATCGGGATGGCGTAATAAACCAAGACTCAGATACCTATATAAAAACAGCCGAAGAGTGGGAGCCAATACCTGGAAGCATTGATGCTATCGTTAGATTATTTCGTTCTGGCTACAAAATAGTTATCGCCACCAATCAGTCCGGTATTGGGCGTGGTTTTTTTGGTTACGATGCTCTTGAAGCAATGCATTTCAAGTTAAAAAGTTTATTGATAAGTTCTAATGTCACCCTTAGTGGAATATTTTTTTGTCCTCATACGCCCGAAGATGAGTGTAAATGCAGAAAACCAGCATCTGGACTTTTAGATCAGATAGCTAAAGAATTCAATACAGATCTTACAGGCGTACATATAGTTGGAGATAGTCTTCGTGATCTGCAGGCTGGTCTTAAACATAAGTGTTCACCGATTTTGGTACGAACAGGCAAGGGAGTAAATACTGAAATACTTCTAAAGAAGGAGCAAAGCCTAATTTTAAAAGAGACAAGAATTTTTAATGATTTAGCCTGTGTGGCAGACTACTTATGCGATATTTAGATAATCACCATATATAATTATGAAAATATTTATTACTTTTGTGCGTTCAACCCTATTTTATGTATTATACGGCATAGTTATAACCATTTTCGGAACATTTACCTGCACGTTTGGGACTATTCTTCCTCTCAAATTACGACAAAATATAGCAACTTTTGCTAATGTAATTATCATTAATTGGCTTCATTTGAGTTGTGGTATAAAACTGGTAGTTGAAGGCTTAGAGAACATACCAAATACACCTTGCGTTATACTCAGTAAACACCAGTCAGGATGGGAAACCTTTTATCTTCAGCGGCTGTTTAGACCAGCGAGCACTATTTTGAAAAAAGAGCTTTTTTGGATTCCTTTTTTTGGGTGGGCCCTTTACTTTATGCGTCCTATTGCTATTGACAGAGGTAACCCTAAAGAAGCTTTGAAACAAATTTTATCTCAGGGAAAAGAGAGGCTATCAAATGGTCAAAATGTCCTCATATACCCTGAAGGAACAAGAGTCAAACCAGGAAAAATAGGCCGATATGGCAGAAGTGGCGCTGCTCTAGCTATTGCTGCAAATGTTCCTATACTTCCCATATCGCATAATGCCGGACATTGTTGGCCAAAGCATGGTTTTTTAAAATGGTCTGGAACAATTCATGTTGTTATTGCTGATGCTGTTGATACAAAAAACATGGACAGCCGACATTTAACTGAATACGTAAAAAATATAATCGAAACTGCCCAAAAAGAACTAAAAGTCTAGATTGGTGACAGTTAAAGCATTCTTTTCAATAAAATCACGTCTAGGTTCAACTAAGTCTCCCATCAAGGTTGTAAACATTAGGTCAGCAGCAATTGCATCTTCAACTGTCACCTTAAGCATTCTTCTAGCTTCTGGATTCATAGTTGTATCCCATAACTGAACAGGATTCATTTCTCCCAAGCCCTTATATCTTTGTATATTATATCCTCGCTTTGATTCGGCCATTAACCAGTCTATGCCATCACTAAAGCTCTGTATTGGTTTTTTTGTTTCGCCAGAGATGATATGCGCGCCTTCTTCTAGCAAACCTGATAATTTAGAACCCAGAGATGCGATGGTGTCGTACTCTGTTGATGCAAAGAATTCATGCGTAAAATAGTAAGTAGTCGGAACACCATGTGACGTTACTAGCGCTTCTAGTGAAAAGTACTGATCTTCTTCTCTACGGGATGATATAGAGTAGCTTTTGCTACCAGAGACCTTCTCTTTTTCCATAGCTTCTGAGAGCAGTTTAGCCAGTTCTTTTATAACAGATTCATCGTTCATTTTTGACGGATCTATTTTGGGTATAAAGATTAATGCTTTTAGTATTTCTATTGGGTGGGCTCGCGACAAGCCTTCTATGATAGCCATACCACGTCGATGTTCAGATACTAGCTCTTCAAGAGGTGCACCACTAATACCAGGGGCATCAGTATTGACATGCAGACTCGTTCCCTCTAATGCTGATTGCGTCAAGAAACTAGTAAGCTCTTGGTCATCTTTAAGATATTGCTCCTGCTTTCCTTTGCTTATCTTATAAAGTGGTGGCTGTGCAATAAAAATATTGCCTCTCTCAACTAGTTCACGCATCTGTCTAAAGAAAAAAGTTAAAAGCAATGTCCGTATATGAGATCCATCAACATCAGCATCCGTCATTATCAAAATAGTATGGTAGCGTAGCTTGTCTGGGTTAAATTCTGCCGAACCTATTCCACAACCTAAAGCTGTTATTAGTGTTCCTACCTCTGCACTGGATAACATTTTATCGAATCTTGCTTTCTCTACATTTAATATTTTCCCTTTCAATGGGAGTATTGCTTGGGTTCTTCGGTCTCTTCCTTGCTTTGCCGAACCGCCAGCTGAGTCACCCTCAACCAAATAAAGCTCTGATAATGCTGGATCCTTCTCTTGACAGTCTGACAATTTACCGGGTAAGCCTGCAATATCTAAGGCTCCCTTGCGACGAGTCATATCTCTTGCTTTTCTGGCTGCCTCACGAGCTCTTGCTGCCTCTACCATCTTAGTGACTATGCTTTTAGCCTCTTGTGGGTTTTCAAGCAAATAATCTGTAAAGTGTGTTCCCATTTCTTGCTCAACAGCCGATTTTACTTCGGAGCTAACCAATTTTTCTTTTGTTTGCGATGAAAATTTTGGGTCAGGAACTTTTACCGAAACAATAGCTGTTAAACCTTCTCTGGCGTCATCTCCTGAGGTGCTTACTTTATTATTCTTACCAATACCTTCTTTTTCAATATAAGTGTTTAAACTTCTGGTAAGTGCAGATCTAAACCCAGCTAGATGAGTTCCACCGTCTCTTTGGGGGATATTGTTGGTATAACATAGTATATTTTCTTGGTAAGAATCATTCCACTGTAATGCGATTTCTACCCCAACTCCGTCATCACGAAATTTAGAGAAATGTACTGCTTTATTAATAGTAAGCTTATTGGTATTTAAGTAATCAACAAATGCTCTTAGTCCTCCTTCATACTCAAACACATCATCTTTAGCTGTTCTTTCGTCTTTGAGTAGAATCCTTACGCCGGAGTTTAGAAATGAAAGCTCTCTTAGCCTTTTGACTAAAATCTCATAATGGAACTCAATGTTAGTAAAGGTTTCCGTAGAGGGCACGAAGTGTATTGCAGTGCCTGTTTCTTTTGTTTTTCCGATGACTGTTAATGGTGAATCAGGAATTCCGTGCTTGTAGGTTTGTTCATATATTTCTCCTCCACGCTTAATGGTTAGTTTCACATGTCGTGATAACGCATTAACTACTGAAACACCTACACCATGTAAGCCTCCTGATATTTTATAACTATCCTCGTCAAACTTACCGCCAGCATGAAGAACTGTCATAATTACTTCGGCGCCCGAAACACCCTCTTCGTGTATCTCAGTAGGTATACCGCGACCATTATCTGAAACCGTTACAGATTCATCTTGATGAATTGTAACAACTATTTCTGAGCAGTGACCTTCGAGAGCTTCATCTATAGAGTTGTCCACTATCTCAAAGACCATATGATGAAGGCCAGTACCATCATCTGTGTCTCCAATATACATTCCTGGGCGCTTTCTAACAGCATCCAGACCTTTTAGAACCTTGATACTGTCTGAATCATATATCTGTTCTTCACTCATATGTAAATCCTAGATAAGAATATTTTTTCTTTGATTATTGAATAATCTTTCCATGTTCCACGTGGAACATTTTCATATTAAGATCTTCTTTTGGCCAACTATTTAAAAGGTCCTCTTTAAGTACACCAGTTACAAAAGTTTGTGCACCCAGGTCCCATAACAATTTACCTACTTTTTTTCGATGGAACAAATCTAACTCAGAAGGTAAATCGTCGATCAAATACAGGCACTGCTCTTCTGTTTTTTCATGGTACAAATAACCTTGGGCTATTTGCATTGCAGCAACCAAAATCTTCGATTGGCCCCTAGACAGCGTCTCATTTGCCGGTCTTTTATCAACGCTAATTCGTAAATCAGACCTTTGAGGCCCATGAGTAGTAGCTCTCATGTGTATATCCCTTTGTTGATCTGCTTCTAGTATATCTGATAATTTTTTATCCGTATCCCAACCTGAATAATATTTGAAATCAAAGCTGCCCAAATCTGTAATCTCACTTAAAACCCAATTTATTTTTTCAATCAAACCTGCGAGATACAACTTACGATGTTTATCAATTTCCTCTGCAAGACCCACAAATTCTACATTCCATGCTTTAAGTGATTCAAAATTTATTCTATCACACCGTAACAATGAATTCCGCTGCTTAAGGACTCGTTTGAAGTTTTTTAATGCCCCTCTGTAAGAATGTTCCACGTGGAACAATCCCCAATCTAAATATTGTCGTCTAAATTGGGGGCCTCCCTCTAAAAGTCTAAATGAATCAGAATTGATGAGCAAAAGAGGCATTGTGTCTGCTAAAGATGAGGAGTTGTTAACCTTCTGGCCGTTCATTTTAAATTTAAAATCATTATTGCGTGTTCTTGTGACACCTAAAGATATAGATATATTATTTTTATCAATTAGCCCAAACACTGTACATGAGTCTTCTGCTTCATTAATTACAGGATCTAATGTACGTGATCTGAACGATCTGCCGCGGCCAAGTACGTGTACCCCTTCGAGAAAGCTTGTTTTACCACTACCATTTTCACCAAAAAAGAAATTAGAAGTTGGGGACAAAGATACTTCATTGCTGGTTAGATTTCTTAGGCCGTGTATACCAATTTTTTTTAGGTACATATTTCAGGTTATAGGCGCATTGGCATAACAACATATATAGAATTTGGACTCGATGGATCTTCGATTAACACACTACTGCCAGCATCGGAGAAAGTAAAACGTGCATCATCAGAAGTCAAAATGTTAAGAATATCAATTATATAGCTAACATTAAACCCGAGCTCAAGGTCATCATGATCATATTTGACGGTTACCTCTTCTCTAGCTTCTTCTTGCTGATTTGTAGCCAGGAGTGTCAAAAGCCCTTTTTGAACTATTAACTTAACGCCTCGATATTTTTCATTAGATAAGATAGCTGCTCGACTGAAGCCACTTTGTAAATCGGTTCGTGAGCCTACCATCTGTTTATCGCCATCTTTTGGAATAACCTGGTCATAATCGGGATAAGCGCCGTCGACTAGTTTAGAAGTAAAGCGAAAACCGTCAGTAATCACCTTCATGTGATTGTCGCTTAGTGTTATTGAAGCGGTTCCGTTGTCAGGTAGCAATCTAGAAAGCTCAATAACAGCCTTTCTTGGTATTATCGCTTGGGTTTTTTCGCCATTAAGTTCTATTTTTCCAGAATCCATCATAGCTAATCTATGTCCATCTGTGGCTACTGTTCTAACCCTGTTTTCATCCAACTCTAACAACATACCATTCAAATAGTAACGTACATCTTGCTGGGCCATCGCAAAAGATGTACGGCTAATTAGGTTATTTATCTCTATATTACTGATTTTGAAGGATTTACCAGAATTTCCTTCATCTATACTTGGAAATTCATTAGCGGGAAGTGAAGAAAGTGTGAACCTGCTTCGACCGCTTATGATCTGAACTTTACCATCTTTTTCATTAAATGTTATATCTGTTGATTCTGGCAAGGACCGGCATATATCCATTAATTTACGTGCGGGTACGGTTATTTCTCCGTCAACCTCTGGATCTTTGAGCATTACATGACCAACAATTTCAACTTCAAGGTCTGTTCCTGTCATAGACAGACAGTTATCCTTTAATGCTATTAAAACATTAGATAGTATTGGTAGTGTCTGCCTTCTTTCAACAACACCAACAACTAGCTGAAGAGGCTGAAGTAAATCATCACGGGAAATTTTGAATTTCATTCACTAATAATCCAATTTAAAGTTTGATATTTCCGCCTTAACGGTGGAATCTTTTATGTAGTCAAGGCTCGTAATAAATGTTTCATGTCATCCTGCATATCTAGGCTTTCTTCTTCGAGTTCTTTAATTTTTCTACATGCGTGCAATACAGTAGTATGATCACGACCTCCGAAAGCTTCTCCGATTTCAGGCAAACTATGATTGGTCAATGTTTTAGCAAGGGCCATTGCTACTTGCCTGGGTCTTGCTATTGACCTGCTGCGTCTTTTGGATAAAAGCTCAGACATTTTTAACTTATAATATTCAGAGACTACTCTTTGTATGTTATCAATGGTTACCAGTCTGTCCTGTATGGCAAGTAGATCTTTTAAAGACTCACGTATCAGATCAACATTAATTGGACTACCTGTGAAGTGAGCGCTTGCTATCACCCTTTTTAGCGCACCCTCGAGCTCTCGGACATTAGACCGAATTCTTTGTGCAATAAAGAAAGCTTCTTCTGTTGGTAAATTGACGCGCGCTTGTGTGGCTTTTTTTATCAAAATTGCAGCTCTAGTCTCTAATTCTGGTGGTTCCACCGCAACAGTAAGCCCCCATCCAAAACGAGATTTTAGGCGCTCCTCTAAACCATCAATCTCTTTTGGATAACGGTCACAAGTTAATATCATTTGTTTGCCACCCTCCAGCAGAGCGTTAAAAGTATGAAAAAACTCTTCCTGTGAGCGCTCTTTACCAGCAAAGAATTGCATATCATCGATCAGCAGAGCATCTACAGATCGATAAAATCTTTTAAAATCATTAATGGCATTCAGTTGCAATGCTTTAACCATATCCGCAACAAACCGCTCAGAATGCAAATATATAATTTTAGCATTTGGTTTTTGTCGTCGTAATTCATTGCCAACCGCATGCATTAAGTGTGTTTTACCTAAACCTACTGCACCATAAATAAATAAAGGGTTATAGGAACCGCCTGGATTTTCTGATATCTGTCGTGCTGCAGCTAAAGCTAGTTGATTAGATTTTCCTTCAACGAAAGAATCAAATGTAAAATTCGAATTAAGGTAGCTTTTGTGATTTAGGCTCCCCTCTCTAGTATCGCCTGTTCGTTCTGAAGGTATTTTTATAGAGGTCGTTGCAGGAAATGGTTTACTAGTAATAACTTGTGGTTGGGCTGCTGGTTTCTCGTCTGACCCAGGGGGATTCGATAGCTCAATTCCCAAAGATGACTCTACTTTAACGGTACAGCGTTCACCGCTTAGTTGCTGGAGTATTTCTGTAATACGTGAAATAAACTTATCTAGCACCCAGTCCCTTATGAAACGGTTTGGTGCTAACAATAGTACGTCAGTATTTGCCGAAATTTCGTCGATTGTGGCAAGCTTAAGGGGCTTTATCCAGGTTTTATACTGTTGTTTTGGTAGCTCTTCTTCGAGCAGACACAAACATTTTTTCCAGACGATTTGGGCCAAGCTTTATTACCCCTTAAGAACAATTAAAATGAAGACTGAGTATAAAAAAATTAATCATTTTTCAGGTTCTAGTCTAGCCACAAATAGTAGAGTTATCCACAACTTTTATTAAAAAAATTAAAAGACTTAAAACAAATAATAGCGTTTTAAAACAACAACTTATAAAATGTGGTAAACTGTATTTATAGACAGCTTATTTCCTCAAAATATTGGTCTTTATGAGTGTAAGCTGTGGATAAGATGTTGATAATTTGACTATTATTTGTGGATTAATTGGGGATTACTCATAAATACTAAAAGTCTTTATTGACCAAAACCCATAGAATAAATTTATGACTTAAAATCATTTTATGGTCACTTTCCAATGCAGAAACTTCCAAATATTTCTCCTAACAAATCATCGTTACTAAAGGTACCGGTTATAGACGATAAACATTTCTGTGCATGACGCAAGTCTTCAGCCAGCAGCTCACCCGCTGCTGATTCTAACAGTTGTTCTTTTCCTGATATTAAGTAGTTTTCTGTGTTTCTTAACGCTTCAATATGTCGACGTCGCGCTAAAAAAGAGCCTTCATTAGTTCCTGTATAACCCATACAACTTTTTAGATGGTCGCTAAGTGACCCTATGCCGTCATGATATTTTGCAGAAAGAGTAATTATCGTGTGTTTATCCAGCTTAATGCCCGAAGGTAGGGCGGATATATCGGATTTACTTAGTACATACGTAACGTTATTTCTCGTAGGATAGCGACTAAAGTACTCTGGCCAATTCTCTTTTATATTCAAAGAGTACTGCGAGGTGGAATCTATTACATATAAAACTCTATCAGCTTGATCAATCTCGTCCCAGGCTCTCTTAATCCCCTCTTGTTCTATGGGGCTTTTTGTTTCATGAAGCCCGGCAGTATCGATGATATGCAGAGGCATACCATCGAGGTGAATGTGTTCTCTAAGTACGTCTCTTGTGGTACCGGCTACATCTGAGACAATTGCACTGTCTTTTCTTGAGAGAGCATTTAAAAGGCTTGACTTGCCTGCATTGGGTTTCCCGGCTATTACTACTGACATACCCTCTGAAATTAATGAGCCCTGGTAGGCTTTCTCTTTAATTTCTTTGAGCAAACTAAGCAAAGATTCAAGATCGACAGCTATTTTTGGATCGGCTAGAAAATTAATTTCTTCTTCTGGGAAATCTATTGCAGCCTCAACATAAACTCGCAAACCTATAAGACCTTCCAGTAAGATGCCGATTTGCTTGGAAAATTCTCCTTGCAATGATCTTACAGCACATCTTGCAGCCTGCTCTGAAGATGCACATATCAAGTCGGAAATAGCCTCAGCTTGCGTTAAATCTATTTTATTATTGAGAAACGCACGTTCAGAAAACTCCCCTGCACGAGCTAAGCGAGCACCTAACTGAAGGCTACGCTTTAACAACAGATCCATTACAGCCGGGCCGCCGTGGCCATGCAGCTCCAAAACCTCCTCTCCAGTAAATGAGTGTGGAGCAGGAAAATAAATAGCTATACCTTTATCTATAGTTATTTTTTCTTCGTCCAAGAAGGTTGTATATACCGCAGACCTTGGTTTAAGTTTTTTAGATATAAATTTTGATAAAAAAAGTGAAAGGTTCGAGCCAGAAATACGCAATATTGAAACCCCGCCCCTTCCAGGTGGAGTCGCGATGGCAGATATATTGTCAGTATCAGTATTTACACTCATTCATAATCTCAAGTGTCCGCATAAATAATATATTTTCTTGTTGTAAATGTTTTTTTGGTTTTAGGCGTTCTCTATTCTGCGAGTAATAACCCACTGTTGGAGAATCGAAAGACAATTGTTTATTGTCCAATAAAGCACTAGCCCTGCAGGAAAAAATAAGAAAAAGAAAGTAAATGCTATGGGCATGATTTTCATTACTTTGGCTTGAATTGGATCTGGAGGTGTCGGATTAAGTTGCATTTGTATAAACATACTTGCTCCCATAATTAAAGGGAGAACGAAAAACGGATCTTTGACAGAAAGGTCATTAATCCAAAGAACCCAAGGTGCGTGCCTTAGCTCAACGCTTTCCATCAACACCCAATATAGTGCTATAAAAACTGGCATTTGTACCAGTATAGGCAAACAACCACCCATTGGGTTTACCTTTTCTCTCTTGTACAAGTTCATAGTTTCTTGTGACATTTTTTGTCTATCATCTCCATAAAGTTCTTTCAGACGAAGCATTTCCGGTTGTAGTTTGCGCATATTTGCCATGGAGGTGTAACTTTTCGCTGATAGTTGAAAAAAAGCTGCTTTTATCAAAAGCGTTAACATGATTATAGACCAGCCCCAGTTTCCAAAAACCTGGTGCAATTGATACAGAACCCAAAAGAGTGGCTTTGCAATCATCCACAACCATCCATAATCGATGGTTAAATCGAGATATGGTGAAATTTCTTCGAGACGGTATTGATCCTTAGGACCGGTATAAAAACCTGCTGTGAGTTGGGTTTTCTCTCCAGGGCTCAGTTTAACCTGGGGCGACGTAAAGCCCATGATGTAAAAATCTTGGTTGCTAATTTTTCTTATATTAAAGTTATTTCGAATCTTTTGGTCAGGCACCCAAGCGCTTACAAAATAATGTTGAACCATTGCCACCCAGCCACCTGTAACAGTATCTTTGAAGGTTTCATTGCTAATTTTAGCAAAATCTAGTTTTTGATAGTTTTTTTCATTAGTGGTTAACGCTGCGCCAAGGAAGGGTTGCATTCCCATAGCTGTTACATTGGTTGGGTTATGACTATCTCTTTTTATCTGACCGTAAAGTCCAGCCTCCCAAGGAGAAGTGCTTTGATTATCAATTTGATATTCGAGATTGATTAAGTAGTCTTTTCTTTTAAACGTAAACTGCTTAACAATCTGAACCCCCTCTTGTTCAAGAATTAAGCGAACGGCAAGTTTGTCCTGGCTTTCGGATAGCTGATATTCGCTGGCGCTTGTTTTGAATGTTGGTCTTCCTTTTTTTGTATCTGTTCCGTTGACACCTATCAGGCCGCTTTGAGCTAGAAAAGTTGATCCTTTTGCTCTATTTAATAAAATAAACGGTGTATCCTTGTCTGTGATATTTTGTAGGTGCTCCAGAAGCTCAACTCTGACAATATCACCTCCATGGGTGTCGATATGAACTCTGAGGACATCTGTAGTAACAACAACTAATCGTTTATTAGTATCAACATCATCGGTTGGTGTTTTTTTTGTGACTAATGTATCTGCCCGTGGAGAATCCATAGGAATATCCTCCACCAGCTCTTCAGCTTGTGTTACGTTGGTTGCCGAAATTTCGGGGACTACCAGTTGGTTTGATTGGTCTACCAAAATAGGGTTTCTTTTGGACTGGAAGCCATCCCACTCAAGAAATAGCATATACAGAACAACCAACATACCACCAATAAGAAAAGAACGTTGCCAATCCATATTTATTGTTTCCTATTTTTTTTGTCTAACTGAGGTACAGGATCATAGCCGCCAGATCTAAAGGGGTGGCATTTCATGAGGCGACAACACAAAAGATATGTTCCCTTACAAACCCCGTGTGTTTCAATAGCCTCTTCTGCATAAGAAGAACAGCTTGGATAATATCTACAGTTGTTGCCCATCCATGGGCTCAATAGAAACCTATAAAGCCTTATGGGAAAGATATACATTTTTTTTAGTAAAGTTTTGATCATAAGGTGTTCTGTATTTTATTTTTTAGTTGATCCAAACCCAGAGAGATTGTCCTTGATTGATCTTTAAATGATAGTTTACCCATACCTCTCCGAACAAGAAATATTATATCTAAAGCAACAAGATTTTGTTGATCAAGACGAAAAGACGATCTTATTACCCTTTTTACTCTGTTCCGAGCAACAGAAAGTCGTATATTTTTTTTTGCAACAATCATTCCAAGTCTTGGGTGTTTAAGTTTGTTTTGGTGGGCCAGCAATAAAAAACATGAGTTAGATACTTTAAATTGTGTTTTCTCAAAAACGCGCTGAAACGATCGTGCGTTTAGTAATCGTTTTTTCTTCTCGAAATTATAATTGGACATATTGAATGTTAACGATATGTTTGTTTAAAGCGCGATAACTCAAAAAATGAGTGTGGGCTTTAAACAATAGATTAAGATGCGAGGCTTTTGCGGCCCTTAGCTCGACGACGATTAATGACTGCCCTGCCGGCTTTTGTGGCCATTCGCGAACGAAATCCATGGGTTCTTTTTTGTTTAAGTACGCTGGGTTGAAATGTTCTTTTCATAACAGTCTTCCGTTAGGTAACTAGTATATTACATTAAGGTGTTGGATTTTAATGAAAAAGCTTCTTTAGATCAACGAAAGAATTGGGTGTTTTAAATATATAGGTATGTTTCTATTCTATAAATGGTTTTTCGTTGTGAATAAAGTGCAAATAACTCTATAGGAGTTTATGTATATGTGGTGGATTGTTTTGTGGATAAAGGCTGTTTTTTCTGTCCTGTTAATAACGGGCTGTTTGGTCCACAGCTTGCTCAGGGTTATAATACACCTTTTATTCAGCTTATATAGAGGATTTAATGTCAGATAAGCATATGATAAATATGTTTTTATTTGTGTTTTGCACAAAATATCGCCCCCTTAATAATAACAACATATATAATATATATATAAGATATATATAAATATATGTAT
>TARA_B110000196_G_scaffold48768_1_pt1 | contig 12097 bp, 8 predicted proteins | sample TARA_B110000196 | Tara Oceans TARA_B110000196 (sample SAMEA4397072) | marine metagenome | biome: Polar Biome; feature: [MES] marine water layer (ENVO:01000295) within the mesopelagic zone...; material: water (ENVO:00002006), including particulate matter (ENVO:01000060) such as...... | reverse complement strand
TCTCCGTTCGTAATTTTCGGAAGATATTGTTCTTTTTGTTCATCTGTTCCATAAAGTATTAAAGCCGGTCCAACCCATGCGACACCCATACCACCACCACCCGGCATTCGAGCGTAGGTAGTCTCTTCGTTGTAGATCATTTGTTGTACATGCGTGGCATCAAGGCCACCGTTTTCTTTGGACCAAGCCATCGCGAGCCATTTCTTATCGGCAAGTCCCTTTGTAATGGTTCTGGCTAATGAGCCGTCTTCGGCTCCATCATCACCAATCGTGTCTCGATCACTCCAGTCATTTGGAAGATGGTTATCCAGAAATGATCGTATTTCAGTTCGAAAACTTTCTTCTTCAGGTGAGAATGAAAAATCCATATTGCGTACCCCGTAATTTTCTTAGTTTGTTGTTATACCCTCAAAGTGTACCAGTCTTTTTTTTTTCTTTGTTGCAAAACTTTCAATAAATCGTCTGTCTTATTTACCGTGTAATCGCCCCAGTATCAGCACCTGATACTAGCTTCGCGTACTTAGCAAAGACGCCACGTTGATAATTCGCCGGACGTGGTTGGCGAGAATCTAAGCGTGTTTTGATTTCTTCGGCATCTAGTTCTAGATTTAATTCTCGACCGGGGATGTCAAAATAAATTGAGTCTCCCTCATTTACTGCTCCGATTGGGCCGCCAGCTGCCGCTTCTGGAGCTACATGGCCGGCCATTAAACCCCGTGTAGCTCCAGAGAATCTCCCGTCGGTAAGAAGCGCTACTGAATCGTCTAAGCCAGCTCCTACAAGCGCAGCCGTGACACCTAACATCTCTCTCATTCCCGGACCGCCAACAGGGCCTTCGTTTCGGATCACCAGTACATCGCCCTGCTTAATTTTATTCTCGAGAACAGCCTGCATTGCATCTTCTTCCCGTTCGAATACTCGAGCTGGGCCTCGATGAGTTAGTCGCTCGTGACCTGCTACTTTGATAACCGAGCCTTTTGGAGCTAATGATCCTTTAAGAATAACCAGACCACCGGTAGGTTTTAGCGCATTTTCGGCGTTTAGGATTACATCCTGTCCCGGGGTTTCTTCCGTAAGATTGGCCTCTTCCTGAATAGTTTTACCGGAAATCGTCATTTGATTTCCATGAATTTTATTTGCTTCGATTAATTTTTTTGCCAGAAGTCTGGTACCGCCAGCGCGGTCCCAGTCCAACGCTACATAGCGTCCTCCAGGCCGCAAATCGCCAATTAACGGAGTGATATCAGAAATTCTATTGAAGTCGTCAATGTCTAGGTCAATACCGCATTCCGCAGCAATAGCGAGGAGGTGCAATACCACATTGGTTGATCCACCAGTAGCGGTGGCGCAGGCGATACCATTTTCAAAAGCTTCTTTGGTTAGTAGTTCCTGTGGCTTAAGGCCTCGGCGAAGAATTTCCATGACCAGTTTACCTGCTTCAACTCCGATATCGTCTTTACGAGGATCTGTAGCGCCCGGAGAACCCGAACCCATGGCAGCAATCCCGAGAAACTCAAGTACAGTGGCCATTGTATTAGCGGTATATTGCGCGCCACACGCGCCAGCCCCTGGACACGCAGCAGCCTCCAGTCCAGCTAATTCCTCATCGGTCATAGTACCTGCAGCATGTCTTCCAACTCCCTCAAAAACATCTTGAATTGTCACATCTTCGCCCTGCCATGTGCCAGGTGCGATAGACCCGGAGTACAGAACCATTCCCGGTATATTTAGTCGAGCCAAAGCCATGGCGCCACCGGGAATTGTTTTATCACAACCGACTATTATGACAGCGGCGTCAAAGGAATAACCTATTCCACATAGTTCAATCGAATCAGCAATTAACTCGCGCGAAATGAGTGAGGCTTTCATGCCCTCTGTTCCCATTGTCACGCCATCCGAGATCGATACGGTATTGACTTCCATTGGCGTCCCACCCGCTGCGCGTATTCCTGCCATTACCTGTTGCGCAAGCGCTCGTTGTGAATAGTTACACGGCATTGTACCGATCCATTCGTGTGCAACCATAACTAAGGGTCGCTTCAGATCATCCACTGAATATCCTACGGAATGCAGCATTGATCGAGCAGCTGCTCTGTCAGGACCATCGACTAGAACATGACTCTTATGTCGCATATCAAATTGGCTTGTTGATGATGTGTCGGGCATATTGGGACTCCTTGAAATCTATTCCCTTAGGCGTCAGCCACAGTAGGGATCGTTTTTAGCTCTGCAATAATCTCAGTGACCTGTTCAAATTCCTCTGGTGTTTTTGGGTCTCCCGGAAAAGATACCTGTGAGTTAATTCCAGCATATTTTTCTTTCATTTTTCCAGCAATTACATCCCACGTCCCGACAACACAAAATTCTTCTATCATTTCATCCGTGACCACACTGACCATCTCATCCCATTTTCCACCTACTGATAACCGGTGAAGTTCGGCAGCTTCGTCAGCCCAGCCATGTAGCTTCATGACATTTGAGTAGGATCGTGTAGAAGCATAGAAGGATATTCTTTTTCGAGTGATTTCGATTTGTTTTTCTAACTCGTCCTCGGTTTTAGCGGTTACAACAAATCCACCACCTCGAATTTGTACTTTCGAAATATCTTTTCCGGCACGTCGCGCGCCTTCTTGGACTTCAGGAATCAATACTTCGCGAATGTATCGAAAAGTACTGAATCCATGAATGGCTATACCATCTGCTACTTCACCCGCGAGTCGCGCATTGAATGGATTTACTGCCGAAACAATAACTGGAATATCGGGATGTTCAATAGGGCCTGGGTTAAAGAACGGGCTTGTGAGTTTGTATTGATAAAATTCACCTTCATAGTCCGGTTTGGTTCCGTTTTGCCATGAATCCCAAATAGCCCTCATACACTGAATATAGTCTCGTAAGTGGGGTCCTGGAGGATGCCAAGGCACTGAGAATCTTCTTTCGTTGTGTCCTTTCACTTGTGTACCAAGGCCGAGCATAAATCGCCCTTCTGAATATGCCTGTAGATCCCAAGCAAGGTTTGCGGAGATGTGTGGAGCTCTTGGAAATGCTATCGCGACTGACGTACCAAATTGTAGTTTTTTAGTATGTTCGGCGACCAAAACTAACGGTAAAAATGGATTATGTGATGTCTCACCGACAGAAAGCGAGTCATATCCTAACGACTCAAGTTTTTGAGCTTGCGAAACTATGTCCTCCCCGAGTATCGATCCTGCACCTCCACCAACTAGCATTGCCATAATTCCATCTCCCTCAATTTAATTTTCTTATGCCCGAGATTAACATCTAATACCTGCTGCGCATCCCTTTATCGTGTTACGAACGATTTTCAGGCCAGCAAGTTAGACATTCCCAACTCAATGAAAGTAGCCTCAAACCATTCCACTACTTCAGGGTGGTATGGAATGCCTCTTTCTCTTCGATCTATCTCCTGCTCATGTTCTTCAATTCCCGCGTATATCACACGATCATGACCAGGAGCCGTCGGAGTCTCTTGCAGGGCCACAAGATATTCGTCCATATTTTCTTTAAATTCAGCTAAATCTCCAAATGCCTCAATGTTAAACGCAGTAAAGTGGTGGCCTATACCCTTTCCATTGCCTTCGCTTCGCTGAAACGCGGATCCGGCCGTAGAAAGGATACCCGCTAGGATATCTATTGATGCTGCCAAACTATAGCCCTTATGTGACCCGATTTCTCGGGTGCCTCCAAGAGGCAGAATCAGGAAATCATCAGGCAACTCTTTTGACTCCATAATGGGCGTGCCGTCAGCTTCCGCGACCCAACCTGGTAATATCGGTTCTCCTAGGCGTTGGGCGAGACGTATCTTATTGCCTGCGACACTTGACATTGACGCATCAAAGATAAATGGCGGCTGTTTGTCGGTTGGTACCGCGATTGCTAGCGGGTTAAGCCCTACGCGCGCTTCAGCGCCGAATGTAGGGACTACGGACAGCCCGCCAACCGTCATCGAGAGACCAATCATATTGTGATCTAGAGCCAGCTGCGCATGGTAAGCAGCGGCACCAAAGTGTCGACCATTATTAGCGATAACTGTCCCAACTCCATATACACGAGCTTTTTCAATAGCTAATTCCATTAGCTCCGGACCAACTGCGACACCTAATCCTTGGTCCGTATCAACCGTTGCCGTGGCAGGAAATTCGCGCTCTATTTTCCACTCAGGTTTTGGATTTATATCTCCGCTCTGAAGGCCAGCTACGTAGACGCGCAGCATGTTGGATACTCCATGTGAGTCGATTCCACGTATGTCAGCGTAAAGCAATGTATCCGTTGATCTAATAGCATCTCCCTCATCCATCCCAAGTTCTAGAAAGAGTGCCTCAACGGCCGAGCGCATTTTGTCGAAAGGTACGCGAATTGCTATTTCTTCTGGTACTGCGAACTGTTTAAGCATTTGAATTTCCCCTAACGTGTGACGCTTTAGTAGTAACTGAACTAAGCCGCATTATGTCAGGTAACGCAGTGATTTGGAAGAGGTTATATATTATGTTAGGGCCGCATTAGCTTCGTGATACTTGGCGGTATCACTTCAGAACGAATTAAGTTTTTTCTGTTGCTTTGTGATTGAGGGTTAGGAGAAAATAGTGCTTAGAATAGCGGTCGGTCTATATAGAGAATCTCAAGATGATTGGGAGAGCGCAGCGGCTTGGGCACAGGAAGTAGAGAAACTAGGTATCGATTCGATATGGTCAGCTGAGACTTGGGGAATTGACGGCATAACGCCCCTAGCGAGAATTGCGTCAAGCACCACCTCAATTCGACTGGGCACAGGGATTTTGCAGATAGGTGCTAGAACTCCTGCTGCGTTAGCAATGACTGCTCTCGGCATGCAATCAATCTCAAACGATCGTTTTTTACTTGGTCTGGGAGTAAGTGGCGTTGCTATAGTCGAGGGATGGCATGGAGTTCCGTTTGAAAGACCGGTCACTCGGACAAAAGAGACTATCGAGATTATCAAGATGATCGCTGCAGGTGAGCGATTGGAGTATTCAGGATCTTTGTACAAATTGCCCTTGCCCGGTGGTGAAGGTCGAGCAATCAAGCCGTCAGCAAAAGCCAGAAACGTACCCATTTGGCTTGCCTCTCTAGGTCCCCAGAATTTGCGAATCACCGGAGCACTGGCGGATGGCTGGATCGGGACATCATTTATGCCGGAAACAGCGAATATTTTTTTTGATCCCATGAGTGAAGCCGCGGTCAAAGTAGGTCGAAGCTTAGATGATATAGAGAAGATGGTCCCGGTTGCGTTGGAGTTGACAGAGGATGTGGAAGGCGCGACCAAAGCCCACGCAGAAGGTTACGCATTCACCTTCGGTGCCATGGGTACCAAAGCTAACAATTTTTACAATAATGCCTGGGCACGACAGGGATTTGCTGACGAAGTTAAGGAAATTCAACGATTGTGGTTGAGTGGTGAGCGTGAAACAGCAAAAAGTCGGGTACCACTGGAAATAGCTACTCGCAGCAACTTAATTGGTACGACTGACTTAATTATGGATCGTTTGAGAGTTTATAGGGACGCGGGGCTCGATATTCTTCGGGTAGATGTTCGGACGGATGGAGGCTTCGCAGAGAGACTTTCACACCTAGGTATCTTAATGGATATGGTTAAATCGATTAACAGTGAAGAGTCACTCTAGTTGTATTGGGTGATCCGCTAGTAAGGCTACAGATTTTTCCGTGTGTTGAACTTGGCCTTTGCGCTTGAGTTCAGTAGCCTCATCATATTGATCGACGTTCTCCACAAGCGCATTGAGTAGGTCTACCAAATATTCCGTGTCACGGAAACTTACGGTTTCGGGCACGATTTTTTGATTTGGACCCGCGTTGTGCCAAGCTCCAAGTGAAACACAAAGTGCTCCAGTATCGAGTCCTAATCGAAAGAATGCAGTTGCTTCAGTACTCCCGGCATCCATCAGAAGGCGTTGGTATCTAAAATTTGTTTTTTGTGAGAGATTCGAAGCAATATGCTCCATCCAAGTTGTGACTTTAGGGGTAAATATGGATCCTGCATCACCCACTCTTATAATAGGACCACCACCTTGAATTGCTCTGCCTCCTGCTCCAGAAGATGTTTCAATAGCAATAACTATGGCGTCAGCCGGTAAAAGTGAGCTTTTAGTTGCGGCACTAGCCCCCATGAGGCCGATCTCCTCGGCTCGAGTGAAAAGTCCAGTAAAACTGTAGGGAGATGATGTTTCAGAGAGTTTTTTTAGTGTTTGTAAGATACTCACGACACCTATGAGATCGTCACATTGGCGGGCCAGTATCTTAGGGTCAGAGCCATTCGAAATTTCAAAAACGGTGACGTCCCAGAGAAGCAAATCTCCAACCTCGAGTTGAACTCCAGGTTCAGACAGAACAGTTGCGCCCTGTATTCTTTGCCGAGGGGACGTGCCCTCGGTCATAATCTCTTGGATCTGTGCCTTACCTATTGCTGCAATTGAGACATCCTGTGAGGCAATTCGATACACGCATAAGTATTCAGATTTGCCGTATTCAGCTGACAATCCGCCTCGAAACTCACAGATTGCGTGATTGTTGTTTACTTCCGTTACGATGAATCCTGGATGGTCTGTGTGGGCGGTAATAAATAGCGGTCTTCGCCCGACAGATGGTGATTCATCTCCGGAATAGGTGATGTAGCTGTTCCCGGCAGAATCCTGCTGAAATTTCAAATTATGCCGTGCGGCGAACTGAGCCAAGGCACTGTGAATTGCGTGTTCTTTCAGCGCAATTGTCGGTATGGTCAGAATATCTTCAAGTAGTTGTTTCATTGTTATCGATCCCAGTATGACTGCATAGAGATTAATTCTAGGCTAGCCTATCTATTACATGGGTTTTGATAAGAAGTATCTGTGTTTTCAATATATCCAGTTGCGTAATAGGGAAGAGATTTCATGGTTAAAGTTTCAATATCGGGCGATGAGACTGAGAGGACTAGTTTGTACAATTGGCCCACTGCCAGCAGACCTGCCCCAGTTTCACGTAAGGTGCGACGTAAGCATCGAAGAGTCAATTCACACCCTCTAACTCCGATCACGCTCGAGCTTACTGGATTTGAATCGGGTGGTCGAGCCGTTGGTCGAGCAGAAGATGGGCGAGTTGTTTTTGTTGAATTCGGCATACCTGGTGAACGAGTAGTTGCCGAAATTACTGACGAATACCCGAATTATATAGAGGCCACAGCAGTGATGGTTATAGATTCCTCTTCTGACCGTATAACCGCACGTTGCGAGTACTTTGGTCGATGTGGCGGTTGTCAGCTACAACATATTCAATACGACCGACAATTGGAGCTAAAAACCGAAGTTGTTCGGGATGCGCTCCGTCGGGTGGCTCACTTGGAGCAATCTGTGATTGATGACTGTGTAAGAGACATGTGGGGCATGGATGATCCGTGGGAATATAGAAATCACATGCGATTTACTGTGAGAAGAAGCGGTGACGTAGGCCAGATGCAGAGAGGTACGCATCGGTTTTTTCGAATAAATGAATGTAAGATTGCCCTCCCTGATGTAAATGAGATTCTGGCACTGTCACAGGAACGCACAAAAAACACTCACCAGCTTGCTGTTCGGGTTGGTCAAGCTACTGGCGATCGGTTAATTCAGCCGGAACTTCAGTGGAGACCTGGCAGAAGGAGCGGACGCCCTAATAGTGGTCAGGATCACTACAACGAAGTGCTGACAGTACCGGTTTCCGAATCAATAGATACCACTGGCAAAATTGAAGGAAAATACAGAGTTTCAGGACCTGCTTTTTTTCAGGTGAATACCTTGCAAGCTGAACGCTTAGCTGGATTGGTGATAGAACGCACACTCGAAATCGCCCCAAAAATGGTAATAGATGCTTATTCTGGGGTAGGTACTTTTTCGGTATTACTGGCTCCACTAGTCGACGAAATGATCGCGATCGAAGAGTCCAAAGGGGCAAACTCAGATGCACGGTTTAATCTACAAGCTAATCAGAACGTCAAGCGAGTGACCGCAAAAGTTGAAGACGCGCTAGAAGAACTTGAAACAGCACCCGACGTAATTATCATTGATCCACCTCGTGCAGGAATTTTACCAAGTGTGACTGACGCAATTATTCAGTCGAAAGTCTCTAGGGTTATGTATGTGTCCTGTGATCCACAAACACTCGCAAGAGATTTGAAAATTTTTACGGATGCGGGATTTCGTATAAACGAGATTCAACCTATTGATATGTTTCCCCAAACTCAGCATATAGAATGCGTAACCACACTTACTCGAGGCTAGGGATGAGTCAGGTAATTTTGGCGTCATCGTCACCCCGACGAAAAGAATTACTGGGTACGATTATTACAGAATTTGCGAGTTTCTCACCCGATGTAGATGAGAGCACAGATGACTCAACTTCTCCATACGACGTGTCGGGATTACTGGCTGTCAGAAAAGCACGCACGGCAGTGGCGGCTCAGATTCCATTTGATTATTTGATTGCTTCAGACACGGTTGTGATTTCTGAAGGAGAGATTTTGGGCAAACCACACGACAGACTTCACGCCCAAGAAATGCTGATGCAATTGGGAGATAAGACTCACGAAGTCAGCACTTCGGTGGCTGTCGTTTCAGTTAAATTGGGGACGAGTAAATTAGTAATAAGTCTCGTAAATAACCTTTCAAGAGTTACGATGCGACCTTATTCTGCGGCAGAGATAGCTAGTTTTTTAGATCGTGGCGAAGCTGACGACAAAGCCGGTGCTTATGCAATTCAAGACTTGGAGTTCCATCCCGTAAGTAAGTGCGAGGGATGTATATGTGCAGTCATGGGATTACCCGTTCAAGATGTAGTTTTACAACTTACGTTGGTGGGTTTGGATCGAGCATCTATTTTGGCGCCTACTAGGATTTACGATCGCTGTAAAAGTTGTTTGCGAGGCAACTTTACTATAGAGCCTAGTAATTTGGATGACATCTCTGTATGAGCTCGTGATGACTGGTATTTAGAAAGTTATTTGTCTTATGAAATCATTAACCTCTTAAGCGACTTTTCCTTCATGATGGAGATAGTACAAAAAATTGCAATGTAAGCACTAATAGAGATTTGACATTTTATTTCGAGGCACCAAGCTCTGATCAAAGCATTTCAGTTCTGGTCTGAAAATTGTGTTTAGGTTGAATAAGGTGTAACCAAGATTACGAATGGAGCTCAGACGCGATGACTTCTACTAACATACCGATAATTGAAGTGCAAAATTTGGTCAAGACGTATGACACAGGCACGGTGAGTGTCAAAGCTTTGCGCAATGTATCCGTGTCGGTAGACCGAGGCGAGATGGTATCAGTAATGGGACCCTCTGGATGTGGGAAAACCACTTTGCTAAATTGCCTGTCAGGTATAGATGACCTCACAGGTGGCACTATCTGGATTGAGGGCACTGATATTAATTCGCTCAGCGATGATGATAAAACTATCTATCGCGCTCAACGAATGGGATTTATTTTTCAATTTTATAATTTACTTCCAGTGTTGTCCGCCCAAGAGAACGTAGAGCTACCTCTTTTGGTATCTGGTGAATCTCCAAAGGATGCTCGAGAGAGATCTATGGGTGCTTTGGAGCGAGTTGGATTGCTGGATTGGTCTAGTCATAGACCATCTGAACTATCAGGCGGGCAGCGTCAGCGAGTGACGATCGCACGCGCCTTAGTGAATAATCCAGCGATTGTTTGGGCGGATGAGCCAACTGGTGACCTGGATTCGAAGACAGCTTCCGACATTATGGATCTTATGCAGGAGTTAAATAGAGAACAGCAACAGACGTTTGTGATTGTTACTCACGACAGGTCAGTGGCCCTCCGTTGCAACCGAACAATACATATGAATGATGGCGAGATAGAGCGAGAGGAAATTCATAGCAGTTGAATAAAAATTAGCTACGACGAGCAATTGCACTGGAGCGCTTTATGGAATCAATTTTTGGAATTTCTCTTGACACATACTTGGTAGCGGTAGGCACGATGGCCGTGCTGATTGTGTTGATTCTTTTGTACATTGCTATACGGAATCCGTTACTCGTGAGGCTGGGTGCACGAAACTTTACCAGGAGAAAATCCCAAACGATATTGATTGTGATCGGTTTGATGTTGTCGACGCTAATAATTAGCGCGGCACTGGTAACCGGTGACACAGTAGGGCAGTCCATTACGAACCGAATATATACGTCGCTCGGAAGCATTGATATTATTATCGATCCTGATGAGGAAAAGAGCGAAGGTATACGCTCAATTAAAGCTTCTGATATCTCTGTTATACGTGAAAGTTTCCGAGATGACTCGAGGATTGATGGGATAGCTGGATTGCTGCAAATAGATGTACCTGCTGCAAATCAGCAGGCACGATTATCCGATCCAAGGGCCTATTTGATAGGTGTGGTACCAGACGAAATCAGAAATTTTAAACAATTGGAGCTTCCTGATGGTGAGCTGCTTGATCCTGAAATACTTAATTCAGGTGGAGTCGTGGTATCTGAAAGGCTAGCTGAATCTATTAATTTGCGTACGGGTGATGTGGTGACATTGTTCGTTGAGAATAATCCATATCAGTTTTCAGTAGCAGCAATTGTGAAAGATAACGGGCTCACAGCAAAGGACCAAGCGGGACCAGGGTCCAAGCCAGGTGGCGGCGTAATGATGTTGCTCGAGGATGCGCTCACTTTGTCGGGTTGGGAAGGCCCAAATATATTGGGAATATCAGTATCGGGAGGTGTCCGCAATGATTTGGATCTCGTAGACACTGTTAGTGGAGAAGTAGAGGAGCTAATTGGGGCATCTAATCTGTCCGTCGAGGTAGTTGAGAATAAGAAGGATTTGGTTGCTATCGGCTCACTTGTTGGATCTGTGTTTGTGTCCTTTTTTATTATTTTTGGACTTTTCTCGATTGCAGCTGGATTAATGCTGATCTTCCTGACCTTTGTGATGCTTGCCGCTGAGAGGCGATCAGAGATGGGTATGGCTCGAGCCGTTGGTATGAAACGCCTTCATCTGACGCAGGCTTTTATCGCTGAAGGGATGCTGTACAACGTTGGCTCTGCGCTGGTGGGTGCAGCTCTTGGAGTTTTGGTAGCTTGGCTGATGATTACATTGCTTGGATTTATTTTTGCAAGTTTCGGGACAGAAATTGTACTGAACGTGAATCCTAGAGCACTCGCGCTTGCCTATTTAGTGGGCATTGTTTTGACGTTTGTGACTGTTGCATTTTCCTCTTGGCGTGCAGCGAATTTGAATATAGTGCGATCTATTCGTGATATTCCGGAGCCCGATCTATTGCAGAGTAATCTTGGAGGTATTCGGGAACTCTTCAGAAGTACGTGGTCTGTAGCGTGGAGAGTAATTTGGTCAATAATAGGTTTTGCATTAACCATTGCCTTGGTGGGTTTTGTGATACCTGCGGTGCAGGTTTTTTCTATTTTCGGTGGCCAAATTGGTGCGGCAGTTGGCGTTACTCTTGGTCTTTCAGGCGTAATTCTTATTGTCTATTTTGTGAGAAAGTTGTTCAATTACGCACATCGAAAACTTTCGCTTCTGCGACTTATATCGGGACCGATAAATAAATTGAATGCCTGGTCTAATACGCATCGATCTGGTGCTGGGTGGGCAGTATGGATGATTATTTTTGGATCACTTGGCGTGTATTTAGGTGGTTGGGGCGATAATGCAGATATTCCATCATGGATAGGACCACAGTTGTGGTCATACTCAGGAGGGACCACTTTAATAATATTTTCACTTGGTATTCTCGCTGTTTATTTTGGGGCACCACCGCGACTTTCTTTCACTTCGGTTGGTTTGATAGTTGTATGGCTGTGGTTACTGCCACTTCCTTTCAGTGTTCTGCCAGGTTTTCCTGCGACTGCCAACGGCTGGACTGACCCGATACAGGGAATTTTCTCATTATTTGGTCTTGGTCACGAACCAATCGCAGGTAATTTTGAAATGTTTTTTGTGTCCGGAGTTGCTGTAACGGCAGCATCAATTTTCGTCGTAGTTTATAACGCTACCCTTTTACTAGCCCCTCTCAATCTTGCAAGAAATGTGTTTAAAGGAGTGATGCC
>TARA_B110000196_G_scaffold130866_1_pt1 | contig 12329 bp, 18 predicted proteins | sample TARA_B110000196 | Tara Oceans TARA_B110000196 (sample SAMEA4397072) | marine metagenome | biome: Polar Biome; feature: [MES] marine water layer (ENVO:01000295) within the mesopelagic zone...; material: water (ENVO:00002006), including particulate matter (ENVO:01000060) such... | reverse complement strand
AAAGTGCAGCTCTTCTATCTGCTTCTTTTTTCTCTTCTTCTTCTGCTGCCTCAGCTCTTGCAGTTTCTTCTGCCTCTCTTTTAATTGCTTCTTGCCTTTTCTGTTCTGCTTCCTCTGCTTCTTTTTTGGCAGCACCATTTTCAGAAAATGGCATACCAAATTCTTTTAGCAAATTGAATGCCTCATCATCAGAATTAGTATCAGTAACAATGGTAATATCCATTCCAGTAATTTTATTAATCTTATCCAAATCAATTTCTTGGAATACAATATGTTCCTTAATTCCTAATGTATAGTTTCCTCTCCCATCAAATCCTTTCTTTGGAACACCTTTAAAATCTCTTACTCTTGGAAGGGTGGCAGAAATTAGTCTATCCAAAAACTCATACATTTTATGTCCCCTTAAAGTAACCATAACGCCAACGGGCATTCCTTTTCTTACTTTAAAGTTGGATATATCCTTTTTAGATTTAGTGACAAGTGCTTTTTGCCCTGCAATTGCAGACATTTCCTGCTGAGCAGTATCAATAAACTTTTTATCAGTGCTTTCATTTCCAACTCCTTGGTTCAATGAAATTTTAACCAATTTCGGAACTTGCATTACCGATTTGTAATTCCCTTTAAGCTTGTTTATAATCTCTGAATTATACTTCTGTTTTAATCTTGGTGTATATGTCATTATTTTATTACCTCTCCGGATTTTTTTGAATATCTTACTAATTTTCCTATTTCTTCATCCCTTTTTCTTCCAATTCTTGTTGTTTCACCTGATTTAGGGTCAACTAACATCAAGTTAGAAATATGAATAGCAGCTTCTTGTTTGAGAATACCTCCTTGCGGATTGGCAGCATTTGGCTTGCTATGTTTGGATACCATATTCGCCCCTTCTACAATTGCCCTATAAGTTTTAGAAAAAACTTTTATTATTTTTCCTTCTTTCCCTTTGGAAGCTCCCGCCATTACCTTCACAATGTCGTTTTTCTTTATTTTAATTTTTACTTTTCTCATTTTATCAAATATTAAAGCACTTCAGGTGCTAATGAAATAACTTTCATATAATTATGTTCTCTCAGCTCTCTAGCAACCGGTCCGAATACACGCGTTCCTCTCATTTCTCCATTTTCATCAAGCAAAACACAAGAATTATCGTCAAAACGGATATACGAACCATCTTTTCTTCTAACTTCTTTTCTAGTTCTAACTACCACAGCTTTTGTAATTTGCCCTTTTTTTACTTCTCCAGAAGGATCAGCTTGCTTTATTGTTACCACAATTTTATCGCCTAATGAAGCGTATCGTTTTTTTGTTCCTCCTAATACACGGATACAAAGCACTTCTTTTGCACCACTATTATCAGCAACTTTTAATCTGGATTCTTGTTGTACCATTTTATTTAGCTCTTTTTAAAATTTCTACTAATCTCCATTTCTTATTTTTGCTCAAAGGACGCGTTTCCATAATTCTTACTTGATCGCCTTCATTACAAGTATTTTCTCCATCATGAGCAACTAACTTATTACTCTTTTTTACAAATTTTTCGTAAAGAGGATGTTTTACTTTTCGCTCAACTACCACTACAATAGATTTTTCCATTTTGTTGCTCGAGACTATGCCTATTCTTTCTTTTCTTACTTTTCTGTCCATTTTATTTATTTTTTTGCACTTGCGCAATCTCTCTTCTTCTTATTTCAGTCATTATTCTTGCAATTGTTCTTTTAGCAAATCGGATTTGATGCGGATTTTCCAAAGGCGATACAGCATGACTCATCTTCATCTTTGCCAGTCGATCTCTTTCTTCTAAGAGAAGATCTCTGATTTCATTATCTGGCATTTCTATTAATACGCTTGATTTCATTTGCTTATTTTTCTATTACTTTATAGTCTCTTTTTACAATAAACTTTGTTTTGATAGGTAGTTTTTGAGCTGCAAGCCTTAATGCTTCTTTTGCAGATTCAAAATCTACTCCGTCAATTTCAAATAAAATTCTTCCTGGCCTAACCACAGCTGCCCAATATTCTGGCGCTCCCTTGCCTTTTCCCATTCTTACTTCAGCAGGCTTTTTGGTTACTGGTTTGTCAGGAAAAATCCTGATCCAAACTTGCCCTTGCCTTTTCATCTCCCTTGTTACTGCAATACGAGCTGCCTCAATTTGGCGAGCTGTAATCCAACATTCTTCTAATGCTTTTATGCCAAAAGTTCCAAAATTTAATCTACTGCCTCTTTGGGCATTACCTTTCATTTTTCCTTTCTGCATTTTTCTGAATTTCGATTTCTTTGGCTGTAACATTTTTTATTTCTTTTATCTTTTATTATTATCTTCTTCTAGGCCTTCTGTCGTTTCCTTTTTTAGAGTTTCCACTCTTGAAATGCAGCATTAAATCTCTCTTTCCATATACTTCCCCTCTACAAATCCAGACTTTTACACCAATTTTTCCGTAAGTAGTTTGTGCTTCTGCTAGAGAGTAATCAATATCCGCACGGAAAGTATGCAGTGGTGTTCTTCCATCTTTAAACATTTCTGATCTTGCCATTTCGGCACCATTCAATCTTCCAGAAATTTGCACCTTTATGCCTTCAGCTCCCATTCTCATTGTGGAAGCAATGGACATTTTAATTGCTCTTTTGTAGGAAATTCTTCCTTCAATTTGTCGGGCAATACCATTTGCTACCAATGTAGCTTCCAATTCTGGACGCTTTACCTCAAAAATATTTACCTGAACATCTTTTTTGGTTAGCTTTTTCAATTCCGCCTTCAAGGTTTCCACTTCTTTTCCGCCTTTTCCAATAATAATACCAGGCCGTGCTGTATGAATGGTAACGGTAATCATTTTCATAGTTCGCTCAATAGGAATTCGTGATACACTAGCTCTGGCCAGGCGAATATTAATGTACTTTCTTATCTTATCATCTTCAGCAAGCTTGTCACCAAAATCTTTACCACCATACCAATTGGACTCCCATCCTCTGATGTAGCCCAATCTGTTTCCTATCGGATTTGTTTTTTGTCCCATATTAATTATTATCTGTATTTCTACTATCTACCACCAAAGTTACATGGTTAGACCTTTTTCTAATTCTGTGTGCTCTCCCTTGTGGTGCTGGCTGAACTCTTTTTAACATTCTTCCACTATCTACTTTTACTTCCGAAACATAAAGATTGCCTTCATCCATTCTTTTCCCCTCATTTTTTGCTTCCCAATTAGCAAGTGCGGAAAGTAAAAGTTTCTCCATCCTTCCAGAAGCTTCTTTCGGATTTAGTTTCAATTCACTTAAAGCTCTTTCTACATCCAATCCTCTAATTAAATCGGCAATTAGCCTCATTTTCCTTGGAGAAGTAGGGCAATTATTCAACTTAGCAAAAGCTATTTTCTTTTTAGCTTCTTTCCTTAATTTCGCGCTATTTCTTTTTCTTACACCCATTTTTTCTATTTTCTGTTACCCGAATGACCTCTAAAAGTTCTTGTTGGAGAAAATTCTCCTAATTTATGCCCTACCATATTTTCTGTAATAAATACCGGCATAAATTGTCTTCCATTATGTACTGCAATGGTTTTACCAACGAAATCAGGAGTAATCATTGATGCTCTTGACCAAGTTTTTACTACCGAATTTTTACCACTCTCATTCATTGCATCAATTTTTCTCTGCAATTTAAAATGTACAAACGGTCCTTTTTTTAACGATCGTGCCATAGTTTATTTCTTTTCCCTTCTTTCAATTATATACTTGTTTGACGGCTTTTTCTTGGATCTTGTTTTGAATCCTTTTGCAGGAATTCCATTTTTACTTCTTGGATGTCCACCAGAAGCTTTCCCTTCACCACCACCCATTGGATGGTCGACAGGATTCATAGCAACTGGCCTTGTTCTTGGTCTTCTTCCCAGCCATCTGTTCCTTCCAGCTTTTCCTTTTCTGGCCAGCTGTGCTTCCGCATTTGAAACAGAGCCAATAGTTGCCATACAGGTAACTAATATTTGTCTTATCTCACCAGAAGTTAATTTGATAGTAGCATACTTTCCATCCCTTGCCATAAGTTGAGCAAATGCACCAGCACTTCTTACCATGAGTGCTCCTTGACTTGGTCTTAATTCCAAATTATGAATAATAGTACCTAATGGGATTTCAGAAAGAGGCATTGCATTTCCTATCTCAATTGGAGAGCCTTTACCTGAAACAACTTCCGTTCCCACCTTCAAACCATTAGGAGCGATAATGTATCTTTTCTCTCCATCCACATAATGTAAAAGTGCAATGTTAGCAGTTCTATTGGGATCGTACTCAATGGTAGCCACTTTTGCAGCAACACCAAACTTTTCTCTTTTAAAATCAACTAATCTATATCTTCTTTTATGACCACCACCAACATGTTGGATTGTCATTTTACCCCTATCATTTCTACCCCCTGTTTTTTTATGCTTTTTTATTAAGCTTTTTTCAGGAGTTGATGTGGTAATTGTATCATAGGAAAGCACAATTCTGTGCCTTTGCCCCGGTGTTGTTGGTTTTAATTTTCGTACTGCCATTTTCTTTAAATATTACTATAAAAATCGATTGTATCACCATCTGCTAATTGTACAATCGCTTTTTTGTATGTTTTAGTTTTTCCTGTTATCTGACCTGATTTTGTCCCACGAACTCTTTTTTTACCGATACAAACCATGGTTTTTACGCTATCGACAGTAACATTGTAGGCCTTCTCTACTTCCTTTTTTATCTCTATCTTGTTGGCGTTTCTGTCCACAACAAAACCAAAACGATTGAACTTCTCGCCTTGATCAGTCATTTTTTCAGTTATTATGGGTTTTATTAAAATACTCATTATTTTAATTATTAAAAGTTTCTTCTATTTCCTTTACTGAGCCCTGTAAAATAAGCAACTTATTTGCATTCATAATCTCATAAGTACATAAATCAGAAGCTCTTACTACCTTTGCTTTTTTCAAATTTCTGGATGACAAAAATATATTTTTATTGGCATCAGATAGCACCATTAAGGTCTTGCTATTTAGTTGATCCAGATTATTTAAAATATTCAAATACTCTTTTGTTTTAGGAGAGTCAAAAGAAAAGTCTTCTAAAACAATGATATTATTATCTTTTGCTTTATAGCTTAATGCTGATTTTCTGGCTAATCGTTTCACTTTCCTATTCAGTTTAGAGTCATAGTCTCTTGGCTTAGGGCCAAAAATTCTACCACCACCTCTGAATATAGGATTCTTAATATCACCAACCCTTGCCATACCACTCCCTTTTTGTTTTCTAATTTTCCTGCGGCTTCCGGTAATTTCTCCTCTTTCCTTGGTTTTACTTGTTCCTCTTCTTTGGTTTGCCAAATATTGTTTTACATCCAAATAAATAGCATGATCATTTGGCTCAATGCCAAAAATATCCTTTTTCAAATCTACCTTTTTGGCGGTTTCTTTTCCTTTTATATTATGTACTGCTACTTTCATTATTTCTCAATTATTACATACGAATTATTAGCACCCGGAACAGCTCCTTTTACTAAAACAATGTTTTTTTTCGGCATTACTTTAAGCACTTGCAAATTTTCCACTTTAACCCTAGTATTTCCCATTTGTCCTCCCATTCGCATTCCCTTAAATACTCTTGCAGGATAAGATGCTGCGCCAATAGAACCAGGATGCCTTTGTCTGTTGTGCTGACCGTGGGTTGCATCATTTACTCCCTTAAAACCATGTCGTTTTACAACCCCTTGAAACCCTTTTCCTTTGGATGTACCTGCAACTGTTACAAAAGATCCTTCTTCTAAAATATCAACCGTAATGGTATCTCCTAAATTTACTTCCTCCTCAGGCATTTCAAACTCCACTAATTTCTTTTTTGGTGTAGTTTTGGCTTTACTGAAATGACCTGCTAACGCTTTTGTCATTCTTCTTTCTTTTTGCTCATCAAAAGAGAGTTGCACAGCAGTATAACCATCTACCTTCTCCGTTTTTAGTTGAGTAACCACACAAGGTCCTGCCTGAATAATAGTACAAGGAATATTTTTCCCGTCCTCATTAAAGATACTTGTCATTCCTATTTTTTTTCCTATTAAACCTGGCATCTTTTCTTTTTTTAAATTACTTTAATTTCTACATGAACTCCACTAGGAAGTTCTAATTTCATTAACGCATCAATCGTTTTGGAAGATGAGCTATATATGTCCATTAATCTTTTATGTGCTGAAAGCTGAAATTGCTCTCTGGATTGTTTGTTTACATGCGGAGAACGCAAAACGGTATAAATCTTTTTATGCGTTGGAAGAGGAATTGGACCACTAACAATTGCACCAGATGATTTTACGGTCTTTGCAATCTTTGCAGCTGACTGATCTACCAAATTGTGATCAAATGATTTTAGTTTTATTCTAATTCTTTGCGACATATATTTAGTTTTGTACTACTGTTCCTTTAATTTTTTCAATAACTGCTTCTGCAATATTTTTTGGTGCTGGCTGATATTCGGCAAACTCCATAGTGGAAGTTGCACGTCCAGAAGTAATGGTTCTAAGAGTCGTTACATACCCAAACATTTCAGAAAGAGGCACTTTTGCATTCACTACTTGTGCTCCTGCTCTGGAGTCCATACCTTCCAATTGCCCTCTTCTTCTGTTCAAATCGGCAACCACATCTCCCGTATTTGCCTCTGGGGTTACTACTTCTAATTTCATTATTGGCTCCAATAATACTGGTTTGGCTTGCTTGCAGGCTCCTTTAAAAGCAATTTTTGCACAAATCTCAAATGATAGTGCATCAGAATCCACATCATGATAAGAACCATCAAATAATCTTACCTTCATGGTATCGATAGGATAACCTGCTAAAACGCCATTTTTCATTGCCATCTCAAATCCTTTCTGCACGGATGGAATAAATTCTCTTGGAATATTCCCCCCTTTTATTTCGTTTACAAATTGTAATCCCTCTCCTTCAAAATCGGCATCCATTGGTGATAATTCAAATTGAATATCGGCAAATTTACCTCTACCACCTGATTGTTTTTTGTAAATTTCTCTTGTTGATATTGATGTTGTAATCGATTCTTTGTAAGATACCTGTGGTGCACCTTGATTACATTCTACTTTAAATTCTCTTTTTAATCTGTCTAAAATGATTTCCAGGTGAAGCTCTCCCATCCCAGAAATAATAGTCTGGTTAGAATCTTGGTCTGTTCGGATAGTAAAAGTAGGATCTTCCTCTGCTAATTTACCCAAAGCAACACCTAATTTATCTACATCCGCTTGCGTTTTTGGCTCAACTGCAACCCCAATTACAGGATCTGGGAAAGTCATGGACTCCAATGTAACTGGCTTATCCTGATAAAGCGTATCTCCTGTTCTGATATCTTTAAACCCAACTGCTGCACCAATATCACCTGCTTCAATACAATCAATAGCATTTTGCTTATTGGAGTGCATTTGGAATATTCTTGAAATTCTTTCTTTTTTGTTTGTTCTGGAATTCATTACGTAAGAGCCAGCATCTAACATCCCAGAATACATTCTGAAAAAACATAAACGACCAACAAAAGGATCGGTTGCAATTTTAAATGCTAATGCTGCCATTGGCTCAGATGAGTTTGGCTCTCTCTTTTCTACCTCATCCGTATCTGGATGAACGCCTTCAACAGCACCAACATCCAATGGGCTAGGAAGGTAAGACATCACTGCATCAAGCATGGTTTGCACCCCTTTGTTTTTGAAAGCAGAACCACAAAGTATTGGTGTAATATCCATAGCGATTGTTGCTTTACGGATTGCCGTCATCATCTCTTCTTCTGAAATACTATCCGGATCATCAAAAAACTTTTCTAATAACATATCATCCTGCTCGGCAACCGACTCAATTAGTTTTTCTCTCCACCCAACTACTGTATCTTTCAAATCTTCAGGAATCTCAATTTCTTCAAAAGTCATCCCCATATCATCCTCATTCCAAACGATTGCTTTATTATTAATCAAATCAACCACTCCTCTAAATTCTTCTTCCGAACCGATAGGAACTTGTAAAGGAACAGGATTTGCTCCTAAGCGTTCTCTTATCTGGCTTACTGCTTCAAAAAAGTCGGCACCAGAACGGTCCATTTTATTTACAAAACCAATCCTTGGTACATTGTATTTATCTGCCTGACGCCACACTGTTTCTGATTGTGGTTCAACGCCCCCCACAGCACAAAAAAGCGCAACAGCACCATCTAAAACTCTTAAAGACCTCTCTACTTCAACTGTGAAATCCACATGACCTGGAGTATCAATGATGTTCATTTTATACTCATTCCCTCTATATTCCCAGAAAGTTGTAGTGGCAGCAGAAGTAATGGTAATTCCTCTTTCTTGCTCTTGCTCCATCCAATCCATAGTAGCGGCACCATCATGCACTTCACCAATCTTATGCGAAATTCCAGTATAATACAGAATCCTTTCGGTAGTGGTGGTTTTACCAGCATCAATATGAGCCATGATGCCAATGTTTCTAGTATATGTTAAATCCTGTTTAGCCATTTTTAATTAATCAATTTAAAACCTGAAATGAGCGAATGCTTTATTAGCTTCTGCCATTCTGTGGGTGTCCTGTTTCTTTTTAAATGTAGCCCCTTCTTCTTTGTAAGCAGCTAATATCTCACCTGCCAATCTCTCGCACATTGTTTTTTCATTCCTTTTTCTTGTAAAGTCAATCATCCATTTCATTCCTAATGAAATTTTTCTGTCATCTCTTACAGGTTGAGGGATTTGAAATGTTGCCCCTCCAATCCTTCTGCTTCTTACCTCAACAGCAGGCATTATATTTTCTAATGCTTTTTCCCAAACTGCAACTGCTTCTTTCTCTGTTACTTTGGTTGATATAATATCCATTGCATCATAAAAAATTTGATAAGCAGTATTTTTTCTGCCATCAAGCATCAAGTTATTTACAAACCTTGTGATTAAGATGTTTCCAAACTTTGGATCTGGTAATAGAATTCTTTTTTTAGCTCTTCCTTTTCTCATTTGTTAAAATAGTAAATTATTTTTTCGGCCTTTTAGTTCCGTATTTTGATCTTCTTTGTGTTCTTCCATCCACCCCTGTAGTATCTAATGCGCCTCTTACGATATGATACCGAACTCCTGGTAAATCTTTTACTCTGCCACCTCTTACAAGCACAATAGAGTGCTCTTGCAATGCATGGCCCTCACCACCTATGTAAGCGTTTACTTCATTTCCATTAGTAAGACGAACCCTTGCTACTTTCCTTAGTGCAGAGTTTGGTTTTTTAGGGGTTGTGGTATAAACCCTAGTACAAACTCCTCTTCTTTGAGGGCTGCTACCCAAGGCTAAGGACTTGCTTTTTTTAACTAGCTTTTGTCGGCCTTTTCTTATTAGTTGTTGTATCGTTGGCATAAAATATTATACTTTAATCCTTATTAAAATGGGCGGCAAATGTATGAATTTATTAATACAACTAAAAAGCAAAATTCTTTTTTTTTACTATAAATATTTTGTCCTAAAAAAATAAAAGAACCAAAGGGCTCTTTTATTCTGATTTTTAAGTCTAAAAATAGGCTGATTTTTTCAACAAAAAAATGTTAATTTTGTGCTACCAATTTGCTTTGAACATCATTTGGGACAATTGCGTATTCGCTAAATCGGCTGGTAAAACTGCCTTTTCCTTGCGTAATGGATAGCAATGCTGTGGAGTATCTGTCCAATTCTGCCAAGGGGGTTTTGGCTTTAATAACTTGATAATGCCCTTTTGCCTCCATCCCCAACACTACCGAGCGTCTGCCTTGCAAATCAGTCATTACATCTCCCATCAATTCTTCTGGCACCATTACCTCCAACTCCTGCACTGGCTCCATTAGTTTTGGTTTTGCATTTAAAAAAGCATCTCGGAATGCCATTTTACCAGCAATCTTAAAGGAGATATCGTTCGAATCAACCGGATGCATTTTTCCATCATAGAGAATCACCCTAACATCTCTAATATAAGATTTGGTAAGCGGCCCTTCATTCATTAGTTCCAAAATACCTTTTTGCACAGCAGGAATGTATCTTTCGTCAATAACGCCACCTACTATACAATTATAGAAAACCAACTTTCCACCCCAATTTAGTTCTACTTCCTCCTTTTTTCTGACTTTATAATCGGTGGGTTCGGCCATGCCTTCTTTAAATGGCTCTATTTTGATGTAAACCTCCCCAAACTGCCCAGCACCACCTGATTGTTTTTTGTGTTTGTAATTGGCAAGTGCAGAAGTGCGAATAGTTTCTCGATAAGATATTTTTGGTTGTTTGTAATCTATTACCAATTTGTATAAATGCTTTAATCGCCATTTTACCAGTGAAAGGTGTAATTCGCCTTGCCCTTGAATAATGAGTTGCTTTAATTCCTTTGCATAAAATACTTTAATGGTTGGGTCTTCTCTTTGGATATCATCAAGCGCTTCACTTACTTTTTCTTCATTTGCCTCATCTTCCACCACTATTGCCATGGTAATTCTTGGCTCAGGAAATTCGATAGGGCTAATAGCAAAATCGACTCCTTTTTCGTGCAAAGTATGATTGGTTTTTGTGGATTTTAATTTGAGAGTTGTACCAATATCACCAGCATAAATTTTATCCACCGGATTTCTTTTGTTGCCATCCATTACTTGTAACTGATTTATTCTTTCGGTATTTTGTGTTTGCTGATTGACTAAATCTTTCCCTGTTTCCAAGATGCCAGAGGTAACTTTAAAGAAAGAAAGAACGCCCAAATGCGGTTCAATTACAGTTTTAAATACAAAAATAGAAAGGGGGCCATCAGCAGAGCAAACAATATCCGCCCCTTTTTTGGATTGCTCGGCTGGCATATCAGCTGCAGAAGGGCAAACATTGGATATGAATCCCATCATTCTTCCACTTCCCATATTGTGCTTTGCTGAAAGACAAAAAGCTGGATACACCTCATTTTTCATCATCCCAATTCTAAGTCCCTTTCGCATTTCATCTTCATCTAATTCGCCTTTATCAAAGTAGAGTTCCATGAGCTCATCATCATTTTCTGCTGCTTTTTCTACAAGCTCATTGTGCAGCTTGTCTGCTTTTTCTTTTTCTTCTTCTGGAATTGGGTGCTTGGCTGGCTTACCACCACCCTCTGGAAACTCATACATCACCATTTTCAGTAAATCAATTATCTTGTTGAACCCATCCCCTTGATTTACCGGATATTGCATAATAGTTACCGCATTTCCGAAACTCTCCTTCATTCCAGCAATAGCAGTATCAAAATCAGCCCTGGAGTGATCTAGCGCATTGACGGCTAAAAGCATTGGTTTGTTGTAATGCTGAATGTGATTCCAATGTAATTCTGTGCCAACTTCCACTCCATTCTTTGCATTTATTAACATAATACAAGTATCAGCAACTCGCATGGAAGACACCACTTCCCCAATAAAATCATCAAATCCAGGAGTGTCAATAATGTTGAGTTTGGTCCCTCTCCATTCGGTATGCAGTGAGGTAGCATAAACGGAATTCCCTCTGTCGTGTTCTATTTCATGATAATCGGAAATGGTATTTTTTTCCTCTATCGTTCCTCTTCTTTCAATTACTCCACCTTCAAACATCATGGTTTCGGCCAAGGTGGTTTTTCCTGATTTTGTACTTCCGATAAGCACTAAGTTTTTAATTTCGTTTGCTTGAAATACTTTCATAGTCGTAATCTTTTTTTGAGTTTTGTTTTTTTGTCTTGTTTTGCGACAATAAAAATAGAAATTTTTTATCAATCTCAAAATTAAAACAGCTATATTTTAAATTCAACAAAAACAACCTTATTCTTTTATTTCAAGAAAAAAGAACAAGAAAAGGGAGATGCTTAATTTCACTCATCTTAATAATAAAACCAACTCATTACCCCTCCAGAGAAGAGAATTTTATAAAAAGAAAATGCTAAAATAATTTTGAAAAGTGAAAAAATTTGTTTTAACTTTATCGGCAAATAAAAAACCCATAAACCTATGATTATTACATTCAATGAGCTAAGAGATTTGAAAGATAAATTACCAGATGGTAGTATGAAAAAAATTGCAGATGAGCTAGATATTAAGGAAGATACAGTAAGAAATTATTTTGGAGGAACACATTACAAAGAGGGAGAAGGCACAAGTGCTGGTATACATATTGAAAAGGGAAGAAATGGCGGCTATGTACAAATTGATGATGACAGAATTTTGGAAATTGCAAGAAGCATGATTCAATAATAAGAAAGCTTCACTATTTAAAAGAAATAAGCCCTAAGCCAGTTTGGCCTATGGGCTTTTTTATAGATTCTAAAAACTTAAAGAAACAATGAAAAAACTACTACT
>TARA_B110000196_G_scaffold317683_1_pt1 | contig 12354 bp, 9 predicted proteins | sample TARA_B110000196 | Tara Oceans TARA_B110000196 (sample SAMEA4397072) | marine metagenome | biome: Polar Biome; feature: [MES] marine water layer (ENVO:01000295) within the mesopelagic zone...; material: water (ENVO:00002006), including particulate matter (ENVO:01000060) such as...... | reverse complement strand
AGAGCACAAACCTTTAATCGGTCTGGACCTTGTTCCCATGCTTGCTCTATTGAATTAAAAAATGTATCGACTATCTCTTCTATTGGTGTCACTATAGCATTGATACTGAACTGATCTATGTGTTCCCATATCTGTGCTTCACCAGGTCTCTGCCACCATTTATACATCTGGCCTGCTGTCCAACAACAAGGGAATACATAACCCTCTGCTGAAATATATATTTCTTTCTTCTTAATACATTTTGGATCTATGTCAGCCACATCCAGATAAGAATCCATACTACCAAACTTGGCAGATATCTGGTCAAACTGCGTACTTGCTTTGTTCTTAAAGCGTTCCATAGTAGGTGGCTCCAAGAGTTGGGTGTGTTGCTCATGTCTATCCTTTGATTGGTGTGAATCTTTTTTAGTAAGAGTAGCACTTGATATATATCGACCCGACTTCTTCACACTAAAAGTCGTTACGCCAAGTGTATCAGACCACAGTTTGGCCTCATCTATTTGATGTTCATTATGTTTGAACACTAAGAATTCCCATTTAGCAATTCCACCTGCATCACAAAATGCAGCCATGTTCTCTTCTACCTTATCCCAACTTACACCTTGTCTATATAGGTGGTTAGTATCTTCTAGACCATCAACAGAGAACGTTACATGATCTATAGTCTTTGCTAACCTTGCCCACCAGTCAGGTGTTCGTGCACCGCCATTTGTATTCATGGCAATTCTTATTTTAGGATTAACTTCCTTTAACCACTGACATATCTCTAATGCTTCAGGTGCCATCATCGGATCGCCATGGTTACCACACATATAAAGATTATCAAGCTGACGTACGAACTCTTCAGGCATCATGATCTTACAATCCATTAATGATAGGTCAGCGTTGGTTAAATACTTATTATCTTTACCGCCGTTTACATTCCTATCACACATTGGACATCTAGCCTGACACTTCTGTGTTGGCTCTAGATGAACTTGTCTGATGTCTTTATAGTCGTACATTACTTAAATGCTGGCCAATCTTTCATACTATGTTTTGGATCGTAATGATATACAGCACTCGTAGCCCATTCTTTTTCTATACACCACCAACACCAATGGCAAGGCTTTGAAAATTTAGGAGTACCTCTCATACTAATATGACCTTCACATGAATTAGTTAATTCACCTAATGATACTAACTGGCCATACTTCTTATAGAATGCAAGTACTACACGTTTATCTAAGCAAGCAAATGGATAGTGTTGAATATGATATTCGTTATGATCTCTCGCTGCCTGTTCCTGCTCTACATCATTTGTTCCAAAATGTACAAGCGAACCATCTTCTTCCCAATGCAGCCCAGCCTTCTCGAAGAAGTCTATATTGTTATGTTCTATCTGTTCACCATCAACTGTTTCCCACTTGGCAATTGTATCTTCATCTCTCATTGTAGCACGTCTGCCCCAAGCATGTTCCCATATATATTTACCTAATTCTTCTGGTGGATTAAGTGTCACACCATTATACGTAGCTACAGTTCCGCCATCACTTTGCGCTAACTCATAGCTTGTTGCCCATTGTAGTTTTGTGCCTTGATCAATATAATCATTTCCAGGTGTGACAGCAACTTTATGTACTCCAAATTTAACATTAGGAAATTCTTTTTTAACATATTCAATTACTTTTTTCGCATGAACATGCTGCCATGGTCTCTCTTCATGGATACATGTATAGGCATGAAGTGTTGTATCTAGATTGTTCTCATTAATGTGATGAGCTAGCATCCAAAATAGAATAGATGAATCCATTCCTCCTGACATACCGACTAACGCATGGTCATAACCTAAGTTTAATTTTATATTCCACTCATCAACTACTTCATCTTTATTGTATATTATACTTTTATCATTTATTATCATTAGCAAAATCTCTCACTTTCAGGTAAATTTAAATTAGAGCACCTATTGGTGCATACTTTTAGCTTCGGATTAATAGGATCATCATAGTTATTATCAAAGCTTTCATACAAATCTTCTACAAAAAATGGGTGAGTTATAATATCTTGGAAGCTATTGTCATATATATTATTCCATCCATCATCATAAAACTGTGTCATTGTTTCCCATCCATCTCTATCACCACTATTTAATCTGGTTCTAAATTGATACGCTGAGTTATGCCAACAGCATCTCCATACAGATCCATCATGACTTACTTGGTAATTACCACCAGGAGTATCTGTTGCCCACTTACATACAATACCAGCTTTCTCTTTAGCAGCGTTCATGTTTTGTTTAGGAGATTTACGAGGATCTATCTTAATATCTTGTATTAATGATTGAGCTCGTTGTATATTTTCTTTAATATCATCAGGATCAGCTCTATCTATTTCACCATCATTAAGATCTCCTAAGGCTTGTCCTTGCTTTTCAGTTAATGCCATTAACGTTGCTTGTTGTTCTACCCTATGCACACGTGTTCTTCTAAACTCAGCAAAACCATATTCCTTTGCTAACTCCATACCACGCTCTTCTAATGCTTCGTTGAAGTCAAATGGTATCATCTTCCATACAGCATAACCACCACCAGCTATATAGGCTTTAGCATTACGAATGATTGTATCGAAATTTGTTTTAACTCTATACTTATTTTGTGATTCATTATCAACACCGTCTAAATCCCAAAATACTAAATGGCCTCTCTCCATTCGTGGTAAGTCACCAAAATAGTTTGGATCATGTGGCTGATTTTCATTTAGTATCTTTCCTAATTCAAACCAAAACTTTTCTGTTTGATATGAACCATTAGTAGATATAGCAACGATTTGCATTTGTGGTTTAGACACAACATGTCTTATCATATCTAAAAAGTCTGGATGCAATGGTGAATCACCGAAGCCACCATCATAACTTACCCATGTTAACTCTTCACCTGCCTCATCTATTAATCTATTGTGAGCTTCGAGAGTCATGTTCACGTTCTTAGGAACACCTTTAGTGTAACCTACTTCACCAGTGGTTGGGTTAATAACATTCTTACGAATACAACCAGGGCATTGAGCCTGGCAATTAGAGGTTACTTCAATAGTTAATTGCATATATAATCCCAGATTTTAGGAGCCATATCTTGGCATGATTTATCGTATAATAGATCTTGAGTCTTTACTAATCCTTTAAAGCAAGGTTCAATCTCGCCTTCAGACTGAGTCAATCGTATAGCAAACTCTTTAGTAAACTCATTCACTTCTAATGTTGACATAATTTTACTTTTAACATCTTCTTCAAGGTTAATAATATCTAATGCTTTAGGCCAATGCACAAATGTTGTTCTTATATTTGATTTAGTTTTAATAGAATTTTGTAATTCAGTTAGATCATTATATATTTCATTCATATAAAAGGCGTGGTATGCACTTGTTGTACATACAAATAAAAATGTATTTACTAGTGGTGCAATCTCTTTAATATTATTTATAACGTTATTATAATCTCCGCCAGTCCTGAAGTAATCAAATAGATCTCCAGTACCATCCATAGAACACGTAATGTTAACTGCTTTAAAGTGAGGTAGATAATCTGCTATACTATATTTCTTATGATGTAGTATACTCATGTTAGTATTAAAGACTAGTGTTATATTCTTAGCAAAGCCGCCATCAATTAATCTCTGCAATGTCTTATACATTTCTATTTGATACATAGGCTCACCGCCAGAGAATTCAATTTGCTCTACCGTCTTCATATGATTATCAAAGAGATCATCCATCACTTGATCTGTCGGTATAACAATCTTATTATTACCTGCCATTGATATATGATTGAATTCATATTTAGTTTTTAATTCGTTCTCTATCTCAGGGAATTGATGACCTAGTTTTTCAAATGAAGAGTTAGATGCTGAGTCACAATGTCTACAATTATAATTACATGCTCTAGACATTTTTAATTGTAAATCTTTTATTACAGCTGTATCACTATCATAATCTATAGGAGTGAATACTTTATTTAGACGATTGGTATCAGCTTCTTCCTCTAATGATCTCGTTCTATATGATGATAAACCTTCTGACTCTTGACGTTTACAATCAATACAACCTTTAGGCCACTGATCATTACGTAGTTGTCTTCTAACAGATACAAAGTCTGAGTTATTTATTACTTGAGATGGAGTCTTATCATCACCTGAGTTATCCCAGTAATTAGCATAATTTTTAAACCTATAACAGGGAGCATAACCTCCCTTCTTAAAGTCTAAGTGTGACCACGCCATTCTACATTTCATTTAATATATCCATAATTTCTGGGTTAGCATCTTTAAATTTAATAGTGGATTCATCATCCAGTATTTCCATATTCTCTAAGAAGTGTTGTACATCACTTATTGATTCTCTATATGGCATCTTCATAGAATCATTAATCCATTCACTCTCAGTCAACCATTGCATTCTTTTCTCAAGAGGTATAATATCTATTCGCATATACGCAGGCTCATGAAGCAATGCATGACTCCATTTAACCTTATCCTGTAAATCATTCATACAATATTTATCAAGCTCTGCTAATCTATTTATATTCTGTACAGAGATCGTTGTATGGAGTTGTACACTGTACTTCTTTATCATCTGTTTAATATTCTTATCAACAGTTTCAAATGGAACTTTCATTCTCATTGCAGTTCCTAAATCTCCAATAGCATCAACAGATACTTGGAACATAACAGACTTAAATTTAGAAAACATATCATCTGATGGCATTAAACTTCCATTAGTAACAACTATAAGTTTAACATCTTCATGTAATAAACTAAGAAACCAAGGTAAGCTTTTAGAATATAGTGGTTCGCCACCTACTATTGTTACTTCTTTTAAGTGAGATAGATCTGTGTTATTAAGAACACGCTTGATATTATCTTGATAGTTACGTGGGTTTTTAATTGCAGTATACATACCTTCATTATCTGGCATATTTAATATTTGTAATTCTTCTAATACTGAACTGCCGTTCCATTTAGAACTTTGACTTGGTCCACAAGATCTACACATCATATTACATGTAAAGTCTAATGAGATTTCTAAATGTTCTATATGCTTATCTTCTTTTTTTATCTTTTCATTCCAAGTTTGTCTTAAAGAATATGCCCCTGATTCTTCTTCACGAATACATGTACGACATTTAGAACTGCCATCATATCCAGATGGTTCTGAATCATATTTGTTCCACCGATCTGTACCATGTGCTTCATGTAATGAATCTAAATTATATATACTAAACCATTCATCTTCCGGCCAAAGATTAAACTGGCAACATGGAGCTATCAAACCTTTTTGGCTTACTGTAACGGATGCTTGTGGAGCTAAGCATGTTTCTAATTCAAACATCAAAGTCCTCTATTGTTTCATAATATTGATTGTGTTGATATGTCTTGTCATGTTCTAATAATAATGTTTCTAGCTCAGGACAATAGTCACCTAACTCAGAATCATAATAGTCATCAATAGCATGAAGCTTTAACATAGCTAACCCCCATGTCTTCCATGGTTTATATTTAATCTGATTCTCAGCAAACATCTTACGAGCAAGATCTATTCTATGATTGTTCTGTGTTCCCCACTGTTCTAGTATCCAATCTTTATACCAGTTAGGAACAACGTATGGAGAGTATTCACCTGTAGTAACAAAGTTAAATGATACACTCCACTCAGGATAATTATTCTCCCAGTATTTCATATCATTGGCAAGGCCAGATAGATTAAGAATAGTATACGTAGAATGTACATGTTTTTTAACCATGTTATTTAGAACTGAATGATACCAGAGATATGTGTCTAATGTCTCTTGCCATCCAGGTGATCCCCAACGTTGATATGTATTATATTCATTACAACCATCAAGAGAACATGTAAGTATTATCCAACCAAATTGATTTAACTTATCAATCATAGCTTGATCTAATCTCTTTGTACTATTCGTTACAATCTCTAATGTTACATTCTTTACTTCAGAATGTTCTAATAAGAAATCTATCAGCTTAGGAAAGTTAGGTGAGAAGAATGGTTCACCACCAAGAATTTTAATATGTTCTAATGCATGCCAATCTATATCAAGACCTTTAAGGAATTCAATTCTTTGTTTAGGTATCTTCTGTGGATTTCTACCTCTAAGATTGTGCACCTCTATTAGATACTTGTCTCTATCATGTAGTTTACTTGAGAATAAAGAATCACACATCTTACATTGTAGGTTGCATAGGTTATCTAGGGATAACTCTACTGATCTTAATACATCAAAGTCTTCTGTTAACTCAGCATTTTCTAAATCAAATTCTTTATTGGCTGTCCACTTCATAGACTTGTCACCTTGTTGGTAACATAATGAACACTGATCTACTTCATTACCTGCAAGCATTTCTTTACGTAGCCACCTGAATTTATCTTTAATATCTTCAATTTGATCTTCAGATTTAACTTCGTCTTCCCTACCTACTTTAAATCTACAGCAAGGCCTCAAAGTATTTTTCATACTCACTGTTGTATGTACCCAAGGTAACATACATACTACACCATTATCCTTCATGAGTAAACTTCATGGTCAACTGGAATTGTCATGGTTGCATGTTTTGGTGCTGTAGTCATTATATCCTCAAATCTTTCATCTAAATCTAATATATTTTCATCCCTTCGCTTATCTAATTCTTTTGTTATCTTTGCAAATTGTTCATGACAAAACGGATCATACTTTGAATTTTCCATTATACTTATAGCCATAGTAGCAGCTGATGTACGGTTAATATTATGTGGAACTTTCTCAACATCAATCCATTTCTTTAACCAAGCTATTTGATAATCTAAATATTCTTTTGGTATTGCATTTATGCTATGTGATAATGGCAAATGAACTACACTAAAAAATGTTTGTATTTCAAAATCCATTAACTCATCCCACCATGTATCTAATATAGGAAAGTTAATTGCAGTTACTGCAAAGTTTATATGAGCATCACCCCATGTGCCATGTGATTCTTTCCACCTTGTAAGTGAATTGTGATACATAATATCATCTATTTGAACATCACCTTTCTCTCCATTAAATAATGCTTTATATTTCCATAGATTAGTTTTGATCTTATCCCAACTAACACCCGCCCTTTGATATTCTGCTACAGGACCACAGCCATCTATTGACAAATCAAGCTCTAAGGTATCTAATCTATCTAATGAACGAAACCATTTATCAGATCCGTTGGAACAATTAGTAGTTATACCAACATGGCAATCTACATCTTTAATATGGTCAATAAACTTTCTTACTTCTAAATCAACTGAAGGCTCACCACCTAGAATCATAATTTTCTTTAACTTTGTGAAATCAATATCAAGTACATCAGATGTATCTAATCTTGGAATATCATGTGGTGGATCTAAATATACATTTGATCCCCACTTAATATCTTCTTCTTCCCAAAGAGATGATGAATGTGAACCACACATTCTACATTTCATATTACATTTATTTCCAGCCCTAAAATCTAACCTTACATATCCACCATCAATATCATATTTTTCAAACTTCTGTCTTCTCGACCCGCCCAGTTTTTCAATCTTTTCATTATGAATACATTCTATACATGCAGGATTCATATCATCATTATACATAGTATCTTTAAATTCTTTTAAGTAATCTGATTCAAGATATTCTGTATGAGTACCAAAGAACTGTCCGCCTTTCCATTCACAACATGGCTTGCAACCTTCAGTTCCTACATAAGATAATCCAACCCATGGAGCCTTACAATAAGGTTTAGTGCGCATCGAACATTTCTATATACTCAGGAACAATTTCTCTTACATCTTGTCCTCGAATCTTATCAAGCTTGTTTGTTATATCAATGAATCCTTGTAGGTGATCTTTTTCATAAGACTCAGACTGCATAAATCTTATCGTGCTATCACACACTTCATGAAAATGTCTCTTGACATTATCTGAATAGTTAGTACTATCAACCCAATCTTTATATAATTCATAGTGATCTTCAATATCATCTTTAAGATGCTGAGGTAATACTTTAATATTATAGTACTTAGGTGAGTGACACATATGCTGAGTGATAGTCGGTCTCATACCATCGATAGGATTATATCTATCTAACTCACTCTCTTCTAATTTCCATTTCATAAACTCTGGCATATGATATACATTATAAGGTGTAACAGTAAATGTAAACCAACACTTCAGATTAATATCTCTATTGTCATTAAGCTTTTTCATTTGACCATACACAGATGTCCATTTAGCTGGTGTACGTTGGTAATCAAATACCTTACCGAATCCATCTACAGATGCACCTACCCTTATCTGTTTAAACTCTGCCCATAGCTTTAAGTATTTAGGTGTTACGTTTGTTAAGTTAGAGTTGTATTCTATCTCAATGTTATGTGCTTTACCACCATCAACTAATAGCTGTAAACTCTTTTCATGCTCAGCAATAATCAACGGTTCACCACCAACAATATAAAGTTTCTTTGCATCATGTGCATACTTCTCAAAGTTATCCCAGTAGATTGGAGCATCTTTAAACCAATCGTATTGATCAGTAATCCATTTACCTCTTTCATTTTGATGTAGTTCTATACGAGTATGTGTATCTTTGTATGATGTTACCTTACCATCAGTAAGTTTAATAAAGTCTGGGTACCACATATGTGAATCAGTTGGTCCACACATTCTGCATTTAAGATTACAGAAATTACCATAACGTATATCAATGAATTCTATTAGTTGTTTATCTACATCAAGAGTACCATCTTCCTGAGTGATTGGAATAGCTGTATCTAATTTTATTTCCCAATCATTATTCTCATATTGACGACGAGACGGTATACCGTTTATCTCTTCTTGTCTACAACGTTCACACTCAGGATTCCATTCACCTTTAAGCATGTCTGCACGAACATCTTTTAATATCTGTGCATTACGTGCTTCATTAAAATCATGCTTACCAGCGTTATATGTTTCACCTTCCTCGTTCTTCATTATACCACGTTGTGGTGAATACGAGTTTGTATTACAACAGATCCGCATATCACCGTTATTTCGTAGGTTAATTGAGTTCCAAGGAAGTGGACAGAAGGTATCTTTAGCTTTAGTTTCCATATAAATATATTATAAGTTAATCAATACTATTATTTATATGCTTTATAAAAATGTTCAAATAGATTTACCAAAGACTGGCAACATACTATTATGGGTATCAGGTGGACTTGACTCAGCTCTTGGCTTATACGTTGTATGCAAACATATCAAAGAGAATAAACTTAAGAATAAGATTGTGGTTGCTACATGGCAAAGAGATAAGAACGATAACCCAGGTAAGAAGAAGCAAGCAGCTAAAGACTGGAATGTTACACATGCTAAAAAAGTTATAGCATGGGTTGAGAAAGAATTAAAATTAACTAAGACTTGTATTACCCACGTTGTTGTACCTACTCCACCTAAAACAGGTTTAAAGATTGAAGAGCAACATTGGGTTGCAGTATTTGATGATAACAAGAAGAAACATAAATTAAAATCAATGTTTGGATTTGTTACAAGAAATCCACCAAGATCTGTTATGAAAGAGCATGGTATGTATACTGATGAGAGGCCAAAGTATAGAGATGGTGCACATAGAAAACAATCTCACTCGCCATGGCAGAATATGGATAAACAATTCATAGCACGTTGTTTTGAAAGTGAAGGTTTAATGAAAGGCTTATATCCTTTAACAAGATCTTGTGAAGGTCAGGCAAATAAGACAAAGAACTTTACTAAGCCATGTGAAAAATGTTGGTGGTGTTTAGAGAAGTACTGGGCTTTTAAACAGTATTAATCACTAACGGAAAATCTTCATGAGGTGAATGGTAATCTTGTAAGAAAGATAACTCTGGAAAGATCTCATCAAAGTTCTGTCCTCTTTCTTCTGCAACACGATAACACCATTCAGCAGTCTCAGGTAATCGTACTGACCAATCCTCTGCATTCATAAATGATGCAATACCTTTCAATCTGTTTATAGTATAATCATTTTCCATAAAGGCTTCTTTGTTTGGAGCTCCAGACAGTGCCCAGTTCTCCTCCAGCCATGGATAGAAGGCCTCATATTTCTCAGTAACCTTCTTCTTAAAGTCCAGTGGTAATGCCTTACAGTTTAATTGAGGTGGCCAATATGCCAAATGGTTATCAATCATTCCTCCACCCTGAGGCCATTGGTTTAATAGTTTCCACTTGTTCTCTAACTTCCATTTAACGAAGTCTGGTATAGACCATATGTTTAGTAGTTGTATAGTATAAGCTGTTGTAAGCCTAAGGTTTCCATGAGGATATTCATCTAGCTCCCTCATTTTTAAAGTGAGATGATCGAATGTTGCTGGATATCTTATATAAGCAAGCCTCTCTCCCATATCATCAATAGAGAAATGAAATATAACTTCCTTGAAATGCTTCCATAGATCAAAGAGCTCAGGCTCCCACTCCATTCCGTTTGAATTATATCTCACTTCAATCTCGCTTGCATAACCATCATCAATGATTTGTTGCAATAATAAGTAATGTTCTTTCATGACAAGTGGTTCACCACCTGCCCAGTATAATTGTTTTAGCTTAGGTATCTGTTCATAGAGTTCATCAAAGAACATAGGATTCTTTTTATGCCATGCATAACTACCACCTACGAAGGCAAGCTTACCTGTTTCCTTCTCCCAACGCATTGTTTTTTCTAGGTTATCGTTCTTTAATTTTTTATGTATCTTTTTATGTTCAACAATCCAACCCGAAGAATCATTAGGTGAACACATGACACATGCTAACTGACACTTACTCCCTAAACGAAGATCCACGTATCGGATTTGTGGTGGCACCTGGCCAGTCTCTGGATCGTATCCTTCTAATACAGACTCTATACCGAGTTTCTTAATCCACTTATCGGTCTCCCACATCCTCTTAGATCTATGTCCAGCATCTTCTTCTTTATAACACTTAATACAACTTGCAGGCTTTTCACCTCGCATCATTGCTTTACGTGTACCTCTCATATAGTTATTATTCCAAGCATCAGCTAATGATGTATTGGCAAGATTAGAAGGCATACCATCATCATTCTTTAGAATGCCAATGTCTGATTCTACTTTATCTTGAGAGTCTGGGTTCTGAACACCGGAAGCGTTAGCTGTACAGCAAACACGCATGTGTCCATTTGGTCTGGTAGAGAGATGTACCCATGGTAGGGCACAAAATGTTTCGCTTGTAGGCAAGCCTTTTTCATTAAGCATTTTCATAACAATATTTATATAATAAAAAAGGGCTCCGAAGAGCCCTTAGTAATTTACTTATTAGTTAAGCAATGATCCTGCAGCGTTGTAAATATCAACACGATAATGTGCACTTGATTGACCATCTAGTAAGTCAGCATCAAGTCCAGAACCAGCACCATCAACAGTCTTAATAGCTGTCAAGATTTGTGCAGCTGTTTGATCAGCTGTAGCACTTGTCTCAATATTATTTAGTTTAGTATGATCAGCGTCATTAAATACATTTGAATCAGAAGCCGCTTCTACTGCTGCTCTAATTTCAGCATTGGTCTGGTCTGCAGTAGCACTAGCCTCAATAGCATTTAATTTGCTATGGTCATCATCAGTGAATACATTTGAATCAGAAGCCGCTTCAACAGCAGTTCTTATCTCAGCATCCGTTTGATCAGCCGTAGCAGATGTTTCAATACCATCTAGTTTAGTATGATCTGCATCAGTAAATACTTGTGAATCACTTGCCGCGGCAGTAAGAGCTCTTATCTCAGCAGCTGTTTGGTCTGCGGTAGCAGATGTTTCAATAGTATCTAACTTAGTACCATCAGTAGCAACATCACGACCATCAACCGTACCACCAACTGTAATATTACCAGTAGTAGTTACCGTTGCACCTTCAGTATTTGCAACTAATGTACCCATTGCATAACCAGTACCAGCAGTATTAACCGTTGTAGTAGGCTCTGCTTGGTTATCTTTAAAGATTTTCCATTTACCTGAATCAGAAGCATCCCTAAATAAACCAGAGTATACATCTTGTGAACCAGTAGTATCCATTAAACCATAGAAACCAACGTCAACAGCATCAGCTGAATTATTGTTTGTAGCTAGAGCAAGTAATGAATCAGCAACAGTAATTGTAGTAGATGAAACTGAAGTGTTTGTACCACTTACCGTTAAGTTACCAGCAATTGTTACGTTATCAGGTAAGCCGACTGTGATTGTTCCACCACTCTCAGCAACTTCAACTTCATTAGTTGTACCAGCGAAAGTAATCGTTGAACCAAGAGCCATAGCTGTAGTGCTTGAACCATC
>TARA_B110000196_G_C21153232_1_pt1 | contig 12358 bp, 9 predicted proteins | sample TARA_B110000196 | Tara Oceans TARA_B110000196 (sample SAMEA4397072) | marine metagenome | biome: Polar Biome; feature: [MES] marine water layer (ENVO:01000295) within the mesopelagic zone...; material: water (ENVO:00002006), including particulate matter (ENVO:01000060) such as...... | reverse complement strand
GATCGTTTTTCAAAAGATGCTAATCATGTTTATTGGGGCGAGCACAGGGTGATCGATGCAGATCCATCAACGTTTAAATATGAAGATAATTTATACGCAGATGAAAACGAAGCGGGTGAATACAATTTGAGAGTCGTGGAAGACTAACTTCAAAATCTAAGGATTTTATTGTTAATTAATTAATTCTTTCACCAATAAAATCTAAGAATACCCGTGCCTTTCTAGAAATCATGTCGCGTTTTAAATAGATAGCATACGTTGAACTGATCTCTTCATAGGGGCTGAATACATATTCAGGCATCACATGAATAAGTGCGCCTTTTGTCAGTTCGTTTTTAATCGCCCACAGCGGCATCAAAGCTAGGCCGGTATTATTTAACACCAATTGCTTTTGGCCATTAACCGAATTGATTGAAATGCCATTGTTAAGATTCAACTTCGTTTTTTCACCAGTCATTAAGTACCAATCTTTCCAGCGTGTATAACTGTAGCGAATGCATTGATGATGAACCAGATCTTCAGGTTGTTGAGGTGTTTTATTCGTCGCTAAATATTGTGGGCTGGCACACAGTAGAAAATTATTATCGGCTAAATGTTTGGCAATCAAGGTGGAGTCAGGCAGGCGTCCACTGCGTATGGCGACATCGATATTTTCTTCTACTAAATCTACCACACGCTCGGTTAGTTCAAGCTCGAGTTCTATATTTGGGTACAGCGCCATAAACTCTGACATCAATGGCAGGATTATGCTTTCACCAAAGCCAACGGTCATACTGACTTTTAATTTTCCCTTTGGATTTTCTTGCAGGTCGTTAACGGCTCTTTTTGCCAGATCAAATTCGGCAACGATGCGCTGAGAATAATCGTAATATTTTTGTCCGGCTTCTGTTAACCCAATATTCCGAGTTGTTTTATTTAATAAACGCACGCCTAGCTCTTGTTCTAACGCAGAGAGCTGTCGAGAGATGGAGGAAGGTTGTACGTCGAAGACTCGGCTCGCTTCTGAGATACTGCCGGTTTCGACCACGCAATTGAAATACAGTAAGCGATTAAGTGAGCTCATAAAGGTCTCGCAGAATTTAGGTATATCAGACTTATATATTAAGTTTAGGGTTAAACGTTAGCGTTAATTTGCCTAAAAGGCAAAAGTGGTTTGTTTGTAGTCATGTTGGTTGCTTATATCACATCTTTTAAGATGGCTTCACTTATTCGATATAACAAACATTAGGTGCAAAGCAATGACGACTAATATGACAAACAGTACAACAAGCAGTATGACCGTAATGATGAAAGCTATGGTGATTAAAGGCCTTGGTAATAGTGATGTATTTCAGCTAGCCGAAAAAGCTAAGCCGGTGGCAAAGCCAGGGCATTTGGTGGTTGAGGTGAAAGCGAGCAGTGTGAATCCATTGGATGTTATGTTGCGCTCTATTGAGTTGCCTTGGTCGGCTAATTTGCCTGAGGTATTGCATGGTGATGTAGCGGGCATCGTAACTGCGGTCGGTGACGGAATTGCGGGTTTTGTTGTGGGTGATGAGGTTTATGGGATGGCGGGAGGTGTGAATGGCACAGATGGAGCTTTGGCTGAATTTATGTTGGTTGATGCTCGTTTAATGGCTAAGAAGCCAGCCACGTTGAGTATGCGCCAAGCGGCAGCATTACCTTTGGTGGCCATCACGGCGTATGAAGCTTTGGTAGAAAAGATGAATGTAAAGGAGGGTGATCACGTTCTTATTCATGGTGCGACGGGCGGTGTGGGTCATATAGCAATTCAGTTGGCGAAAGCATTGGGCGCCACGGTGACTGCAACTCATGGTGCCGCAAGCGGTGAGTTAGCTAAAACCTTGGGCGCTGATCATTTAGTGGATTATTCTACAGAGTCGGTTGCTGATTATGTGCAGGCTTATACGGGTGGCTTAGGCTTTGATAAAGTATTGGATACGGTTGCAGGAGATAACATTCAGAAGTCTTTTGAAGCCGTAAAATTCAATGGCCATGTGGCAACGACTTTGCCGATAGAAGATACGCTGCAAGTCGCGTTAAAAAGTTTGTCGTTTCATGGTGTGTTGATGTTGATACCGTTATGCCATGGCGTTAATCATGCTTCTCATGGTCGTATTTTGACAGCAGTCGCAGAGCTGGTTGATGCTGGAAAAATCACTCCCATTCTTGACGACAGTAATTTTAGTATTTGGGATGTTGCTAAAGCACATGCTCGATTTGAGTCGGGTGAGGCTGTTGGAAAAATAACTTTGACTTTGTAGTTTTTTGATTTTTATTCTGGTTTCATTTCAACGAGAAAATTGGATGTTGCACTGTGTTTCTTAAGAACCACTTTCACATTCAATGTTTCTTCTGGTCACGTTAAGCTGGTTATGTAATCCCGTAGGGTTATATGAGTGTGTTCTTTGAATAATCGTTGTAAATGGTGGGGACAAATATTAAACATTTTTCAGATATCAGTAATTGTAGATTTCTCATTCAAATGATTCGACACATAATCCTGTACAGCGTGAATAATAGGACTGATATGGTTGCGACAACTTAAATGCTTGAAAGGGACTGGCCATATCTAACAGATGCATGTCAGGGTTGATTAAAAAGGGTCCTGGAATTCTATTGGTGGATTTATTGAGTTTCCTAAACCGATCTATTTTTTTGGCTGATAGTTTTAAAACTATCAGCCTGCTAAATACAAACCGCTGAAACTTACTTTGATTATTTGGCTAAAGAATATCTAGGAGTCAGAAGTCGTGTTATTTAGACATAAAGCACGATAACAATACGCTAGCCGGTTTTTTTATTAATTCTGGCTAGCAAACAGGTTTGGCGAAATGTTGCGTCCATAGGATCAACATTTTCAATTTCATTATCAAAGCGGTTAATGGCATAGCGCTGTTCATCGACAAATGTCTGCTGTTGCAAAATTTGCTCGCTCAATAAGCGACCGATGCCGCCACTCCAAGCAATGCCTGCACCAGAGCAACCTGCGGCAATAAACAGATGTTCCCATTCTTGGCTTGGACCTAATAACGGCAGACTGTCGGGGGTATAAGAAGAAATACCTGAAATGTAATGGTTTAATTGCGCGGTTTCTAATAATGGGCAGGTGGCGATAAGTCCTTGCCAGTTTTCTTCAAGTGCAAGCCAACCGTTTTCATCGTTCTTAAAGCGGTGGTCATGAATGCCTTGCTGCGTTGTTGGTAATTCTTTGGGGTCGATAATACAGTTTTGACTATCTCGTACGCCAAATAATAGGCCCTTATTTTCTGGGCGAAAGTACACCTTACTGTTTGGAACTATGGCCATTGCCTGAGAGGGGAATAGTGGAGTTTGATTATCGGTGATCCAATAATGGCTTCTTACTGGGGCCATGCCAAGATTTACATTATGCTGGGCAGCCAATACTGAAGACCAAGGGCCACCCGCCAGTAAAACGGTATCACCAATCCAGTCTTCATTTTTATCACTGCGCACGCCAATGATCTTGTCCCCTGATTCTAATAATTGTTTTATGCGTACGCCTTGATACAAATACGCACCGGATTTTTTTGCTCCCTGTAAATAAAAGTTCGCTAACAGATAGGGATCGGCATGCCCATCGTCTGGATAAAAAAGACCTAAGCTTTCATTCTTAACCGCTAACCAGGGGAGTTGTTGTTTTATTTGGTTTGCATTCAGCCATCGGCTATTTAATCCCCTATCTTTTCCTTGTTGACAATGCCTCTTTAGGACCGATAGTTCGCTATGAAAGTTGTCCCCTTGGCTGGCTATGTGAATGCAGCCATTACGTTGCATTATTGGGTGAGAATTTTTCTCGAACTGTTTTATTACGCGGTGGGTTTCATCCACCATGAGGCCGTCATTTAAGTCGCTTCGAGCGCGGGTTAATAGCGCTGCCGCTTGACTGGTGGTTGCCGCCGCGAAGCTTCCTGCTTCTAAAAGTATCACTTGGGCTTGGCCAGACGTTTGTAAATAATAGGCGCATGAAAGTCCTAAAATTCCACCACCAACGATAATCACTTTCTTCATGGTATATCCAATTAATACTCTAAATAACAAATACAAAAGCCCTACGTAAGTAGGGCAAAGACCTATGAATAATTAGGTATGCGGCTAAAAGAAACTGTACTTCATCCCCATGCTTGCACGCGCGCCATAATATTCCGTTTGCAGCGGGCGACCTTTATTGCCTTGGTAATATTTTAGTGGTTCGTTGGTCAGGTTGTTGGCTTCTAAATACATCATCAACTGATCGTTCGGGCTATAAGAGGCGCTCAAATCGACACTGGTATTTTCGCCGTAGAAGTTATCTTCGTCTTTGCTATCACCATGCTCTTGAACATATTCACCTTTATAATTAACGGCTACTCGTACCGCGAATTCATTGTTATCAAAGAAGAGCGAGGCGTTATATAACTGATCCGCTTGGCGTGGTATGGAGGTCTTACGACCATTCGGTAATTCCATCACCGAACGCATGTGGGTGTAGTTGGTTTGTATGCCAAAATCTTCTAAAGATTCGCTGATAAAATCTAGGCGACGGTTGAAGGCCAATTCCACTCCGGTTAACCAAGCATCTTCACCATTTTCTGGACGAACGAATGTCACGCCATCCTTGCCATTATATCTACCGGTACTGGTGCTCTGAAAAATTGGGTCGGTGATGTCTTTATAAAATAAACCGCCACTGATGATGCCAGTATCATTTATAAAGTGTTCGTACATAGCATCAAAGTTTAAGGCATACGTTGGATCAAGGTCTGGGTTACCTGATACAAATTCACCGTCAGCTTCTGAATACGCTCCGCCCGGTGCTAGCGCCCCAAAATCTGGGCGGGAAAAACTACGGGTTGCCGCAAGGCGCATATTGCTTGCATCATCAAGACGGTAGGTTAAATGCGCAGAAGGCAGTACCGAGATGTAGTCTTTCGTTTCTTTTCGATCTTGCAAGGTATTGGTATCCGCTAAGTATACTTGGCCTTTCACCTTAGTTTGAGTTTGCTCTACCCGTAAACCACCCACAATCGTAAGATCGTCATGCATGTTGTATGTTGCCATCGCATAACCCGCGGTATGGGTTTCGTTGACATCAAAGTTACGCCCTAGTGCTCCGCCATTACTCACTAGTGCAGATTCATCTTCGTCTAAAATAAATTTGTTGCGATTTTTATTCCAAAAGTTTTCCATGTCAGATACATCAGCAACTTGGCTGAAATCTTGGGAGTAATTAATATCCAGTTCTTCCATATAATCATTACGACCTGGCTGATTTTTTAAATCGAAATCTGACAAGGTGGGGGCAGGGCCAAAGTTATCGGTGTCCCATATATAGAATTCATCTGAGTAGCGCGAGGTACGTTCTTTATCTCGATACTTAGCACCAAATTTAAGCTGCAAGTCATAGCTTAAATCTTCGGTAAAATCGAGCTGGGTTACAATTTTATCCCTTTCGCGTACGTCTATTTTATACAGCTCAACCGAGGTTAAAGACATTTGGCTTGGGTCCATTTGGAAGCCATTAGGAAGGTGAGTGCTGATGTTCTTTGCGGAGTCTGTTCCACCATCAATTGTATTGTAAGCGTAATCTTTCCCGGTGCGATTTTCTAAACCGACATAGCCCACATCTTTTTGGTCGAAGCGAGTAACAAAATAGCTATTATCTTTGCTGTTCGGTACATCGCCGTAATAAAAATGGTTATCGTAACTGGCTAATTTCCATGTCATTAAACGACTATCGGTTAACTGATGCTCACCGCCGATTTCATTACCGAATAACTCTGTGGTTAAAATATTATGAATCTGCTGCAGTTCTACTCGGTCTTTATCAAAACGATAGCGATGCTTGTAATGAATTTCATCATCTTGCAGAGTGCCGTACATGCTTTTAACGTACAGGCTATCGCCATTATCCATGTTGTATTCGGCGGCACCATTGAAACCATAGGTTTCTCGTTCGCCGGTATAGTCGCGCAGTTCTAAGCGTTTAATACCTTCTCCACTGCGACGTGGCTCAACGTTATCCGTGGCATAGCTGCGTACGTAAGCACTGGCATTTAATATGTAACCCCACTTTCCATCATCACTGCGATCGCCACCTAGGATATTTAAGTTGTAACCGGCTTTATCCGCTTTTTCGCTATAGTTGCCCCCGAGTGTGACATCAAGAATGGTTTCGTCGGGTGCTGTTCGAGTAACAAAGTTGACATTACCGCCTATCGCATCACCTTCCATATCGGGGGTTAATGCTTTACTGACTTCTACACTTTCGATCATTTCGGTAGGGAAAAAATCAAACGCCGTAGCACGACTTGTAGTTTCCTCTTCCGCGGTTGGAATGCGGTCACCATTCATGGTGGCTGATGTCCACTGTGCAGGTAATCCACGGACAGCAACAAAACGTCCTTCTCCTTGGTCCCGTTCAATCGATATACCGGGTAAACGTTGTACGGCTTCTGCGGCGTTGCGATCAGGGAGTTTTCCCATGCTATCAGCAGAGATAGTATTGATGATGCGGTTAGAATTGCGCTGCGCTTCCATGGCTTTCATCTGGCCTTCAAAAATTCGGCCTACCGCGACAACTTCCTCAACTACTTCTTCCGCTATTACTAACTGGCTACCTAAAAGTAAGGTTGCCAGACTCAGGCTTGGTAATGTCTTCATTTTTTCCCCACTAAATCTACTTATGATTTGAATACAATTTCAATCTGGTCTATGCCAGTTATAGGCAGATTAGTGAGAAATTATGACGACTTAATTACTGTGTCGTTCAGTCATCATTAATAATGCGGCAATTAATTTCTCTACCGATGTGCTAGGGCTTTTCGCCTCTCGCTAAGCGACGATTCACATCGGTAATTACCGTTTCTAAATCCGCAACAGAATCAATCACGTAATGTGCACCTGCATTAAATAAACGCTGCTCGGCATGCTGACGATAGCTTTGCTGCTCGTCACTAGAAAGCGTCTGCCAGTCTTCACGATCTAATCCCACTTCATTCCCCGAGCAACTTACGCCCACTGTCCACATGCCAGCACGTAGACCTTCTTCAATGCCCGGTAAGGTATCATCGACTTTAATACAGCCATTGACATGGCCAACTTCTAATTCCAATGCAACCTTCAATGCCATATCTGGAAAAGGTCGACCACGGACAACATCGGTAGCAAAAACTGTCGACGCTGGGGTATAACCTTGTTCTTTCGCCGCAATCAAAGCCGGTGCCATCATGCCTGGGCCATAACCGGTATTACCACCCACCTTAATGCCCTGGGCAATTAGCTGATCAAACACTTCTTTCCAGCCCGGAATCAACTGGCTGCGCTGCGCGACAATGCGAGTTTGAATGGGAGCGAATAAATCGTATAAACGTTTAATATCTTCTTCAGTTGAAGCTTGTCCTTTGATTGATAACCAAGCATCAGCAATTCGTGAATTTCCTAACATGCGTCGAATATGTTCGCTCTTTTCTGTCCCCATCGGCTCGCGGGCTTCCGCCTGAGTGACTTCAATACCTTCTTGCTTAAATAATTCCATAAAGGCATACACCGGGGCCAAAGAACCAAAATCGATGGTCGTTCCCGCCCAATCTAAAATCAAAGCCTCTACTGGGCCTGCACAAAAAACATTGGCTTTAAGCATAACTATTTCTCTCTTTCATAATACGTGTATGTTTAATTAATAATTCGTAAAAATCGTCGAATGTTAGCGGGTTAACGCTCGCGGTTTGGGGCGAACATTTAAAATCAATTTGCTTTCCCATTTCATCATATTTGCGCAGCAATAACGCATCCGTGAACCAAGGGCTAGATTCAAAGGCATAACAGGTACTAGCATCCATCAAGCCTCCCTGTAGTTGAAAGCTATGGTTTGAGGCGGTGGATAAGCTCTCTCGATACGCTTTTTGTGTCGTAACTTGATAGCGTTTTGCCGCCACGTGCAATCGCACCGGTTTCACAATTTCATCAGTAAAGTGCTGCGCCAAAAAAATCGCTCCTACTTTTTCGTGATAGCCGTTGCTACCGTCATCTTCCGAATGCATTCCACTCTCAGAATATGTCAGTAAATGGCCTATATCATGTAGTAATGCCGCCACAATAATATGACCTGGTGCATTATCTTGTTGGGCAAACCAAGCACATTGCAATGCATGCTCACGCTGGCTTACTGCTTCGCCCAAAGATAAATGACCCCATTGATGAAACGGCGCTAATACTGAATCTACCGACTTACGCGCTAACGTTCTCAAGCGCATCTTCTTGCTCCCAGAATCTATGCTTAGCTAATGCCGTTAATAACCGTTGCATATCTTCGGGATATACTTCACCAATATGACCAATGCGGAAACAAGGCGTCGCCGTTACCTTGCCTGGGTAAATAACAAAACCTTCTTCTTTTAAACAGTCATACAGTCTTTTAAAATCGAACAGTTCTGAGGAGGGATAGACAAAAGTAGAAATAAAAGGTGATTGCTTTTCGACCTCAACGACACACTGAAAACCTTGTGCCTGCATTCCCTTGATTAAGGTTTGATGATTGGCGGCATAACGTATTGCCCGCGCCTCAATTCCCCCTTCAAGTACCAACTCAGTTAACGCTTGTTGAAAAGCACGTACAACATGAGTCGGCGATGTGAAGCGCCACTTGCCATTATTGTCCTCCATTGTTTTCCACTGGCAAAACAAATCTAGGCTCAGCGAACGAGCACGTCCTTCGCATAATAAAAGCTCACTACGCTTAGCAATTACAAAGCCCATTCCCGGCACACCTTGAATGCATTTATTGGCGCTGCTAATTAGAAAATCGATACCCAAGTCGGCGACCTTAATATCAATGCCAGCAAAAGAACTCATCGCATCAACCAGCAGCACTTTGCCCGCCGCTTTTACAATAGGTGCATAGCGTTCAATGGGATTCAAAATGCCCGATGTCGTTTCGCAATGCACCATAGCCACATGAGTAATATCTGCATCGCTAGCCAGCACCTCAGCGAGTGCGACTGTCGAAACCCACTCGTGTTCAGCAACCACTAAAGTCACTACGGCAATATTTAAATATTCTGCGATTTCAGCAATGCGCTGACCATAAGCGCCATTGATTAATACCAACAACTTACCATCGGCGGGGATCGCACTGCCAATGGCACTTTCAACCGCAAAGGTGCCACTGCCTTGCATTAATACTGTGCTGTAAGCCGTATCGCAATCGGACGTTGCGAGTGCCATATCAAGTAGCTGCTGTCGAATAGGCTGCACCACACCTAGATTGTAATCGTCATCCCAAGTGCACCAATCACGCAGCATGGTTTGCTTAACGCTTGCACTGGTCGACAGAGGGCCAGGGGTTAATAACAAATACGGATTGTTCACAATTTCGTCTCGTTAAATAGTTCGTTTAACAACATGAGATCTTTATCCATCGCTTATCAGACTGTGCTTAACAGCGCATTCTAAATTGCCTTTGGTCTAGACCAGATTGGTAGACTATAAAGAGGCACTTACGTTGAGGCAACGAATTTTAAATGAAGTTTTTGTGACAGTTAGGTTAAGCAGAAGCAGATAGGATATCTGCTATTTACTAGGAACACTTAATTCAATGGCGCTATGAATCCAGAACTCTTTATCGTATTCAAAGGCTTGCTGATCTCCTTCATAACGAATACGGGTTACCTCAAGACAAGGAGCCCCTTTGATAAGTGACAAGCTTTCAGCGACTTGATCGTATACCGCTGATACCCGAATGCGATTATCTTCATAACTGATATTTACCGCATACTCCTCTTCCATTAAGGTCGTAAGCGACCCTTCAAGGCGAGCTTTATTCAATTTAGGAAAGCGCTTTTCTGGCAGGTAAATCGTTTCAAATAATACCGGGCGACCATTTAACGATCGTACACGCACCAGTTCTATTAGCTTCTCTTTTACGTCTAGCCCCAAGGCATTGCGCGCCTCTATAGGGCCTTTAATGCAGCGCTGGCTAAGCAACTGAGTCGCTGGGGTTTTATTCTGTTGGGCGGCCAATAAATAAAAATTCACCCGCGATGAAGGGTCATAAACTAAGCGTGAAGGAGAAACAAACCAACCCCGTCGATTAGATCGATAGATCAGTCCTTCCGCTTCTAACTTAGATAACGCATCACGTACAGTAATACGCGTGCTTGAAAATTGTTCAACCAGCTCTCGCTCAGACGGCAGTCGTCCTGATGCAAAGTGTTCAACTTTACCATCGTTATACTCCGCGATTAAATACGCTAAGTGATCACGAATTTCAATATTTGCAGACAGCATTCAATCTACCTATTAATTTAATGGCTGGGGTATTTCGTTATTGCCAGCTTGTTGCTGCCATTGTAAGTGCCACTTCCATTGAAAGTACAGCCAAGAAGAGATTACCAAGCCTCCACCAACAAAAGCGGTGATGTAGATCGCTTCAATGAAAAAATTCAACCAACTAATATCCGGTGCATAAAAGTGTTTCGCTAGCAGCAGCCCAACGCTGCCGGTATAACCAGCACTGTCGGCCAAATAAATTAGAAAACCCGCATTTGCACTAATCCCCATAGTAGGGCCTGCTACGGCAACAAATCGATCAAAGAGAAAACAATTAAATGGAATATACGCCAGATACAAACCCGTACCGAGGGCCACCATCCACACCTTGCTATCTAATGAGCCTTGTTGAAATAACCCCGTACTCACCACCATAATTCCGCAGCCAATCACAATCGCCAGATGATTCGCGGTGAGCGCCTTAAAATTATCTCGAATCAGCATCAGCAATGCCAAAGCAATCAATACCATGCCCGCAATACGAATACCTGCATAGGTAAAGATTGCAGGTTCACTGCCAAAACCTAGGGCCATCCAGATCTCAGATGAAAAATTATCCCTGAAATCTCGCAGCCCAGTAAACATCATAAAGGCAAAAATGAGCGCCAATAAACCAAACCAATACTGGCTAAATAATTGCCAACGATCACTGCCAGACATAGGTTCACGCTTATTTCTTAATGCCTCATCTTCTGCATCTGGCTCGGGCAGTAAGCTCAGCGCGTACACGGAAATAAACAGCAGTGGCATGAAGATTAAGCCTGTTAATACCGGCATCCAAAACTCTTCTACATCCCAATATACAATTAAGCCTTTACCCACACTGCGCACCATACCCGACGCGACAATAAACGTTGCGCTCAAACCGGCCCCTAACAACTCACTGGTTTTACGACCCTCTAGATAACTAAAGACTAATCCCCAAATCATGCCCAACGGCAAACCATTTAAAAACATAGCAAACGGTTTTAAATGCGCGGGTAATACGGCAAACAAAAATAGTGCTCCTTCTGCAAACATCACCAAATAAATAATCATCCAAGCTCGGCGGTTGTGCAGCATGCCCGATATCACACCAATACCAATGTACTTAGAAAACATATAGCCCAATACCTGGCTCAATATCAGCAGCACTTTAAAATCGACACCAAAGAAACCATCTTGATTGTACAAACCCACCGAAAAAGGCTTGCGGAACGCATACATAGAAAAATAGGTAAGAAAAGCTGCACTGATGGCGAACACAATAAACCAGCCTTGTGGTGCCTTGTGGAGCCAGCTTTGAACAGAACGCTGTATTCGATTATGAGATGACATATAACTTCCCCAAAAATTATTCTGCGAAAATAATTTCAGCAGAGTTGGACTAGTCCAAAGGGATGATTAAACGTATTTCATATGACAAGAGGATGACAAGGCAGTACATATTAGCAGTAGGCTATCTATGCCGCCGATGTTTGTTATGAGATAGTAATATAAGTAATCAATATTACCTTCAGGACGACAAAGTAATTTATGTACTAGATGGCAATTTTTTTCAAGTAGGCGGAAAAGACATAGAGGGGGCAGACCCTGAAACCTTTGGTGTGATAGATCAGTCTTACGCAAAAGATATTAACAATATCTATTACAACGGAAGACCTGTGGCCGGTGCTAATCCTAGTTCGGTCACGCTGGTAGCATCAGGGCTTGCATCAGAGTTATTAGGAGATGGTGCTAATTCTGGTTATCTTATTAGCGATGGTAAAGTCTTTTGTTATGGCGAAGTCATTAAAGGAGCCGATCCGGTTTCTTTCTCTTACCTTCTTGGCTCATACGGCATGGATGAAGATTACCTGTATTATTACATTGATGTGAAAATCCCACGTAAAGCGACCCCTACAGCAATGCCTAATGCCAATGCTGGTTACATTCGGCATGGTGAGGAAGTAATTTATCATGGCGTAGTCATTAGTAATGAAGCTAATGATTTTAAAATTATTAGTGATGAATACGCAGTAGATGCATCGCATGTCTATTCTCATGGCGA
>TARA_B110000196_G_scaffold101479_1_pt1 | contig 12516 bp, 13 predicted proteins | sample TARA_B110000196 | Tara Oceans TARA_B110000196 (sample SAMEA4397072) | marine metagenome | biome: Polar Biome; feature: [MES] marine water layer (ENVO:01000295) within the mesopelagic zone...; material: water (ENVO:00002006), including particulate matter (ENVO:01000060) such... | reverse complement strand
CCACCCCATGGAGGTGTTGCTTTTGGGTTTGACCGTTTATGTGCGATAATGGGTGGACAAGAAAGCATCCGTGATTTTATTGCATTCCCAAAGAATAATTCAGGTAGAGATGTGATGATTGATTCCCCATCTAATATTGATGAGGAACAATTGAAAGAGTTAAATATTAGACTTCTTTAAAATGGAATTTACCAATACTGAAAAAAGGAAAATATGTAGGTTATATTTCCAAATCCAAATTATCTTCAGTTTATCGCAGGCGCTTGCTTGAAGTAAGTGAAGATTAAATGTCCTCCATATTCCACTCTGCAAAGGAAGTATCTGTTTCCGACAAAACTATTTTGTATAATTCTATATGAGATGGAAGTTTGCCTTTAATTATGCTGGCAAAATCCAACACCAAATTTTCGGAAGTAGGTTGGTAGGGCAGGTAAAATACTTTTTCAAATGCGGACAAATCAATTGCAGCATGTGGCGAATTAGCATTTAAAACCAAAGAGTGGTCGTATTTATCTATAATTTCTGGTTTTACAATTTGCTTGATAACATCAAAATCCATCACCATCCCATCCTTTTGATGTCCTTTTTCATTTATTATTTCTCCTCTTATAGTTACCCACAATTTATAGGAATGTCCGTGAATATTTTTACATAGCCCATCATAGCCATGTAGGGCATGTGCCATTTCCAGTTTGAATGCTTTTGTTATTCTAATCATTTTTTTCTTTATTAAATGCTTTACTTAAATCTACTTTGCTGTGGCTATGAAAACGCTTTTTATTTTGTTGTCCTTTCCTGATTTCTTCTTGTTTTTCTATTGGCAAATTTGCGACTTTAATACACTCTGGCGAGCAACATCCCTTATTTTCTTTTTTACAATTTTCGCATTGTATAAATAGTAAATTGCAGTTTACATTGCGGCAATTAATATGCGTATCGGATGGCTTGCCACATTGGTGACAATTGCTGATTATTTTGTCAGAAATTCGCTCGCCCAATCGCTCATCAAAAACAAAATTCTTGCCTTCAAATTTATTTTCTAATTTCTCATTTTTTTCTAATTGTCTGGCATAATCAATAATACCACCATGCAGCTGGCTAACATCATTAAAGCCATAATGTTTTAAGTAGGCAGAAGTTTTTTCACATCTTATTCCTCCTGTACAATACAATAGAATTTGCTCCTGTTCTTTTCCTTTTAGCAGCTTTTTTACTGCTGGTAATTCTTCTTTGAAAGTTTCTGCTTCTGGGCATATTGCACCTTCAAATTTTCCAATTTCACTCTCATAATAATTGCGCATATCCACCACCGTTGCACCACATCTCATGGCTTTGTTCCATTGCTTAGCATCCAAATGCTTCCCAACATTGGTTACATCATATTCATTTATTTTTAAGCCATCCGCCACTATTTGATTACGGACCTTTATGGTAAGTTTAAAAAAAGATTGCCCATCATCCTCCACCGCTATTTTAAATGGCATTGCTGCAAAATATTCATTAGCATGCACATTTTTTACAAATGCTTCCCAATTGTGTTCCGGTACACTCAGCTGTGCATTTACCCCTTCATGGGCCAAATAAATTCTTCCCAAAACGCCTAATTCTGTCCAATGGACATATAATTGATCTCTTAATTGAAATGGAGATTCCAAAATCACATATCTGTAAAAAGAAACGGTTTTTCTTTTAAAAGATTCCCTTTCAAGCTTTGCCATTGCTTGCTGCTTATTAAGCTTATTAAACATTCTGCTTTTACCTCCATTCGGATCCATCTGTTACTTTTCAATTATTTGCAAAGATATAAAATCTATCATTTTTATTGATAAGAAAATTATTGCTGAGAGTATAGTGTTTATATTATATTTGTGCAAAATAATTTTATAAATGAATGAGCGTATCTTAATTATAGGGGCCTCTGGACAAGTGGGGTCAGAATTAGTAGTTTCATTACGAAAAATATATGGGGAAACAAATGTAATTGCATCAGATATTTATCCTGTTAATAGTAAATTAAGAGCTCATTCTACAGTTATTTATTCTGAAAAAATGAGAGAGGAAGGTCCTTATGTAGAATTAAATGCATTGGATAAAGAAAAAATATATCATATTATAAAATCATATAAAATCACTCAAGTCTATTTATTAGCAGCAATGCTTTCTGCTAAATCTGAAGAAAATATAGAGCTAGCCTGGAGACTAAATACTTTATCTCTTTCTAATATTCTGTTATTGTTTAAAGAAAAGCATATCAAAAAACTATTTTGGCCATCATCAATAGCTGTTTTTGGCAATACTACTCCAAAAAGAATGACTCCTCAATACACTATAACGGAGCCAAATACGGTTTATGGCATTAGTAAGTTGGCAGGAGAGAGATGGTGTGAATATTACTTCAATAAATTTAATGTAGATGTAAGAAGCCTCCGTTATCCAGGGCTTATTGGTTGGAAAACAGCTCCAGGTGGTGGAACAACAGATTATGCGGTTCATATTTTTCATAAGGCAATTAAATATGGAAAATACCAGAGTTTTTTGGCGGAAAATACTGCCTTACCAATGATGTATATGCAAGATGCCATAAGGGCTACAATTGAGTTAATGGAGGCTCCAGCAGAAATGATAAAAATCCGTTCATCTTATAATTTGGCTGGGATAAGTTTTACCCCAAAACAGATTGCTGCTGAAATTGCAAAACATATTCCTAATTTTGAAATGATATATAAGCCAGATTTTAGGCAAGAAATTGCAGAATCTTGGCCTTTATCAATTGATGATACGAATGCTCAAAATGATTGGGGATGGAAATTAGAATATGACCTAGAAAAAATAACTTCAAATATGATGATGAATCTGAAAGAAAAATATAAAATTACTGCATAATGAGTAAAGAGATACAAATATATAATACACTTACACGAAAGAAAGAAGTCTTTACCTCGATTGTTGAAAATCATGTAGGAATGTATGTTTGCGGTCCTACTGTTTATGGTGATCCGCATTTAGGACATGCAAGGCCTGGAATTACGTTTGATGTAGTTTTTAGATATTTGAAACATGCTGATTATAAAGTAAGATATGTCAGAAATATTACTGATGCAGGACATCTGGAAAATGATGCGGATGAAGGTGAAGATAAAATTGTGAAAAGAGCTAGATTAGAGCAATTGGAACCCATGGAAATCGTACAGTTTTTTACCATCAGCTACCACAGCGCAATGGAAAAACTGAACTGCTTACCGCCATCCATTGAACCAAGAGCCACAGGTCATATTATTGAGCAAATTGAGATGATTAAGGGAATATTAGAAAACGGATTTGCTTATGAAGTCAATGGTTCTGTTTATTTAGATGTAAACAAGTACAATGAAAAATATCCTTACGGAACTTTATCTGGCAGGAATTTGGAAGATACTTTGGAGGGAACGCGTGATTTGGATGGGCAGTCGGAGAAAAAAAGTCCTGTTGATTTTGCAATTTGGAAAAAAGCATCGGCTGAGCATATTATGAAATGGCGATCTCCTTGGGGAGAAGGATTCCCAGGTTGGCATATGGAGTGCTCAGCCATGGGACAAAAGTACTTAGGCAGAAATTTTGATATTCATGGTGGTGGGATGGATTTGGTTTTCCCGCATCATGAGGCAGAAATAGCACAATCAAATGCTTGTAATGATTGTAACCCTGTGAACTATTGGATGCACAATAATATGATAACTGTTGATGGGAAAAAAATGGGAAAATCTCTTGGAAACTTTATTAATTTGGAAGAATTCTTTACAGGAAGTCATGCAAAACTGGAAAGAGCATACTCTCCTATGACTATTCGTTTTTTCATTTTGCAAGCCCATTACAGAAGCACAGTAGATTTTTCCAATGCCGCACTGCAAGCAGCCGAAAAAGGATTTAATAAACTAATGAATGCTATGGAAACATTGCAAAAGTTAGAGCCTTCTGAAAAGTCAACTTATGATGTCAATGAATTAGAACAGAATTGTTATGCCGCAATGGATGATGATTTTAATACGCCAATTTTAATCGCCCATTTATTTGATGGTGTAAGAATCATCAACTCGGTAAAAGATGGAAAAGAAAGTCTTACTTCTTCTAATTTAGAAAAACTGAAAAATGTCTTTACTGCTTTTGTTACAGATATTTTAGGCTTTATCTCTACAAAGGGAAATGGTGAAAATGATCTAACTAATGAAGTGATGGAATTGGTTCTCAAACTCCGAGAAAATGCAAAAAAAAATAAAGACTTTAAGTCTGCAGATTTAATTCGTGATGAATTGGATAAAACAGGAATACAGATAAAAGACAGCCGTGAAGGGAGTAGTTGGAAATTAAAATAGATGTTAGATCTTAGGCATACGATATTAAACAAAAACTCTGTTATAAAAAGAGGGAGTTGGTGTGTATTGGAAATAGTTGTGATTTTATTTATTTCTTCTTGTTCCACAGAGCCTCAACAAAAGACTAAACCTAAAGAACCAAAAGCAAAAATTGAAGTCCCTACTTTTAATGCGGATTCTGCTTATTATTTTGTAGAAAAGCAAGTAAGTTTCGGGCCAAGAGTTATCTCTAGTAAGGGCTGGAAAAATTGTGCTATTTGGTTAGAAAATAAATTCAAAACTTATACGCCAAATGTAATTGTACAAGAAGCACCTATTACAACTTATGATGGAAAAAACCATACGCTAAAAAATATTATTGCAAGTTTTTCTGCAGAGAAAAATAATAGAATTGCTCTTTTTGCCCATTGGGATAGTAGGCACATTGCCGACCATGATACTGAAAATCAAAATAGCCCAATACTTGGAGCAAATGATGGAGGAAGTGGGGTTGGTGTTTTGTTAGAAATGGCTCGCCAGTTCAGTATTAAAAAACCTAAAATTGGATTGGATATAATATTATTTGATGCAGAAGATTATGGGCAACCTGAAAATTCCAAATTTCCTATTATGCAAGATTCTTGGTGCTTAGGTTCGCAATATTGGAGCAACAATCCGCATAAGCCAAACTACTTTGCTCGTTATGGAATTTTGTTGGATATGGTTGGAGCAAAAGATGCCACTTTTAGGCAAGAACAAATCTCATTCTATTATGGATCAAATATCTTGCAAAAGGTATGGAGAACTGCCAGCAAATTAGGATTTGGAAATCATTTTGTGTACCAGAAAAGCAAACAAATTGTGGACGACCATTATTATGTAAATACTATTACAGGTATCCCAACCATTGATATTATTGAGTACGACCCAGCCACTGAAAATAATTTTAACAAGCATTGGCATACCCATAAAGATGATATGAATAACATAGATAAAAACACCTTAAATGCGGTGGGGCAAACTTTGTTGGAAGTAATTTATAACGAATAAGGTTCCTTTTTTTATACCTTTGTTTACATGAAAAAACTATTAGTCCTATTACTATTTATGCCTTTGATTGGATGGGCTCATGGCGTTTCAAAATCAATAATTGATGCTATGGCTGATGCCTCATTAATGGATTTTATTTATTTTGGTGCAGAGCATATGCTTACAGGATATGATCATATTTTATTTTTAATTGGAGTTGTGTTTTTTCTTAGCAACTATTCTGATATTTTTAAATTTATAACCGCCTTTACAATTGCGCATTGTATCACGCTTGTTTTTGCCACTTTTTATGGCATTACAGCAAATATGTATTTAATTGATGCTGTAATTGCATTCAGTGTTGTCTATAAAGGATTTGAAAATCTGGATGGTTTTAAAAAGTACTTTTCTGTTGGGCCTCCAAATTTAATTTTAATGGTTTTTATATTTGGATTAATTCATGGCTTTGGCTTATCAACAAAACTACAAGAAGTAGCAGTTGCTTCAGGTATTAATTTGTCTTTATCTCAAATATTGTCTTTTAATGTAGGAGTGGAATTTGGGCAAATAGCCGTATTAATAATCGTTTTCCCAATACTTTCATTGCTTAGAGGAAAGTCCTTTGATATAATATCCAAAATATCAAATGGGGTATTAGTTGTAGCAGGTATTGTTTTATTAGCTTATCAAGTTAATGGCTATTTTATTGACCATGGTCATCATCAACATCAATTAGCCCCACAGGAATTAAAAAATGAACCACTCATTAAATCAGACAATAGTAAGCATGAACATTTCCATGGTGATGGTCATTCTCATAGTCATTAAAATGATATGGATAATATCGATAAAAACACCTTAAATGCAGCAGTACCTTTCACCCTTTTAATGGTTATATTTAGTAGTGGTTTTAGTGGTATGGGTAGGTAAAAAAAATCCCATTTTAATCCTGTTTCTCCAACTCAACCGGTAAATTTTCAAATCCCATATTGTAAAGCGTAAACCCAAACACATCAGCAATTTCTTCAATTCTTTTGCTAATTGGGGTTCCAGCTCCATGTCCTGCATCGGTTTCTATTCTAATTAAAGTTGGATTTTTGCCACATTGTTTATCTTGTAAATGAGCAGCAAATTTGAAACTATGCGCAGGAACAACCCTGTCATCATGATCGCCAGTAAAGACCATGGTTGCAGGATATGCTACATTTTCTTTTACATTGTGTACTGGAGAATAATTCTTCAGATATTCAAACATTTCTTTACTCTCTTCTGAAGTCCCATAATCATAAGCCCAACCTGCCCCGGCTGTAAATATATGGTAACGGAGCATATCCAAAACGCCAACTGCAGGAAGTGCCACTTTCATTAAATCTGGTCTTTGTGTCATGCAAGCCCCAACTAAAAGCCCCCCGTTTGACCTTCCACTTATTGCTAAAAAATCGGAACTTGTGTATTTCTTTTCAATCAAAAATTCTGCTGCCGCAATAAAGTCATCAAAAACATTTTGCTTTTGCATTTTAGTCCCAGCATCATGCCACTTTTTTCCGTATTCGCCACCACCCCTTATATTTGCTACTGCATAAATTCCACCTTGCTCCAACCAAATCGCATTCTTCACACTAAAGGATGGTTTTATGCTGATGTTAAACCCTCCATATCCGTACAATATCGTTGGGTTTTTTCCATTTAATACTAAGCCATTTTTATAAGTTATGGTCATTGGAATTTCTGTACCATCTTTTGATGGATAAAAAATCTGCTCAGAAGTATATAGTTCCGCATTAAAATCAATCTCTGGTACCCAATACAATTCTGATGTTCCTTCCTCAACATTGTATTTGAAAGAAGAACGGGGAGTAGTATAATTACTAAAGTTGTAGTAGATTTCTTTTTGATCTTCCTTACCACCAAAACCACTTACATTCCCTTCATTTTCAAATACTACATTTCTGATTAATTTTCCTGTATAATCATATTGTATTATTTTTGAGTTTGCATCAATAAAATATTTTGCAAAGAAATATCCACCACCTTTTGAAACGTTCAAAACATCCTCCGTTTCCTTAATAAATTCCTCCCAATTATTTGTTTGAGGAGCACTAGCGTCTACCGTAATTACTTTCTTATTTGGGGCATCTAAATTAGTTATGATGTATAATTTACTCCCTATATTATGAGTAATATAACTGTTGCTTGTAAAATTATCAGTAATTTGAATGAGTTCCGAATTTTCTTTATTTCGATTTTTTATAAACAGATTATTTCCTGAGGTTTCCTTTGATAGACTAATAATAAGGTAACTCTTATCCTTTGTAATATAGCCACTTACATACCTGAATTTTTCATTTTCACCATCTCCAAAAATAACTTTATCGGCTTGCTGAGGAGTATCTAATTTGTGATAGTACAATTTATGATTATCCGTTTTCTCGGACAAAACTGAGGTTTTGGGTTTGTCATAAGAAGAATAATAAAAGCCCTCATTCCCATTCCAACTTATTCCAGAAAACTTCACATCTACCAAGGTATCTTCAATTATTTTTTTTGTTTCGTTTTCAATTACTATTACTTTTCTCCAATCTGAACCGCCTTCTGAGATAGAGTAAGCCAATAAACTTCCATCTTTTGTAAAGCTCATTCCTCCTAATGAAACTGTTCCATCCTCCGAGAAAGTATTTGGATTGATAAAAACTTCTTCATTATCGTCCCCCTTTTTTCTGTACAAAACAGATTGATTTTGTAGTCCATCATTTTTATAGAAATAGGTATAATTCCCCTCCTTAAATGGCGTCCCTATTTTTTCATAATTCCATAATTTTTCAAGTCTATTTCTGAGAGCTTCTCGATAAGGAATCTCATCTAAATAAGAAAAAGTAAGTTGGTTCTGACTTTCAATCCACTGCTTTACCTTTTCATCTTTATCATCTTCTAGCCAACGATAAGGGTCTTCTATTTGAGTTTCAAAATAAGTGTCCATTACTACTATTTTATCTGTTATAGGATAGTCTATCTGCTGATGAGAATTGCAAGATATTAGCAACAATAAGGTTGCTGAAAAAAGAATTATTCTATGCATATATATATTTTAATTGATGTCGAAAATATCAATTTAATTCTTATACCTGTAATTTGAATACAAAAAAATTACCTCCTATTTGTTTCTGGAATTAGATTTTCCAGCATTCCGCTTTTTATTTCTGCAGGAAAAAACTCTTGTTTCTTTCTTTTCTTATCTTTATTTCTTAAGCGTATTAAGGTAGAGTCTCTCTACCTTATTCCTTGCCCATTGGGTTTTTCTTAAAAACTTTAGGCTCGATTTTATAGAGGGATTATTCGTAAAGCAATTGATATTAATTTCATCTCCCAATTCTTCCCAACCATATTTATCTACTAGGCATTCAAGAATATCAATTAACCTTATTCCGTGTAATGGATTATTGACTTGAAAATTTTCCTTGTTACTTTTATCATTCATTATAAATTATCTCCTCTTATATCTGGGATTTGATTTTCCAGCATTTCTCTTTTTATTTCTGTTGGCAAAAAACTCTTGTTTCTTTCTGTTTTTTTCCTTTTCAAATTCCTTTTTCTGCTGAGCATTCATAGGTTTGTCCGTTTGTGGGAAAGGATGACCTTTAACTTCTGTAATTTTCTGCTTGATTAACTTTTCAATATCTCTAACATATTCATTTTCTTCTGGCTCACAAATTGAAATTGAAACTCCTTCTTCCCCTGCTCTACCACATCTTCCAATCCTGTGCACATAAGTTTCTGACTCATTAGGAATGTCATAATTCAGCACATAACTCAATTTATCAATATCAATTCCTCTTGCAGCAATATCGGTAGCTACCAACACTCTTACCTCTAAATTTTTAAAGGATTGTAATACCTTTTGTCTTTGGTTCTGTGCTTTATCTCCATGGATTGCAGCCGCCTCAATCTTCTTCTTTTTCAGATTACGAACGATTCTATCCGCACCATGTTTAGTTCTTGAAAACACCAAGATCTGCTTGATATTTTTATCTTTCAGAATGTGGAATAATAAGTCCTTCTTATCATGCTTATTCGTGTAGTAAATTGACTGCTGAATAGTTTCAGCAGTAGTAGAGACTTGGTGTACCGCTACCTTTTTTGGGTTACGCAAAATGGTATTGGAAAGCGTTAAAATACTATTGGGCATAGTTGCTGAGAAAAATAAAGACTGGCGATTTTTTGGTAATTTTTCCAATAGCTTTTTAATGTCATTAATAAAGCCCATATCCAACATTCTATCCGCTTCATCCAACACAAAATAACCAATGTCTTTTAAGGAGATCAAACCCTGTCCCATAAGGTCCAATAATCGACCAGGAGTTGCTACTAATACATCCACTCCAGCTTCTAATCTTTTAACTTGTTTCATCTGTTTTACTCCACCAAAAATTACAGTATTTTTTATATCATTATATTTTGCATAATCCGTAAAATTTTCGGCAATCTGTATTGCCAATTCTCTGGTTGGCGTAACGATTAAGGCTCTTATTTTTGTTTTACCATTATTATTGCTTTTTTCATTTATCAAATGATGTAAAATAGGTAAGGCAAAAGCAGCTGTTTTTCCAGTTCCTGTTTGTGCAGTTCCAAGCACATCATTATTCTTTAAAATTAAAGGAATTGCTTGTTCTTGAATTGCAGTAGGGCTTATATAGTTTTGATCCTTTACCGCTTTTAGTAAAGTAGGGTGTAAGTTTAAATCTTCAAATTTCATAGGGGGAATTCCTTTTGTGGAATTGTTTTTTGCAAAGTTAGGGTATTTTTGTTTAGTTGCTTAGTTGTTTGAAAAACAGATATGAGTATTGAGATGTTAGTATTTAGACAGGAAATTTTATTATTGATTTTTAGTCTATTATCTAAAATCTAATGTTCTACTCCCCGCAACCTTGTATATAGGTAATTTCAAAGTCAGTAACCTCTAAAGTGTCATTTTGTAAATGCCCCTGCATATTGCATTCCATAGGAAAATATTCCATTTCGCATACTGCCAAATAAAGTTCAACCAACTCTTGCATATTTTCATTAGGGAAAGTAAGTTCCCATTCTCCCAAAGTTTGTTCATCTTTAAAAATATGTTGCCCTTCTCCATAAATCCACCAACCAACATACTGCTTTGGCTCTACCATTTTGGGTTGCTCTTTTGTAATCAATCCACAAGATATTATTGTTAAGAGCAAGAACAAAGTCGCCAATTTTAAAAATATTTTTTTGTCATGTTGAGCGTAAGTCGAAATGTTGTTTATTCGGCAAAGCCAAACATCTCCAAAACCGAGATACTTCATTAAATTCAGTATGACAGATGTTTCTTTATTCTTTTCTGTATTTTCTATTTTCTTCATTCTAACAACTAATAACTAGCAACCAACAACTATCGCTTATAAAAATTCATTTCATCAATATATTTCCATGCTTTTTCTGGCATCAAATAAGAAATATCTTTTCCTTCTTTTATTGATTTTCGGATAAAAGAAGCCGATATCTCCATTTGAGGAACGCCCTTTACTATATGAATATTTTCATTCGAACCACTTATTTCAATGCCTGGCCTTGGATACACATACACAGCATAGTCGGTTAAAATTTGCTCGTAATTTTTCCACTTATGGAAATTCTGCAAATTATCGGCACCCATTATAAGTGCATACTCATTTTCAGGATGTTCTTCTTTCAACCGTACCAAAGTATCAATGGTATAAGAAGGTTGTGGCATTTTAGATTCAATGTCTGAAACTTGTAATTTCGGATTGTCCTCTACTTCCATTCTTATAATCATCAAGCGGTGGTACTGATCTAATAAGCTTTGCTTTTGTTTAAGTGGGTTTTGAGGAGATACAACAAAGCAAACTTTTTCCAAATCTGAAAATTCTGCCATATAAGAGGCAATTACTTTATGCCCAATATGCATAGGGTTGAATGAGCCAAAAAATAGTCCTATTTTCATCCGATAAATTTTTGGATTACTTCCATGGTTTTCATGCAGACCATTCCAAAATCATCATTTAAAATCACTTGATCAAATTCCTTTCTTTTTTCAATTTCTTCCTTTGCTTTTGCTAATCTTTTCTGCAAACTTACTGCTGATTCTGACCCCCTGTTTTGCAATCTTTCTTCCAAAACTGTAATGGATGGCGGCATGATAAAAATAGATAGACAATTTTCTGGGTATTGCTTTTTTATGTTGAGTCCTCCCACTACATCCACATCAAAAATTACTGTTTTCCCTTCTCTCCAAATTCTTTCCACTTCTGATTTTAAGGTGCCGTAATACTGATTTTTGTACACCTCTTCCCATTCCAAAAAGGAATCCTCTTTTATCTCTTTTTGAAATTCATCTATTGTTAAAAAATGATAATCTATGCCGTCTGTTTCATTGTCCCTTCTTGCTCTGCTACAAGCCGAAACGGAAAAAGAAAGTGTATCCGTTTTTGCTAACAAAAAATGAACTATGGAAGTTTTCCCTGCCCCTGATGGAGCTGATATTACAATGAGCTTTCCCACTATAAGATGTTTAAGAGTTGCTCCTTTATTTTCTCTAGTTCATCTTTCATCTGTACTACAAGTTTCTGCATTTCTGCATCTGATGATTTGGAGCCAATAGTATTTATTTCTCTGCCAATTTCTTGTGCTATAAATCCTAATTTTTTTCCGTTAGAGGATCTCCTATTCATGGTTTCGGTAAAATAATTAAGGTGTGCATCTAGCCTGACTTGTTCTTCTGTTATATCTTGTTTTTCTAAATAATAGATGAGTTCTTGCTCAAATCTGTTCTCATCAATATTCTTAGTGTCAATCTCTACTAATTTATCCGCCAAACTTTTTTTCACCTTTTCAATTCTTACTTTTGCAAAAGGAGTAAGTTCCGTTAATAATCTAGCCAAAGTATTAATTCTTGAGGTAATATCTTCTTCCAATTTCTTCCCCTCATCCAATCGAAATTGCAATAAATTATCAATTGCAGTATTTACTCCCTTAGCAATTTCTTCCCATTCATTATCATCCGATTTTTCCTCTCCTTTTTGCATTACATCAGGCATTTTTAATAAAGTGGGAATTATATCTGCTTCAAAAGATTTCATAGTCCACATATTCCATTTTAATCCCAAATCCTTTTTCAATTGTAATA
>TARA_B110000196_G_scaffold320292_1_pt1 | contig 12675 bp, 9 predicted proteins | sample TARA_B110000196 | Tara Oceans TARA_B110000196 (sample SAMEA4397072) | marine metagenome | biome: Polar Biome; feature: [MES] marine water layer (ENVO:01000295) within the mesopelagic zone...; material: water (ENVO:00002006), including particulate matter (ENVO:01000060) such as...... | reverse complement strand
TTTTATACCACATGTGATTACTTCCGATAAACGAAAATTTGCAGAACAAGTACTGGAACATTCGCGAGACGCTGATCTGGTATTTTTGGGGATCAGGAAACCCGATGATAACTTCTTGAACTATTGGGATGAGCTCCTCACTAATACCAATGATTTGCCAGCCACTGTGTTTATATTAGCCGCAGAGGAAATAGCATTTAAAGATGTGCTTATTCATGATTAACTGTGTTGATGGACTGATTGGACTCGAATATATTTCACTTTGCGTTTCCAATGTTTTCGAAGCTGAGGAATAGAGATATGGATAAAGAATCCCAGCAAAAAATTAATGCTTTATCAATTCGGATATCAGAGCTTTGGGGGTATCTTTGACCTCTCGGTCAAGGAAGGCGAATTGCTCAAGCTGGAAAAAGAAATGGCAGATGGTGGATTTTGGAATAATCAAGAGAGAGCCCGGCAAGCGATTACAGAGTCGAATAACCTGAAAAAGTGGATCCAGCCATGGCGTGAATTTGACTCAAAACTTGTAGAGTTGCGGGAACTATTAGAACTGATCGATTCGGAAGAAGAGGAGAAAGAGTTGCGGGATGAGTGGTTTAAAGAACTGGATGTTCTTGAATCTGGCGTAGGATCATTAGAGCTAAAAACTATGCTCCGCGGAGAAGATGACCATAGGGATGCTTTGCTGACCGTTCATCCAGGTGCGGGAGGTTTGGAATCGCAAGACTGGGCTGAAATGCTGACTAGAATGTATAGGAAATGGGGCGAACGAAATGGATTCACTATCAACGTCCTTGATTTTCAACCCGGTGAAGAAGCTGGGATCAAGAGTGCCACCATCGAATTCTCAGGTCTCAGTGCGTACGGATACCTCAAGTCAGAAAAGGGAGTCCATCGGCTTGTACGGATCTCTCCATTTGATGCGCAATCCCGTCGACATACTTCTTTCGCTAGTGTTTTTGTATACCCTCAAGTTGATGATGACATTGAAGTAGATATAGAGGATTCTGATCTCAGAGTTGACACATTTAGAGCCTCCGGTGCTGGTGGGCAGCATGTGAATAAAACTGATTCAGCAATAAGAATAACGCACCTCCCGACTGGGATTGTTGTCGGTTGTCAACAGGAAAGATCTCAACACAAAAATCGTGCTACGGCTATGAAAATGTTGAAATCAGCATTATACGAGCATGCTGTGAGTGCAAAGGAAGAGAAAAAAGCAGCAGTTGAAGCCACAAAAACGGGCATAGAATTTGGTCATCAAATAAGATCTTATGTCTTCCAGCCATATACTATGGTGAACGATCATCGTACTGAAATTAAAGTTGGTGATGTCCAAAAGGTTATGGATGGCGACTTAGATGTATTCATTGAAGCTTACTTAAAACAATTTTCTTCGAAAAATTAGGTGAAATACAAATGAACGACGAGTGGAATCAGTTACGACAGCAACGACAAGAAAAAATTGAAAAATTGAGAGAGTCTGGAATACAACTCTATGCATATAATTACCCACAAGATCATACTGCAAAAGAAGTTGTTGATCTACTGAACCAGAAGGACGAAGAAATTGGTACGGATGGCGAAAAACAACTGGAAGTATCAATAGCTGGCCGTCTACTTAGTATTCGCAGCCACGGCAAGAGTTCTTTCGCTCACATCGAAGACAGAACAGGAAAGGTTCAAATTTATTTTAAGTTGGACATATTAGGAAAAGATATGTTTGAGGCTCTTGATCTACTGGACCTTGGAGATTGGCTAGGAGTGAATGGTTCGATTTTTAGAACCCGCACTGGGGAGGCGACAGTGCAAGTAAGAGATTGGACATTACTTAGCAAGTCTGTCCGACAGCTTCCTTTGGGCAAGACTCAATCCGAAGAAAATTCCTCAGGCACTGTTTATGGCGGCTTCTCAAATGTCGAAATGAGGTATAGACAAAGGTATGCTGATCTCGCTGTGAATCCTGAAGTTCGGGAAGTATTCCGATCTAGATCTAAAATCATATCAACATTGCGAAAATTTCTAGACGATAGAGATTTCTTAGAAGTAGAAACCCCTGTATTGCAACCAATTTATGGTGGAGCAGCGGCTCGCCCCTTCGTGACCAAACACAACAGCTTGGAACGAACTTTGTACCTTAGGATAGCTGACGAACTTTACCTTAAACGTCTCATCGTTGGAGGCATGGGTAGGGTCTATGAGATATCCAAGGACTTTAGAAATGAAGGCATTGATCGTTTCCATAATCCAGAATTTACGATGCTGGAATTCTATCAAGCGTTCACCGACTACAATGAATTGATGTCTTTTACTGAATGTATGTTGTCGACCGTGGTGAACGAAGTTAAGGGTAGCTTGGAGCTGGAATACCAAGGACAAAATATCGATTTCAAAGGTCCTTTTGACAGAGTTTCTATGCTTCCCGCAGTATCAGAGATTCTGGGGGAAGATGCAGGTGAGCTCCGGCCAACCCAATTCTACGAGATTGCCAAAGAACGAGGAGTGCAGGTTTCTGAAAATTGGGGGTGGGGAAAATTGCTGGACAAATGTTTTGGTGAATTGGTCCAGCCCAGCTTGATCCAACCAACTTTCGTGATTGATCATCCTAGTGAGATCAGTCCCTTAGCGAAGGCTCATCGCCGCACACCACAACTGACCGAGAGATTTGAGTTGTTCATTGCGGGAGAAGAGATAGCAAACGCTTTCTCTGAATTAAACGATCCGGTGGAACAAAGAGCTAGATTCGAAGGACAAGAACGAATGAAGATGGATGGTGATGAAGAAACTCATCCTATCGACGAAGATTACATCCGTGCTCTTGAATATGGAATGCCCCCCACAGGAGGCCTAGGGATGGGCGTCGATCGGCTCACTATGTTGATCACTAACCAGTCTGCGATTAGAGATGTCATTTTATTTCCTATACTACGGGATTAGCGACAGTGTCGAAATATATTTCTACCAAATTTGAATTTTATGTTGCTCGTAGATATCTGGCATCCAGCTCGAGTGGGAAATTGTTTTCCTTGATCACCTGGATTGCACTTGGAGGAGTAACAGTTGGTGTGGCGGCATTGATTGTAGTGATCGGTGTAATGTCAGGAATGCAAAAAGATCTATTGGATAAAATTCTAGATGCATCCCCCCACGTTGTTGTGCTGGAGGAAGGCAGCTCTTTACGAATGAACAGTTGGCACCAGTCAATCGATAGAGTGAAGACCGTTGAAGGAGTAGTCAGCGTGTCGCCATTTGTTCTGAGTCAAGTGAGTGTGTTGAGAGGTGCATATTCCCAGCCAGCCGATATGTATGGTGTCTCTCAGTCTACTGAGGAAGAACCATCGACTGCAATGGAAGCGCGAATTAGAGAGGGAGTCCACGATTTGGGTCCCACGGAATCTGGACTGCCAGCCGTACTAATGGGTAGCCGATTGGCCGCGAGAATGCAGGTGTTTCGTGGTGACACTGTGACATTGATTGCTTTCGAAAATATTTCTGTAGATCCGATGGGAATGCCCAGTCCTAGTATGAGACAGTACCAAGTCAATGGAACCTTCACAACTGGAATGTATGATTACGATATGAAAAATATCTACGTGCCCCTAGCTGCTTCTCAAGAGCAACTAGGAATTCTTGAGGAAAATCAAATTTCGGGACTAAGTGTGAGCACTGAAAATCCTGAAGAAGCTGCTGTCATAGCGGAACGGATACGGAACAAAATGGGTAAAGGCTATTCCGCGACTAGTTGGAAAACTACCAACGCCGCACTGTTCTCAGCACTCGAACTGGAAAAATTGGCCATGGGCATAATTCTATTTTTGATTGTTGTAGTTGCGGCCTTCAACATTGTGAGCACCCTAGTTATGGTCGTGGTGGACAAAACCCGAGAGATAGGCATCCTGAAAGCCATGGGTGTTTCGGACACAACTGTGCTCCGCATATTTATGCTACAGGGAATTGGGATAGGATTGGTGGGAACGGCACTAGGACTGTCCCTAGGTGTGATCACGGCGGTGGTGTTGAATCGGTCTGGAATCATCAAAATACCAGCAGAAGTGTATTTTGTGGACAAATTACCGCTGGCACTGAATATCAGTGATGTAGGAATTATAGTAATAGGTAGTGTAGCAATTTCTTTTCTCGCAACTGTTTTTCCATCTGTTAGGGCCTCTCAATTGGATCCGGTCGATGCGATTCGCCATGAGTGATAATTCAAGTTCGGTGTTGATTTCTGGGTCTGAGTTAGGTAAAACCTTCAGCGGAGGGGATGGAAGGGAAGTCGTAGTGTTGGACAAGCTAGCCTTAGATGTTATAAAACATGAAGTCGTCGCGATTGTAGGAACTAGCGGATCTGGCAAATCTACGTTACTTCAAATTTTGGGAGGATTGGATCGTCCCTCAAGTGGGACTGTCTCCCTCGAGGGTCAAATCTTGAGTGAGATGTCCTCCGAAGATATGGCGACCATTAGAAACAACCATATCGGTTTTGTCTTTCAGTTCCACCATTTATTAAAAGATTTTACTGCTATAGAAAATGTGATGATGCCCAAATTGATTGCGGGAGACTCTTTGTCGCAGGCCAAGAAGAAAGCGAAGGACTTACTGTTTCAAGTGGACCTAGGAGATCGTATCAACCATAAGCCTTCCGAACTTTCTGGTGGAGAGCAACAGAGAGTAGCAGTAGCCAGGGCGCTGTCTAACGAGCCTAAATTATTGTTGGCAGATGAGCCGACCGGAAATTTAGACTCGAAGACTAGTGAGGCTTTGCACCAATTGCTATTTCGAATGAGAGATATGTGCGACTTGACTATGGTGATCGTCACTCACAATAAACAATTAGCTGGACTGGCCGATAGAGTTTTAGAATTACGAGGTGGAAGATTATGGGACAATGAAAAAAGAAATGAATCTTGTTAGGTAAACATCCAGCCACACAGTGTGAACTCTGCAAGGCTAGTGCGGCTGTGGTTCATGTCACGCAAATCACTGAAGAAAAAATATTGACATCTCATTTTTGTAAAGAATGCGCCGCTAATAAAGGGATCTCACATTTTGATAAATCGATCAAAACCTCTCTACATGACTTCCTCATAGAATTGGGAAATGAGCCTGACTCGCCCATAGCCCTAGATGTACAAACAACGTGCTCGTTCTGTGGTATGAAAATAGGAGAGTTCCAAAGGACTGGACGATTAGGATGTCCCCACTGCTACACTGATTTTGATTCTTATCTGAAGAGGATACTAAAAAAGATCCATGGAAGTGCAGGCCATACCGGAAAAGTGTACTTGCCTCCCAATCCCAACTCATATCAGTTAGAACAAAAAATGCAATTTTTAAAAAACGGGATGACTAGGGCTGTTGAAAGAGAGGAATTTGAAAAGGCGGCGATACTCCGAGATGAAATCAGCAAAATGAAATCCGAAACCAATGGTGGCCAATAAACAATGAAAGTCGTTCCTTCTTTTGGATCGGATTGGGTGTCAGGTTCCGGCGAATATGCAGACATCGTACTCTCAACCAGAGTGCGACTTGCAAGAAATTTGCAGGGGAGTTGCTTCGGAACAAGAAGTGCGGACAGGGATAGTGAGTCGGTAAAAAAAAGAATCCAATTAGCTATAGAACAGCACTCTTTATTGCGGGAAAGTCTATTTTTAGAATTGAATTCGATCAATCGACTACAACAAAGAATACTGTTGGAAAGGCGATTGGTCTCATCAGAGCTAATTGGGAACGAAGAGACTGGTCCCAGAAAAGGGTCTGCTATTATGTTGGGCCCTCAAGATTTTTCGAGCGTAATGGTCAATGAAGAAGATCACCTTCGGATACAGACAATATTTTCAGGTTTGCAATTGAGAAAAGCTTGGGATTTTGCAGACGAGTTAGATGATCAATTGGGATCCGTATTGCCATTTGCTTATCACAATGAATTTGGATTCCTTACTAGCTGTCCTACAAATGTAGGAAGTGGTTTAAGGGCTTCAGTCTTAGTACATTTACCGGGGTTGGTTCTTACCAAAGAAATTGGAAGAGTTTTAGAAGGTCTGGGCCAACTAGGATTGATAGCGAGAGGGCTATATGGTGAGGGATCGGAGATTGTGGGTAATTTTTTCCAAATTTCAAACCAAACTACTTTAGGTAAGATCGAGGAGGATGTAGTCGATCATTTGGAAGATGTAATCCGTAGAATCATAGGATACGAGAAAGAGGCACGCCAGATGGTCATGAGGAACTCTGTGAATGCTACTGAGGATAGAGTGTGGAGAGCTTATGGGGTCTTGCAGTATTCACGATCGTTATCTTTCCCGGAATTGATGAACTTGCTGTCCAAGGTCCGATTGGGGATTGGACTGAAACTCTTCCCAGATATGGGTGTGTTCACATTGAATAAATTAATGTTTTTCACTCAAGACGCGCACCTAGAAGAAGCAGCTGGCAGGGGATTGACTTCAGAAGAACGGGATTTACATCGAGCCGCATATGTGAGGAAGAATTTGGATGGGGCAGAGATTTCAATAAAATAAACACCAGAAACATTTGATTGACAATTTAGAGCAGCGGTGGGGAGGTCTTTCATATGAACTATAATTTTACAGATCGAGTCAGGACGGTTCTTTCTATGGCCCGGAAAGAAGCTATCCGCTTACAACATGACTACGTCGGAACTGAGCACATTCTATTGGGGTTGATCCACGAAGGTGGAGGAGTGGCTAACGTGGTGCTAGAGAGATTACGAATAGATTCGGATGATGTCCATCAGAGTATCCAAGAATTCATAAAAGAGGGTGATGTAGAGCCCAGCACAAACGATTTGCCATACACCTCAAGGTCTAAGCAAGTCCTAGACTTAGCCATGGGTCAAGCCTCAGAAATGAACCATTCTTACGTGGGAACAGAACATTTGTTGCTAGGTCTCCTCAGTGAGGGTAAGGGGATTGCAGCTCAAGTGCTACAGGGTCTAGGTGTGAAGATCGATGTCGTAAAAACTGAAATATTAGAAGTTTTGAAACCTCAGTCCGAACCTCTATACCCAGGAAAAACGAATAAACAAAAAGATAAAATGGTCAGATCGTCTGCCGATGGAAATAAATCGAAAACCCCTGCTTTGGATCATTTTTGTCGGGATCTGACAAAAATGGCCAAAGAAGGCAAGCTCGATCCTACAATAGGCCGTCACATTGAGATAGAACGAGCCATAGAAATTTTGTGTCGCCGCAAAAAGAATAACCCGGTACTTATTGGAGAACCGGGGGTCGGTAAAACAGCGATTGTTGAGGGGCTTGCACAATTGATCTCTAAAGATGAAATCGCTGGGCCTCTCACAGGTTACAGGGTCTTGTCACTAGATATGGCTGCACTCATCGCTGGAACCAAATACAGGGGACAATTTGAAGAGCGTTTAAAAACAGTGATCACGGAAATTTCAGAAGATGAATCTATAATCTTGTTCGTGGACGAACTGCACACTTTGGTCGGAGCTGGGGCCGCAGAAGGTGCTATCGATGCTTCTAATATGCTGAAGCCCTCTTTGGCTAGGGGTGAATTGCAGTGCATTGGTGCCACTACGTTAGATGAGTACCGTAAGCATATTGAAAAGGACGGTGCCCTAGAGAGACGTTTTCAACCTGTATCGATAGAACCACCATCTTTGGAGGAAACATTTGAAATCTTAAAAGGTTTAAAAAAATACTACGAAGCCCATCATCGAATTCAAATTCCAGATGACGTACTAAATCACGCAGTGAAGCTTTCAGATCGATACATTACAGACCGTTTTCTTCCCGACAAAGCAGTTGATGTTATAGACGAAGCAGGATCCAGGGCTCGCATCAAGGCTCAGCGCCCGCCACCCGATGATCACGGTTCAGAAAAGGAACTAAACAGAGTTCTGAAAGCAAAAGAATCGGCCGTTACCAATCAAGACTTTGAAAAAGCTGCTGAACTAAGAGATGTAGAAAAAAATATCCAAATAGACATAAGCGCAAAACAAAAAGCTTGGGAGCTCAAACAGAAAGAATATCGACCCGAATTGCAGTGTGAAGACATAGCATTCATAGTAGGTCGGTGGACGGGAATTCCAGTTTCACGGATAAAGGAAGATGAATCAGCACGGCTGTCGAACATGGAAGATGAAATAAGCAGGCGGATTATCGGACAAAGGGATGCGATAGAGGCAGTCGCAAAAGCTATACGAAGAAGCCGTGCTGGCTTAAAAGATCCCAGGCGACCTATTGGTTCTTTTATTTTCTCGGGGCCGACTGGGGTTGGCAAAACGGAGCTTGCCCGTTCTTTGGCAGAATTCTTATTTGAAGACCCCAATTCTCTTGTTCGCGTAGACATGAGTGAATATATGGAAAAATTCTCTCTGAGCAGGTTGATAGGTGCTCCCCCAGGATACGTAGGTTACGAAGATTCCGGTGTACTAACTAAGGCCATTCGAAGAAGACCGTATTCGGTGATATTACTTGATGAAATCGAAAAAGCTCATCCGGAGGTTTTTAATATTCTACTCCAAGTTCTAGACGAGGGACACCTAACGGATAATTATGGTAGAGTTATTGATTTTAAAAACACCGTTATCATCATGACATCCAACCTGGGAAGTCGGACCATTTCTAAGGCTGCCAACCTGGGGTTCCATGGTGACAATCTGAAAACATCCTATGAAACTATGCAAGGAAAAGTAAAAGATGAAATAGAGAGGGCCTTCAACCCAGAATTCCTAAATAGAGTTGATGAAACTATCGTGTTCCACTCTCTTTCAAAAGAAGAAATCGGTCAAATCGTCCATATTTTATTGGAAGACGTCCAAACAAAACTTGAGAATGAACAGTTGCACATTAGTTTGTCATCATCCGCTGTAGAATTTCTTGTCGAGAAGGGTTACGACGAAAAATTTGGAGCAAGGCCTTTGAAGCGGGCCATCCAAAGATATCTGGAAAATCCATTGTCAGAATCAATGTTGGCAGGAGATTTTTCTCCTGGGGATGACATATTTGTTGACATGGATGAAAAACAGTTGAATTTGTGTATGGCCGTGGCCACAAAGACTAATGGATGAAGAGGAGTCGCTCTGTGGTTAGAAATCGAGTACTTAGAGAGTGGCGTCTCCGTTGGCTCACTGTGGCAGTGGGGATAAGTATTGCTTGCCCCGAATTCTCTTTCGGACAAGAGGTTCCAACGGGACCTATAACGATTGATTCAGTGGCGGTCAGAGGTAATGTTCGCCAGACAGATGAAATTATTATTGCCAATGGAACACTCGTCTCTGGCACAGCCTATACCATCTTTGATATTCAAAAAGCAACTAAATCCCTCTGGTCCACCGGTCAATTTAAAGACATAACTGTCCATGTGGATGGAGAAGTGGGGGAAGGCGTCACATTAGTCTGGGAAGTCGAAGAACAAGACCTGATGCGCAATATCGGTATTTTGGGACTGAAAAGCTTGGATGCTGACCAAGTGATGGACACCACTGCTTTGAAACCTGGTCGTCCTTTCTCATTAAGCGCGGTTTCAGAGGCGAAAAGATTCATACAAAACGAGCTAGCAAAAAAAGGCATTCCATTTGTAAATATAAAAGAGAGGATCGAACCAATTTCCGGGAGAGAGAAGGAAATATTGTTCTTCTTAGATGTGGAGGAAGGATCTAGGGTGACAATTGCAGACATCTTAGTCAAAGGGAATACAGTCTTCACTGCAGATGAATTAAGAGGAGCTATGGCAGTGAAGGAGGAAGGGTTTTTCTGGTGGCGTGGAGGTGTTTATGACGGAGACAAATTGAACCTAGATTTAACACAAAATCTCCCGACTTTCTATGCCACTCGGGGACACCTGGACTTTGAGGTTGCTGATGATAGCCTGATCATTGACCCAAGTTCGGGTAAGACTCGATTGGAGCTCACGGTGGAGGAAGGTTCTCCTTATCATTTGAACTCATTCAGTATAACGGGAAACAGTGAATTTTCTCGAGAGGAATTGTCCAGAAGATACTTTGGTACGAACAATGGTTTAGTCGGCGACCCAGAAACCCTTCCTGTCTTTGATGCTAGCCACTTTGATGCAGTTACTGGGGAAATTAGTCAGTTATACCAAAACTCGGGTTTTCTGTTCTCGCAAATTGTTCCCTTCGTCAACGTAGAACCAGAAGTAGAAGGTGAAATCCGTAAAGTACGTGCAGGGTGGGATATAATAGAAGGCAATCCAGCCTATGTTTCTCGGGTCAACATACAAGGAAACGACTTTACGCATGATGCCATTATAAGAGACAAAATATTTGTTCTACCGGGTGATGTTTACTCACAGGAACGTGTCATTGAAAGCTTCCAGAGTATCTCTTCGCTGGGGTTTTTTGAGGTTCCCATGCAAGTGCCGTCGATAGATCCAAACCAAGACGGAGATGTTGATATCACTTTTAATGTAACCGAAAAGGCTACGGGCGCTCTAAATTTCGGAACGTCAGTGGGCGGATATCAGAATGGTCTTTCTGGGTTTATAGGATACGATCAGCCAAACCTCTTCGGTAAAGGGAAAAATGGGTCGCTGAGGTGGGACTACGGCACTTATATGAATAACCAGAATCTCAGTTACTCAGACCCAGGAATATTCGAATCACTGGTGAGTGGCTCAGTTCAACTTTTCAATTCCCGCGACAGATTCATAAGTTTTCGATCAGGCAGAAGAAAAAAACTGGGTGGACTAGTCCGTTTCGGATTCCTCTTGCCCAATGCTCGTTTCACTCGATTGTATACTGCTTATGGAATTTCACAAACCAGTTTAAAATTGATGGGAGGAACGCCAGATCTAGACAATTCTTTATTTGGCCGTCCAGATGCCACCCAGAGTACAATTTCAGTGGGGATCACACGCAACACTCAGAACCATCCCCTCTTTCCAACAGCAGGCTCTAGACATGCAGTGAATTTTGAATTCACTGGAGGTCCACTGGGAGGTGATGGTCGATTCATAAAAAGTACAGCAAATGGTAGCTGGTGGACTCCCATAGGAGTAATGGGAGCCAACCCTGACCAGCCTGGGTCCGGCACTACTTTTGCGCTTGGGACCTCTCTGCGATTTGGTGCCTTACAGGGTGATAGCGACTCATTCCCCTTTGATAGATTCTGGATGGGTGGAGTACAATTTGGAGAATCTCTCAGGGGATATGATGAAACCACTATAACTCCGACGGGATACTACGGAGATCGATCTCTAGAAATTTACGATATAGACCGCATGGGGCAGGCTTTTTTTGTTGCCACTGCACAAATAGCTATGAGACTCGGTAGTCAAATGTCAGCGTCGATATTTATGGACGCTGGGAATGTCTGGAGTTCTTTTGGTGAAATCAATCCGGCCAGACTCTATAGGGGAGCAGGTGTAGGATTGCAGATAATAACTCCAATGGGTCCAATAGGATTAGATTATGCCTATGGGTTTGACAAACTAGAACCCGGATGGAACTTGCATTTCAGACTAGGACCAGGTGCTTAATTTATGAAAAAGGAGAGCTTTATGCTGAAGATAATACAGATCTGTGCGATGACACTTGCAGCTACTCTGATCCCGTTCTCTGCTTGGGGGCAAAATAATCTGAAGATTGGCTATGTTAACGCACAAGCTATAATAGCTGAGAGTTCTGAAGCAAAACTCGTAGAAAGTCAATTTCAGAGAGAAATGATTCCCTGGGAAAGTGAATTACAATCACTTCAGGCTGAGATAGAAGTATTGATTGAACAGTATCAAGCGCAACAAGCTAGCATGCCTCTTGAGAGTAGGGTTGTGAGAGAAGACCTCATTGTGAGGAAGCAACAAGAACTTCAGAATAGAGCACAGGAGATTGAATCTCTAGCTTCATCCCGTCGGGAGGAATTGGTTCAACCTTTAATGGAAAAGATAACTTCAATTATTGAAGTTGTACGCCGAGAAGGATCTTATACTTTCATTTTCGATTCTTCGGCTGGAGTATTTCTTTCCGCTGACGAGAGTTTTGATCTAACGGAAACAGTGACTCAAAGGTTGGCCGCCGGAGGTTCGTAACCTTGAGCAAGAGAACCTACCAACCGACCTTATCTGGGTTGTCGGATTTAGTCGAGGGAAAGACTGCTGGTGAGAGTCAGGCTCAGTTTACCGGGCTAGCAAGCATCGGTTCAGCTTCAGAATACGAAATTGGTGTTTTGATCGATTCCAATTATCTGTCAAAACTCGAGACAACAAAAGCTGGAGCGTTACTGGTGTCCGAGGAACTTTCTTCTAAAATCCCCCCGGGAATCTGTAAAATAATAACGAAAAACCCTCGCAAGGCAGTCGCAATGATACTGACTTATTTCCACCCATCGCCAGAAACTCAAAAAGGGGTCCACCAAACAGCAATAATTGATAAAAATATTATTACAGGCGAAGACTTTAGTGCGGGTCCCTATGTAGTAATTGAGAGAGATGTGAATCTCGGACATAGAGTTAGGCTGCATTCCCATGTAGTGATACATCAAGGAGCTAAAATTGGGAACAATGTGACGATTCATCCTCATGTAGTTGTCTATCACGACGTACAAATTGGGAACAATGTGACAATATTTGCCGGAGCACGTATAGGTGTGGATGGTTTCGGTTATGTGGATACCGATGAAGGTTCAATGAAGATACCACATGTCGGCGGATGTATCTTGGGTGATGAAATAG
>TARA_B110000196_G_scaffold305413_1_pt1 | contig 12842 bp, 10 predicted proteins | sample TARA_B110000196 | Tara Oceans TARA_B110000196 (sample SAMEA4397072) | marine metagenome | biome: Polar Biome; feature: [MES] marine water layer (ENVO:01000295) within the mesopelagic zone...; material: water (ENVO:00002006), including particulate matter (ENVO:01000060) such... | reverse complement strand
ACGTAATCAAATAAAAAGAGAAGCCGATCAGTTGGTTTCACAATTCGATGCAGTCATTGCTCCTACCTGGCCCAACGGAGCGGCTTTACGCGAGGTAAGAAATGGCTGGCCGGTACCCGCTAGGCCAGAATGGGAGCCACCCAATGAAGTCAATTCTGCTACGCCTAAATTGAATTCCATTGGGAATCTAGTAGGACATCCTGGGCTAGCCATTCCATGCGGATTCGATGAAGATGGGCTACCTCTTTCAGTGCAAATTGTGAGTTCGGCCTGGAACGACCAATCCACCCTCGATTTTGGAATGGCCTATCAAAAAGAAACCGATTGGCACCTGCGGAGGCCCCCCTACCCATGGCGTCAATAGAGTAAACCTTAACCGCTGCAGGATGTATCCATGGACTTCCACAGAGCTTTCCAAAACAGTAGAGACAAAACCCCTAGTATCCTTAAACACTCACCCTTGATAGGGATTCTTATTTTTGTCGCTGTGACTGGGCAATTCTACGCAATCGAAGCCCAAGATTCTCAGCACCTGGAGCCGTCCGATCAATTTGAAATCGAAAGAGTAGGGTCCCCGGCATTGAGCCCTAATGGAGAATGGATCGCCTATACGTTGACAAAAACTAGCCTGGAGGATGAAAGTTCTGAAACTCGCATATGGATGATTCAGACGGCTGGTGGTGATCCCATACCAATGACTGTATCAGGAGCATCCTCTGGGAATCCTCAATGGAGCCCTGATGGACGATTTCTCTCGTTCACAGGTGCTAGAAATGGGGAAAGTAACCAGGTTTGGACTTTGGATCGACGCGGAGGTGAAGCGCAACAGTTGACCAATGTAAAACAAGGGATTCAGGACTACCAATGGTCTCCAGATGGGTCACGGCTTCTTCTGACGATACAGGACCCAGACCCTGAAAATGGGTGGGGTAGTGACAAAGACAATGCACCCCAAGCACCTTGGGTCGTCGACCGACTTCAATTCAAACGCGACGGGCAGGGCTACTTGACCGGAGATCAACATACCCATCTTTACATCTTTGACCCAAAAACTGAGAGCCTCTCACAAGTCACCTCTGGTGACTATAACGAATCTCAAGCCACTTGGAGCCCAGACGGACAACGTATCGCTTTTGTGAGCAATCGCACGGCTGAACCCGACGGCAATCAAAATACAGACATTTGGATAGTCAGCTCCAAAAATACAGATAAAGGCCAAACTCTTCTGCAAGTCACCTCTAACCTAGGTTCCGATTCCTCGCCTTCCTGGAGCCCCGATGGGGAATGGATCACATATGTATCAGTTACCGAACCCGATCTCATCTGGTATGCTACTAACCACTTGGCCATTGTTTCCTCAACTGGAGGAGATGCCACTATCCTGACTAAAGAAATAGATAGAAATATCAGCTCCCCAAAATTCCAGGAAAACGGAAAATATATCATTTTCCGAATGGAAGATTCATCAGAAGACCATCTGGTCCAAATTTCAGTAGACGGCGGTACTCCTGTACGATTTATTGAAGGCCCTCTAAGTGTGGGCCAATTCTCTTTAGGAAAAAATGGAACAATAGCCACTTTGATCGGCACCCTTAATAGGCCACCCGAAATACATGTCTTAGAAAACAACGAGGTAAAACGAGTTACCTATACCAACGACAAGTTTCTCGATGGCATCGAACTTGCTGATGTCAAGAATGTTCGCTTTCCCTCAAAAGATGGAACCGAGATAGAAGGATTCGTAACTTTTCCTATAGGATTTGAAGAAGGAATTCGATATCCCACACTTCTAAGGATTCACGGTGGACCTGTAAGTCAATACAGGCATTCTTTTAATTTCGAAGCCCAACTCTTCGCAGCCAATGGCTATGTGGTCGTGCAAACAAATCCGCGAGGATCCTCAGGATATGGCCAGGAATTTTCAGCTGACCTATGGGCAGAGTGGGGAGTTCGAGATTACGAAGATGTTGTAGCTGGAGTGGATTATACAATTGAACGAGGGTGGTCAGATCCAGATAGACTTGGTGTAGGTGGCTGGTCTTATGGAGGGATACTAACCGACCATGTGATCACACAGACAGACCGTTTCTCAGGTGCGATCACAGGAGCTAGCGAATTTCTCTATGTAGCGAATTACGGACATGACCATTACCAACTGCAATGGGAAAAAGAACTGGGCTTACCCTGGGAAGGCAATAATCGTAAGGCATGGGAAGCTATCAGTCCTTTCAATAAAGTTGATAGGATAACTACTCCTACCCTGGTCATGGGAGGCGAAAAAGATTGGAACGTTCCAATCCAAAATGGAGAACAAATTTATCAATCACTCCGCAGGCTTGGAATTCCGACAGAACTTGTGGTTTATCCAGGACAAGGCCACGGGCTCCGACCTCCATCCTATCAGAAGGATCGCCATGAAAGATATCTGGCCTGGTACGACAAATGGGTAAAGAACATTCAGGTTCCAGTAAGTGAGAAGAATTGATCCACCCAAATGCCTAAAACTACTGAGGACACTTTCCTGTAATCACAATGTCACCCTCCTTAGATTCATCACATATACCTTTGCCGTCTGAAGTAGACGTACTCGTAATTGGAGCTGGACTAGCAGGTCTTTCCTGTGCTCGGCTACTATCCCAATCTGGAATCAATGTACACGTACTAGAAGCCACTTCTTCCGTCGGAGGGCGTGTCAAGACAGATGAAATTGATGGTTTTCTTCTGGACAGAGGCTTTCAAGTACTCCTAACCTCTTACAGCGAACTACAAAACCAGATTGATTTAGAAAAACTGGATTTAAAGACTTTCAAGTCAGGAAGCTTAGTTTGGGCCGACAGCCAATTCCATTTGATAAGTGATCCTACCAAACATCCTTGGGATTTAATTCCAACCATGAGAGCCAAAGTTGGATCTTTGGCCGACAAAATCAGGATGGCTAAATTAAAGAATCGCCTACTTAGTTCATCTCCTGAAAGATGCTTCGATCCTCCCGAACACTCTACGCAGGACGAACTAAGAGCACTGGGCTTCTCCCAAGAATTCATAGAGGGATTCTTCCGACCATTCCTGGGAGGAGTCTATCTCGAAAGATCGTTACATACCTCTTCTAGCTTATTTAATTACTACTTCCGCTGTTTCTCTTCAGGAGACACAGCGCTACCTGCTAAAGGTATGCAACGACTGCCAGAGTTACTCGCAGAAGACTTAGGAGACCGTATCACTCTGAATACATCAGCCGTTGACATCTTGGAAAATCAGGTGATTACTCAAGTGGGATCATCGATACAAGCGAGAGAGATTGTCCTGGCAGTGGATGGGCCGTCCGCTACAGGACTGAATGACTCCACTGTCAACCAATTTAAATCTGCTACCACAGCTTACTTCTCGACCCACAACCCCCCCACCGAGCAGCCGCTATTAGTCCTAAATGGAGACGATGACGGACCAGTGAACCATTTAACGGTGATTAGTAATATTTGCCCAGACTACTCCCCAGAAGGAATGCACCTAGTGTCTGTCTCTGGGGTTGGGATAAAAGCCAATGAAGTTGACGATTTTCCCAAAAAAGCACTGGAACAACTACAAGGATGGTTCGGTCCTTCTATAAAGGATTGGTCGCATCTCCGAACTTACTTCATTCCCTTTGCACTCCCCGAGCACCCTGCTGGCAGCCTTCCAGATCTAAACGGTCTAGAACTGCGTCACAACAACCTGATTCAAATTGGAGATTACACTACATTCGGATCCATCCAAGGCGCCCTACTCTCTGGACGCAAGGCCGCAGAATTAATACTTAAAAACATTTAACTAAACTGACGTGTCTGGCGAACAATAACCTCATGAACTTGCTTCAATAGCAAACCTTCACCAAACTAGGCCCACAATGACTCAACATTCTATAGACAAAATCACCATTCAAAGGGCCCAGTATTGGCGGAAGAATATCCAATACCTCCTGGCCCTTCTCTTAGTGTGGTTCATCGGTTCATACCTGACCGGCATAGTGTTTGTAGACGTCCTTAACCAATTCCGCATACCAGGAACTGGCTTTCCCTTGGGATTCTGGTTCGCCCAACAAGGGTCAATCTACATCTTTGTTATTCTGATCTTTGTTTACGTCTTTCTCATGAACAATCTAGACAAAGAATTCGGTGTCCTAGAAGTGGATGAATCATGAGTGTTCAAACTTGGACATTTGTCCTAGTGGGGTTTTCATTTGCCCTTTATATAGGCATAGCGATTTGGTCCCGAGCAAGTTCAACTAAAGAGTTCTACATAGCTGGAGGCGGAGTATCCCCCTTAGCAAATGGAATGGCAACAGCAGCAGACTGGATGTCTGCTGCTTCATTTATTTCTATGGCGGGACTCATCTCCTTTAGAGGTTACGACGGTTCTGTCTACCTGATGGGCTGGACCGGAGGGTACGTATTACTCGCTCTGTTACTGGCACCCTACCTCAGAAAATTTGGTGCCTACACAGTCCCCGACTTTGTAGGTGACCGATATTATTCCCAAACCGCAAGAATTGTAGCTGTGGTTTGTGCGATATTTATCTCTTTCACATATGTAGCCGGCCAGATGAGAGGAGTGGGCATAGTATTCGGACGCTTCCTGGAAGTCCCCATAGAAACTGGTGTCTTGATCGGCATGTGCATCGTTTTCTTTTACGCTGTCCTCGGTGGAATGAAAGGCATTACCTACACTCAAGTCGCACAATATTGTGTACTAATATTCGCTTATCTGGTACCAGCTATTTTCCTTTCTCTTATGATTACAGGAAATCCGATACCTCAAATAGGTCTAGGAGGGATTGATCAGGAAAGTGGCATGTTCTTACTTGATCGCCTGAACGGACTACATTCGGAATTAGGTTTTGCATCCTACACTTCTGGAGAGAAATCGACTACGGACATCTTTTTTATAACGGCAGCCCTCATGGCTGGGACAGCTGGACTTCCCCATGTGATAATAAGATTCTACACAGTCCCAAAAGTGAAAGATGCCAGAATAAGTGTCGGCTGGGCTCTTCTTTTTATAGCGATTCTATATACCACAGCTCCTGCCATCGCTGTCTTCGCTCGCACCAATCTTCTCAATACCGTTTCTGAACAATCTTACTCTGAAATGCCTGAATGGTTTACCACTTGGGAATCCACTGGACTCATATCATTCCAAGACCACAACCAGGATGGTCTCATTCAGTTCGTTGGGCCAGAAGCTCAAACTGCAGACGGAGACCCCTTAGCCAACGAATTAACAATTGACCCAGACATTATGGTACTTGCAAATCCTGAAATATCAGGACTTCCTAACTGGGTAATTGCCTTAGTAGCCGCAGGCGCATTAGCCGCTGCTCTGTCTACAGCAGCCGGGCTTCTGATGGTAGTATCGTCAGCAGTGAGTCATGATCTCCTAAAAAAAGCTCTGCTTCCAGAGATCACTGAGAGAGGAGAACTAATAGCCGCTCGGGTAAGTGCTGGGCTAGCTGTAGGGGTGGCAGGCTATCTTGGAATTAATCCACCTGGATTTGTCGCCGAAGTAGTTGCATTCGCTTTCGGACTGGCCGCCGCTTCATTTTTTCCAGCAATCATCTTGGGCATTTTCTCGAAAAGAATGAATCGATATGGTGCCGTGTCAGGCATGATCGCAGGAATCACATTTACAGCTGGTTATATCATCTACTTTAAATTCATTAATCCTTCTCTTAATACTCAAGATCACTGGTGGTTTGGAATCTCACCCGAAGGGATCGGTACATTGGGAATGCTCCTAAATCTGATTGTTGCAACTACAGTATCCCAGCTTACCCCTGCTCCCCCAGAGAGAATTGTAGCACTAATAGACCACATGAGAATGCCAAGCTCACCCGGAGAGTAAGACTCAATACATACATCCGCCTACGAATCCATGAAACATTATTCCACTGCTTTTTGTGAAATCTGGACACCTGAGAATGACTGAGGCTGACCCGCAAACATTTCCCTGGTGGGCCAAAGGACTCCTCCTCGAAAATTGCAACTGTCTCGGCGTATGTCCTGGGCACATCCATTTCTCAAACAACTGTTCCCATGACCGCTGCATTGGATACTGGGCAGTACAGATCTATTCCGGATTCTTCGGAGAAGTTGATTTATCTGGCCTACAATGCGTTGTAGCTTTTGACTCTCCAAAGAAAATGATTTCTGGAAACTGGACAGAAGTGATTATAGTCGACAAAAAAGCTTCTCCTGAGCAATTCCTTGCCCTCGAGACTATTCTTACCGGGGCAGCTGGGGGACCCTGGGAAGTCCTGAACAGATTTGTAGGAACAAGACTCCCAACAAAACAACTCTCCATTGAGATACTCCAAGAAGGAAATTCTAAAAATATCAAAGTAGACAACCTGATGGAAAGTACAATCACACCCCTGACTGGAACCGAAAAAGATGTTCCCGTAACGATCGAGAATATGTTCAACCAAATTCATGGATCATCACAAATCGTAGCTCATGGTGAGACCAACTATACGGACGGTGTGATTACAATCGACACGAATAAGACACACGCCCTCATAAGTAAATTCATCTGGGAAATGGCTCACTCTTGAACCTCTTATCTAAAGCTATTTTCATTGCTGATTGAATTCCTGACTTGGATGGCCATGATGTTAGCTATGATGATTCCATCCGTTTATCCCTGGGTGGTCAGCTTTTCTTCTCTGTCGGAAGCAGGCCATGTCGGTTCAATAAAACCGACATGGGTGCTTCTCTTTATTCTAGGCTATGTGGCAATTTGGTCGGGATTTAGTCTTACTCTAATGCTCTCACATCTCCAGTTAGATACCATGTTGTCAAGAGTATCGACCAGTGGAAAAGATTTCTACTCCTGGGCTTCTCCATGGATTCTGATCAGTGTTGGTTTGTACCAACTGACACCTATTAAGAATGCCTGTCTAAAACACTGCAGATCTCCATTTCACTACTTCCTCACCAAATGGAAAAATGGACCTCGTGGTGCTCTCTTAATGGGAATATCCCATGGTGTATTCTGCTTGGGGTGTTGTTGGGCCCTAATGTTAGCGATGTTTTTCCTGGGACTCATGAGCCTTGTGTGGATGATCCTATTTACACTGATTGTTAGTATTGAAAATCTTCTGCCCCAAGGAGATTTTTTCGCAAAATTTGTAGGTATTGGAATGACAGGTTGGGGTATAACGTTAATTTTAGGATCCTGATGAAAAAGCATAAAAAGCCTACTCGCACAAGTTTTCGCAACGCTTTCAGAGAAATCGTATGGCCCCGTAGAAAGCTCTTGTTCCTAGGTCTGATACTGATCCTTCTGAACCGACTCAGTGGCTTAGTGCTTCCTGCATCTTCGAAATACCTAATCGATGAGGTACTCGGACAGAGTGATTTTAACCTTTTATTCAAACTACTAGGTCTTCTGGCCATTAGTATAACTATCCAGGCAGGTACTAACTTCCTGCTAACCCAACTACTCAGTGTCGAAGCTCAGCATCTGATCGCGAAGCTTCGCGCGCAGGTTCAAAAACACGTACTTACGCTTCCAGTCCGAACATTCGACGATTCTAAAACTGGAATTCTTGTATCTCGTATCATGGACGACGTAGAGGGAGTGCGGAACCTAGTCGGAACAGGATTGGTACAGCTTATCGGAGGTATTATCACCGCAATCATAGCCTTCGGATTTCTCATACAAATCAACATGGCGATGACTGTCCTAGCCTTAGTTCCTTTGGTTCTTTTTGCGGTAATTTCAATTAAGGCTTTTCAAAAACTTCGTCCCGCATTTCGCGAAAGAGGGAAAATTCGGGCTGAAGTCACTGGGAGATTGACAGAGTCATTAGGTGGTATACGTATCATAAAGGGATTCCACGCACTAGAAAAAGAAGGAGAGATTTTTGAAGACGGAGTTCTTCGGGTATTCGAAAATGTCAAGACAACTCTGACCACCTCTAGCGCAGTCAGTAGCCTGGGTACCTTCTTAGCTGGCTTAGCGAGTGTAATGATAATGGGGTACGGCGGCAGACTCATCTTACTAGAGTCTTTGACATTGGGTGAACTATTTTCTTTTACTCTTTTTCTGGGATTCTTGGTTGTTCCTATCGCTCAAATGGCCAACATAGGAACTCAAATGACTGAAGCATTCGCCGGCCTGGACAGGACTGCCGATCTTCTGTCTTGGCCTTCCGAGGACGATGACGAAAAACGAACCCAAACTATACCTTTGATTGAAGGTGCCGTGAGTTTTGAAAATGTTGATTTTTCCTATGAGAAAGATCAGCCCGTATTGAGAGATATTACTTTTCAGGCAGACCCTGGGACTGTCATTGCTCTAGTCGGAAGTTCCGGATCAGGAAAATCTACTTTAGCTAGTCTTGCTGCTTCATTTTTGACTCCTGATAGTGGCAGGATCCTCATCGATGGACATGATCTATCCAGTGTCAAGCTATCCACTTACCGAACACAACTAGGCTTAGTCCTACAAGACGATTTCTTGTTTGAGGGAACAATCCGTGAAAACCTGCTATTCGCCAAACCGAATGCCTCTGATGCCGCCGTACTGTTGGCCGCTGAACAAGCCCACGTCACAGATTTCACTCAAGATTTTCCTGACGGCCTAGACACGCTGATCGGGGAAAGAGGAGTCAAGCTTTCGGGCGGTCAACGTCAGCGAGTCACTATAGCTAGAGCCATACTGTCTAACCCTCGTATTTTACTGCTAGATGAAGCGACCTCAAGCCTGGACACCGAAAGCGAATATTTAATTCAACAAAGTCTCTCACACTTACTGCAGGATCGTACGACTTTCGTCATTGCACACCGGTTGTCAACCATCCAACGAGCCGATTTAATTCTAGTAATTGAAAACGGTGAAATAGTGGAACGTGGGAATCACGAAGAACTGATAGGTCGTAAAGGGCGTTATCACGAACTGTACACAATACAAGCTAGGATCTAGATATCTAACAATCCGATCATTCCAAGGGGTTCCCGCTAATCCACTCTTGGTCTGTAAGCAAGCTACGTTCATCGATCGCTCGCTGTGCACCAGATCCGACCACATAACGAAACCCATGAGAAGAATCATTCAAGGCGTTCACAATACATCCTGCTACCGCATCGGGTGAATCTGCGGTCAATTGAGCCTCTTCATACATGCTGACCAGTCGGGTAAGATGCTCCGTATAGGGTGTGTCTTCTAGAATAATGGAGTCTGCCTTACTCAGAATGGCTGTGGATATAAAACCTGGCTCTATTAAAATGACTCTGACACCAAACTGATTTATTTCTATGGCCAAAGACTCACTGATCGCCTCCAGTGCATGCTTGCTTGCAGCATAAATACCATGTCCAGCAGTTACCAGACGTCCAGCTACTGAACTTACGTTTACCACCGTTCCACTTCTTCGTTCTCTCATTCCTCGTATGACTTCCTGAGTTACCCTGAGTACTCCAAACACGTTGGTCTCAAAAACAGCTTTTGCTTCTTCCATCTCAATTTCTTCGATACTGCTGATACTGGATATTCCCGCATTATTTATAAGCACATCGATCCTGCCAGATTCTTCTTGAACCTCTGCAATCGCTCTCTTGATCGAGACGCTATCGTTCACATCTAAGGCCAGCACTTTATGACCTTCATCTCTTTTGAGTGCCTCCTTTAATGTTTCGCTCATACCATCCGGATTTCGCATGGTAGCATATACTCGATACCCTTCCTGCGAAAAACGAATTGCGGTTGCCTCGCCAATTCCACTACTGCAACCAGTTATAAGGACTCCAGGCCGATCCTCGTTGATCGAAAAAGCAGTCAAATCAATTCTCCAAATCCTTGGTCTTCAATTTTTCGGAGAATTTTTCGCGGAACTTACTCACTTTTGGATTTATCACAATTTGACAATAAGGTTGTCCCTGATTGTTTCTGAAATATTCTTGGTGATATTTTTCCGACGGATAAAAGGAATCGAAATCAACAACTTCAGTCACAATAGGGTCGCTCCAAATCTCCTCAATCTCCAACCTGTTAATCACTTCCTTCGCCACTCTCCTCTGCTCAGAACCATGAGTGAAGATTGCCGATCGGTACTGAGTACCTACATCACCACCCTGTCTGTTCAATGTCGTCGGGTCATGTGTCGAGAAGAAGATCTCTAAGAGATTGTGAAAAGGTATCAGACAAGGGTCGAATTCAAATTGGACTACTTCGGCATGACCTGTTTTGCCAGAACAAAGTTCCTCGTATGTGGGAGCTTCAGTGTGGCCCCCAGAAGCTCCTGGACGTACTGAGTATACGCCTTCGAGCAGCTCAAATACCGCCTCCAGGCACCAATAACAACCACCCGCAAGAGTCGCGGTTTCCTTTGTATTTGTTTCATTTACCATTATAACCCACTCCCTCAAGACTTTGACGCTATCGAATGGAGTTCACTATTGATTTCCAAGACATTACAGATGTATTCTAATTTCTCATTTCATTTGGAGCTATGCCACTTAGTAGTTACATAACACATGCACTGGTATTCGATCCTTTGGCTGAATGCCTCACAGGTTCAGCAACATTGGTAGTTAGGGAGAAAGCAAACATGAAATTCACCATAATCTCAATTTTAAAAAGAGCTTTAGTGATTATACCCACCTATTTCTGTGCTTCAACGCAGCCAGGAATAACACAAACATCCACACTCTCAGTAGATGACCAATTCGCGATCCAAGAGGTTTCTAATCCAAGAATGAGTCCTGATGAAAAATGGGTGGCATACACTGTTCGCACCACTAGCTTAGAACTGGAGACATCTGAAGTCAGGCTCTGGATGATTTCTACGAATGGCGGCGATCCTATTCCAATGACTAGCAAGGGGTATTCCGTTTCTAACGTAGAGTGGAGTCCAGCTGGCAACTATCTCTCATTCATCACTGCCAGGAATTCCGAAACATCCCAAGTATGGAAACTGGACCTCAGGGGTGGTGAATCCCAACAGATTACGTCAGTGGCTCAGGGTGTACGATCGTACACATGGTCTCCTGATGGTTCCAAACTGCTACTGACCTTACAAGACGTAGAAGCAGAGTCAGAAGAGGAAAAATCAACCGCAGATCCTTGGGTCATAACCCGACTTCAATTCAAACGTGACGGGCAAGGTTACTTGACTGGTGATCGGCACACACATTTTTATGTTTTCGATATTAAAACAGAAGAACTAATACAAATAACTTCGGGGCGTTGGGATGAGTCACAGCCCTCCTGGAGTCCAAATAGCGAACTCATAGCTTTCGTCAGCAATCGGACAGAAGACCCCGATGCCAATTCGAATTCTGACATTTGGATTGTCTCGGTAGATAACACAGACAAAGGCCAAACTTTACTTCAGCTCACTACCTATCCTGGTTCTGATTCCTCCCCGTCTTGGAGCCCAGACGGGGATTGGATAGTCTATGTGACTGACGACACTGACCCCCAATTCAGCAGTCTCTCTGTCAACCAATTAGCCATGATTCCTTCTCAGGGTGGAACGAGAAAACTTGTGAGTTCGGACCTAGATCGAAACGTGCGGAATCCTCAATTCGATTCTAAGGGAGAAAATATTTTAGTGAGCATTGAGGATAGCGGCGAGCGCTATCTTGGGAAAATAAATGTGAAAACTTCGGATACCGAGCGTATCAGCGATGAAGAATATAGTATGTCTTCTTTCTCGACTGCGCCTTCTGGAACCACTGCTGTGGTCCTAAGTAACCCCCACCTCCCGAGTGAAGTGTTCCTGGTCGATCGAGATCAACAGAGACGATTAACTCAAACTAACGACGCATTTTTGAGAACACGAGAACTTTCCAAAGTCACAAATATCCATTTCCCAAGCAGGGATGGAACACTGATAGAGGGGTGGATTTTCACACCCCCCGGTTACGATTCCAGCCTTAAATATCCGACCATCCTGAGAATCCATGGTGGTCCAAACGGCATGTATGGAGTGAACTTTAATTTCGAAGCACAATTTCTTGCTGCCAATGGCTATGTAGTCCTCCTTACGAACCCTCGCGGTTCCTCTGGGTATGGGCAAGACTTTAGTATGGCATTATGGCAACAATGGGGTATCCCAGACTTTGAGGACGTCATGGGAGGTGTCGACTATGTTCTCGATGCTGGTTATTCGGATCCAAATCGGCTTGGAGTTGGAGGATGGTCCTATGGAGGCATTTTAACCAATTACGTCATCACGAAAAGCGAACGATTTTCAGCTGCAATTACAGGGGCCAGTATGGGTCTGCTTGTCGCAAATTTTGGACACGACCACTATCTACTAGGTAATGAACGAGAATGGGGCCTCCCCTGGGAAACCCGAGAAATCTGGGAAGATCTCTCTCCTTTTAATGCGATCGACAAAGTCACAACCCCAACTCTTGTCATGGGAGGCGAGAAAGATTGGAACGTTCCAATCCAAAACTCTGAACAAATCTACCAAGCTTTGAGGAGAATGGGAGTTCCAACTCAGTTAATCGTGTACCCAGGCCAACCACATGGACTTAGGATACCTTCATACCAAAAAGATCGTCTAGAAAGGTATTTACAGTGGTATGATAGATGGTTAAAAAATAACGGCACAGCGGAAAAATAATGTAGCTGATTGATGAGCTTAATGGATAACCTTAGCTTTCTCATAGCTGACCCAAGACAAAAATGAGAACAAATAATCTACTCACCTCAGCAGAAAGTGAAAAATATATCATGAGAAACACGATAAAATATGGACCCAAGATCTTTCCTGCTTTATGGATGTTCCTAGCCCTCACATCCGGGAACCTATTGGGACAAAGCTTCCAACTTCAACCCCACCAACAATTGGC
>TARA_B110000196_G_scaffold315602_1_pt1 | contig 12912 bp, 12 predicted proteins | sample TARA_B110000196 | Tara Oceans TARA_B110000196 (sample SAMEA4397072) | marine metagenome | biome: Polar Biome; feature: [MES] marine water layer (ENVO:01000295) within the mesopelagic zone...; material: water (ENVO:00002006), including particulate matter (ENVO:01000060) such... | reverse complement strand
GGTATCGGACAGTCCGCAGGTGAAATTGAACGTGCAAGTAGAGGCATACACAGCAAAATCTTAACCATCGTTAACAAGAGTTAGGTTTTTCATGTTTTGACGTCATCTACGCCCTAGCTTTATAAAGCGTTTTTGCAAATAAAGGAAAAGGCCAGTAACGATAAGTTACTGGCCTTTTCGCCTATAACAAAAACACTGCCTATAGGTATTTAGCAAATTTCACAATGTTGTGCATTTCCATTACAGGAGCAATCTTGCCATAGTCTGTCGCCGAAAACCCTTTTGGCTCTTTTCCAGACTCCAAAACATCTACGACGCGCTGATAGCGCGATACATTAGCTTCAATAGCTGAGAAAACAAGATCAAAGCTCCCCGCTTTTGCGTCTTTTTCCAAAATAGGCAAGTTAAAGTTCTCACCAAGGCTAAGCATAATGTAAGTTGCGCCACCTTGCTCATCTTTAATGATATCCGTTGCCGAACCTACCTGCTTTTTGACGTTAGCCAAAAGGCCTTCTTGGTCACTTAGCAAATCTTCATATTCAGCAATGCGCTTTTTCAAAACAGACTTTAGTGAGCCTATGTCTGCGGTAGCGTCATCACATTTTTTTTCTTTATCACAATGGCTCACTTTAACGTTCTTTTTTCCAATATCAATTTTATATGTTTCATCATTGTAGGTGTAATCACTCGCCATTGCAGAAACGCTAAAAAATGATGCCACAGCAAGACCTAAAATCAATTTACCTTTCATAGTTACTTCCTTGTTATTAAATCAGAACACTTTTATATGATAGCTTATTTTTCGCAAATGAGTTTTATTAATTAAAAACACAGCAACAAAAACATTTATTAAACACTTATGTTGTTACTTTTGTTTCTGTTTTGCGGTATAATTATCATGTTAATAATGGAGGAATCATGAGAATCGAATCGCTGGATAAAATAAAGTTTCTAGGTAAAAGTGCACAAAGACAAATCATGAAAGCACTAAAGGAAGAAACTGTTCGCCCTGTGAGTCCCGCTGATGAACCCAAAGTGAAACAAAAAAATCATACCGAAAAAAAAGCAGTGAAAGCGCTTAGTCGTATTATGAAAACGGATGATGGTAGGCACTTTTGCCCTTGGCCATCAACTGATCCTGCCGTAGTCGTTCACAAACTACTTGAAGATCGATTTGGTAACTATTGGGAAGGCGGAGAAATCGTCAGTGAAATGATCATCCCTGGGGGAGCTAAAAACTGGCGAATGGACTGGGTTCACCTACCTACTCGATTGTGCATAGAAATGGATGGTTTTCAATTTCACCGATCGCTAGATGCATTTAAAAATGACCGAGAAAAACAATGTCATGCCTTAATGAGCGGTTTTATTGTTCATCGAATTACAAATGAGGACATAAGAAAGCGACCTGAACAAATAATTCCATGCATTGAAGCAATGATAAAACATCGAGTCACTTTACCATATAAGGTTCATAAAAAGGGTTACACCCAGTGTGTATTCGATTTCCAGTATGAAAAGGATTTAAAATGAACACAATTGCCCACGCTCTAACGTTAGAGTCAGCAACGGACAACTCCCCTTTCCTAAAGGCCAAGGTGAGATCTTACCTGTCCGAAGAATTAAACATAAAACTTTCGGAAACGTCTTTTGACATTTTGTTTTCCGGTTACTATTTACCTATAGAACGATTTAGGCATTGGCCTGAGTGCATCATACCGAATGATATTGAACACGACATTAGATTATGGCTGTTTCTTCGGTTTTTAGGAAGGAAACCCAAATTAAACACCATTGGCGAATTTGATGCGCAGGAGGCTAAGCCTTTTTCAGAAGCATTTATTCACGCAACTAAAAACGAGCAATGGGCAAATTTGCTTTACGACCCATTAGAAAATGGTTATTTACCTTACTGATACGAAACCAAAAAAAGACAATCTGATAAGATAAGATGTAACCGATTGATATTTACACCAAGGATGGTGTTAAGGGCCAAGGATGGGCGCTCTCATAGCAAAGAACGGATGGATCCGCTTGCCGATTGAAACAAAATTCGAGCACGCAGCGCAGGAATTCAGAAAAACGAGGGATGCAATATACAGCAATATTTATGAAGAAAGAGCAAGCGACATCCGGTGGGTAGGCGATCTAGGGGAGTGGTCATTCAACTCTTTTCTACGTGCATATGGAGCACATGATAGTCACTGGTTAAAAGAACAAGATGCGGCCGGTAAAGCAGACTTTATATTGCCTGGGGGATTTTCCGTTGGTGTAAAAACGGTAAAAAGGAAAGTTCAGCCAAGGCCTTCATATACGGCCCAAATAACCGCTAAACATGCAAAAGAGCCTGTGGATGGTTACTTTTTCTTATGTTACGACTATGTAAGCCAATCAATGTGGCTACTAGGTGGAATAAGCAAAAAGAAATTTCTTCGTTATGCTAAATATTATGGCCCCGGTGAAAAAGTGCATGATAACTATACAATAAGAGAAGGTCATGAAATCTATAATATTGAATTGCGACATCTCACGCCGCCAAAAAAATTCTTGGAATTGGCCATGCCGTTATTACTAACGGCATGACCATTTTTCTACCTAAATAGATTTTTGTTATAAGGCTGAATGTGAACGTCGTCGTTCATGTTTGGCTCAAACTTCTTTGCCAGTTCAATTTCTGGATTAGATGGAGAGGCGAGTTCTTTCAGCATATTTTCTTCTATCGAGCACTCAACAACAGAAACCAACTTCGCTGCATCATTAAGCTTTTCAACACTTAAATGATTAGCTTCTATAACAGGCACAGTATAACCAATAACACTCTTAACAACATCGTTAAGTTTATTGGCCTTTTGCTCTAGTTCCAATATACTGTATTGAGAAGACGCCTGCTCTAAAGCTTGAGTAAGTTCTTTTTTAAGGCCGCGTAAAGGCATCCCCTGCGTTGATTGCTTTATGCTGATATCCATTGATGCATCATCTACTTCATAACCATCAATTAAAAGCTCTTTGACTGAGCTCTTTATCAAATCTAACGTTTCAGGCGAAGCCGGGAACTCTGGATTAATAAGCACTTGCACACTAAAAGCCTGAGTCGCTTCTGGCATGTCATCAACCGTCTTGTTCCGCAGACGTACATTTGATGGAGTGTTTTCGTCAAAATCAACTTCTTCGATATCAACTTCAGGATTCGCATTTACAATGACATCAACATAACTGGCAACTTTATCATCATCAAGACCCATATCGCCCATTATGGCATTAACAGCTTCAATTTTTACAGATTCACGCATATCTTCTATCATCGCATCATCAGCAATATTTGGCGCAAAACTATAGCCATCCTCATCACTTAAATCATCCCAATTTAAAGGTAATGAAAAATCCAATTCGACAGCATGTTTATCAATGCCAATTGATAACATAGTCTGTTCAAATTTAGATTCAAAGTCAGGTTCGTAAGTTTTCAAAGCGCCTGGAACACCCGTTATCAACACAGAGCGATGTGCACCATGATCTTTTTCAACGTTTACCTCAATATTTTCGGGTAAAACAAATCGATTTATTGTCGATTCAATAGCAGGTAAATCATTACCCTTACCTACAAGGCGTAAATGCGTTCCATGTTGCTGAGCAATTTTCATCATTGCTGATTGGTCAATGTATTTGTTTTGCTCATTTCTAGGCGCGAAGGCGTTCCAGCTACTTACATCTAAAGAAGCTAACTCTCGGCCACTTTGACTTACCTTAAGGGTGGGGATTTCTGCGTCTAAGCTTTGAATTGTCACTTCCGCACCTTCTGGTAACAGGTATCGCTCTGTTGTTGCGTTAAAGTTTTTCACAATTCGATCAGCTGCATCACGCCTATTGTTTTTACCAAAGTTAATTAACAATTCTTTTTCAAGCTTTTTTAGTGCATCATCATCGTTTACGACACTTCGCTTGTTTGGCAGACCACTGACATTAGATGAAAATTGATTAGCAAATTGAATGCCTTTTATCACATCATCTTTACCCATGATCTTTAGCTCGTAGCCAGCTCTTATTCCGTGACTCTGCACAAGCGCGTGAATATTTTCGCGTGTTAAGGAAGACATCCCTTCTCCTTTTAGTGGTTTTTATTCCCTATTTAAAATGATTATATCACGCAAACAAAAACCCAGCCGATTTAGCTGGGTTTAATATTTAACCTATTACATGTTTTACTATCCGGCACTACAAACAATAGTGGTAGGGTCTATAGCTCCTTCTAAATAACGATAATCGTTTTTCCACTGTTTGGTATCTGTGTCCATAAATAACGAGTTACCAACGAATTGAGAAGCCTTGTTGTCCGTAATGAAAAGTTCACCATTTAAGTTAATTGGCTCTAAAACATCACCCGAATCTTGTGCCACTGTGAATATTGCACTGTTAACTTCCATCATGTATTCAGATATTTCATCTTTGATATTCTTTAAAGCAGCGTTCAAATCAGACTCTGAATAGTACGAATTAGTTGAGAAGTTTTCGTTATAGAACTTACCTTCAAGCAAATCTAGAATTAACTGTCTTTTATCTGTATCTAATTCTTGATTAGCAATTTCCATAGCAGCATCTAGGTTAGATTGATTAAAACTGTCAGATGCATAATATGCTGCTTTCGCAACTTTAACTAAAACGTCACGCTCTTCTTTCAGGTTGGCAATGTCATATTTTGACTCAAACATCGCGTTAAGTTCAGCAAGAATTGGCTGTGCAGATGTGTTTTCTGCATTAAAGCTTATAGTCAAGTTGTCACTACTGCCTGCTGAATCCGTACCAGTAATCGTTAAGGTGAAGTCGCCCGAGTATTCTAAGTCTGCGATGTTCACTGAGACTTTACTGCCATTAATTGAAGCCGATATCGCATTTTCAGAAAAGTCATCATACTTAACTTCGGCTGTGTAGCTTGCGCTTCCCGTCCCTCCGCTTGAAGATACGTCAAAGCTAAATGATGATAACTCTAAAACATTACCACCCGATTGAGCTGTACTAATTTTGAAAGCTTGTGTTGGCGGTTTTGTAACACCACTATTGCCACTGGTGCTTTCACCACCACCACCACCGCCACATGCTGTAAGTGATAAAGTAGCCAGTGCCATTAAGTAACCTTTGATTGAATTTTTAAACATAACTTTCCCTCTGCGGTATAAGTAGAAAATAAAATTAGAAGTTGATAAATATCAATTCTCTAAACATGCATTCATAATACCACAGTGAAATTTAAATAACATCTTTTTTGTTGTTTATTATTATTTTTGTTTCCAGAACGCCAATTTTAGGATAGTATTATATCAAATCAACAAAACACCCATGGAATGGGTAACTATAAAAGGATGTGAAATGTCTACACCTATCTTGTTTAATTTTCGTGTAATCAATGATCCAACTGGAAACCGCCCTGCCAACATTGCTGATGTTGCTTTAAATCAATTTGGCTTAGCTGAGTCAGGCTTACAGTTACGCTGTGAATTCTTACCTCAGGAAACAGCTAAGTGGGGCGTGTCGATTGTCGATGTTCGCGGTGGTGAATTCGGTTACTTCACGTCGTTGGCTGGTCCTAAACTAGCACGCGATGAAAAGGGCATGCTGACTGAAGACCCAGGTAAAATTGAAAAACTTCGCGCATTATCTAACGCAGTTAGTTTTATGCTTAATGAATGGTTTGGTTCGCACAATGATCGCCCTTCACATGTTAAACCCGAAGAGCTAAAAAGCGTTTTAGATGAAGAAGTATTGACGCTAAGTCAAGATCACGAAGTTAAAAACGAACTTATTGTTTACCTTGTTCAGACTGGACTCAAACAAAAAGACGTTATGCTTGCGCTTGCTAAAGCCAGTGACTTCTTCCGCAAAAACCTTCCAGCTTATCATTTGCGTGGTAACGGTGCTGCTGGAACAATTAGTGATGTTGTTGATGAAATTGAAGGCAACGCGCCTAAAAACGCTGCAAATCATTAATTTATTTCAATCGTTACAAAATTTTAAAGCCCGATAAATTCGGGCTTTTTAATGCCCAAAAACTCTTTAATTGAAATATATCAATTGACCAAAGCAACTTTCATTGGTAACATAAGTGTTGTTTTATTATATTACAAACTTACTGGAGTACATATGAAATTTTGGGCTGGCGTAATTGCTGTTTTGTCATTAGTTATTTTCTTTGCACCTGATGAAGAGGACACCCTCTCATCGAGAATAACCAAAAACTTAACCGCTATTAAAACTGAAAACGTTTATGCGTCAAGTAGTGATTCTTTTTCCTATAAATCTATCGTTAAAATAACAAATGAAAATTACTATCTAGTTAAATTAATGACATTTCACAGCTCGATACCAGAAGATTGCACACAGTCTCGCTCTAAAGTGTTGGATTTTTATAAAAAAACCATAGAGCTAGGAAAAACTGTGAGTAAAGAAGATTTCATTGATAACGTTGAAAAATCTAAAGATTATTGCACCGCCATAAAAGATTAAAAAAAATAGCAAATTAAATAAACACAACATATATGATGTTATGTGCTACAATTGTCCCCCAGAGAACCAAATTATGATAGGCGGACATATTATGTTTCACCAAAAATACATGACACTTACCCTACTTACCCTACTTTCGGGACTTTCTTCCAGCACGGTACTTGCTAACGCTCCAACAACATTCTCCATCACCAGTGACACATCACAAGTAGAAGATCCTTTTGAATATATTACGGAAGATGAAGAATGCTTCTATAAGGTCAAAGAACAAGGCATGATGTGCCGTCCCGATGGGGCCAGTATGTACATGTATTATACTAATTATAATACCGAGCACATGGGGTTCATGCGATATGGCTTCTTAAAAAATGACCGTTTGCGCACAGTTGGTACGAACCAATCATTGGGGATCACGTTGACTGGCGGCAAGTTTTCAAAAGATGGCGCGATACAACAAAGCGGTGAAGACATCAGAAGTATTGAGAAATTCAACGAGCTTAATAACTATGTTGAAAAAAGAAATCTTTATGCTCATGAATCAATGCCAGGTTGGATGTCAATGTATGTGGGTATGCAGTCAACAAAGACCCCAATACCCGACCTTAAAGGCGGTAATCGTTTTGACACGTGGATATGGTATCCAGCCGATACATCACGTTATGTTCGCTACTCGCGCGCAGACAGAATGCAGAATGCACCAACCAAAACTGCATCATGGTATCCTTTTATCGACGATTCTCGTGGAGGGCATTATTACCATCATATAACCAATAGAGGTTATGGAAACTGGATCAAAGCCAGTTTTGATGCTCACCCAACACACCACAATGCAGGAATAAAGAACACAACAGGGAGTTTTACAGAAGGCGGGACGGACGCCCCTTATAATGGTGTCGATTACTTTTCTAGAACAACCGCTTTTTTTCTCGTTTTTGATCACGCAAAGAACAAAATGTCCCCTTTTGAAATGGCAACAGACGGGTGGCACGTTAGATACCAGCCTTATGAAAATGAAGAGACCATATCAAATCTAGCAATAGGTTATGACCCATACATGCGCCGATTTGACGTAAGCTTCGAAGACAAATACCGTTGTGGCAAGTGTAATGGAAAGTATCGATTAGTGTATAGCTTCAACCCAATCAACAATAGCAATATTGGCTCAGCCAAACATGTTGATGATGTTGAAAACTATTTTATTGAAGATGATAATGATGAAGATTTAATCATAAAACCTAACCCAGGTTACAATCAGGTTTGGGCTGGATTCAAGCTAAATGGAAATGATCACAGTCGATTCATAAATGGTGAAAAACTCTATTTTTCTGTCCAAGACTTATCAGAAAGAGATTTTAATTACGACCTTAGCGACGATGAGCTTGTTAAAACTGAAAGTGGGCAGTACATCAAACGACGTGATCTAGTTAAAACGATAAGTTACGAATTTAAAGGTTACAGCAGTAGCTCGACTATCATTGGGCAATCTTACGCATCAACATCTGTAGGTGCCCCTGTTACTGTTGAGTATGATTTATATGACGTATGGGATTCGTATACTTTTACATATGATGCAGACTCAAGTGTTGATGTGTCTTATGAAAAAACGAGCAAAAGATTGCAGGTTACTTTCACACCAAGTCAAGTAGGTGATTTTAAGATTTCATTGAACCTATTTAACTCTAAAGGTGAGTTGCGCGCTCGTAAAGCATTAACTCTTTATTCTGACCCTGACGACTGTCGTTCCGATAAGGCTTGCCGAGAAGTGTTGCTTGTTGACTTTTTAGTAAGTGATGAAGCGTCAACAAAACCTCTACCTGGTTGGCAAAACATATTTCGAAACACCTACAATGGCTACACTGATGGCGGCATCGGCACTACGGTAGGCTCTAACGGCGATTACAACCATCAAGGCATTTCTGGTGATCCTATCTCTTTTGGTGAAAAAGATATGATTCGCATTGACATAAAAAATGTGGGTGACTTACCAGAGCTTTTAAAACCAGAGGTGTCGACTGACTTTAATGGCCGCCGTTACAATGGTGGAACATGGGTAACTCTGAGAAAGCAAGATATCATGCCTGGTAAAACCGTTTCTTGGTATGTGCCAATGTCAAAAATAGCAACGGATTCTTTAGATTTACTAAATGTCCATTTACCTAACGATGGCAAAGCGCTGCGTATTGATACGATCTCTTTAATTTTAGGTGAGGACACGACAATTAATGAAGGTTTACCTTCTCTTATTGATTTCTATCGACAAGGTGATGAGCATGTTACTGATATTGATGGGTGGGAATCTCCCTTTATCCATCACTACAGCGGCAACAAATCAGGCACCGTAACCATTCTTATTGGTCAGCAAGCATCTTACAACCATCAAGGCATCGCCGGTAATAAAACGCTTTATGGCGGTGTGGCCAAGTTAGAGTGGGTAAATCACAGTAATACAAGCTATACATTTTCACCTATGGTGACATTCAAAAACAAAACATCACCTTCATCTAGCAATCCCGATGATTGGTTTAGAACAGAGGAAGTGACTATACCAGCTAAAGGCAAGGTCATCATTGATGTGCCAATACCTGATGAGGGAATTAATATCCTCAATGTAAGTGTCGGTGAAAACCAGCACGGGGATTTAGGGTTAAATAGAATTACCTACGAAAAATAGAGCCATAAGCCGCACATAATGTGCGGCTTTTTACATTCGCACAATGATAATTTATAGTGGTACCTGATTTGATTAGATTGTATTAACGAATAATGAAAAATATTAAGGTTGTTGATAAAAAAACGTTTAGGTTATGGTGCCATGAAATGGAGCTCACGACGAAGCAAGCATCTGCATTATTGAGAATAAGTAGGCCGCAAATATATAAATATATCGATGAGGGGTCTGGTAGCGACGTCAATGGAACTATTAAAGTAATATGCGAACTAATCAACTTACTGGATAAAAGCGAGCGTATAAATTTTATTATCGAATCTCTCGAATCAGAAAGCTGTGATGAGCCATGGCCTGCTAAAACGCCTATCTCAAAATTCCCCATACAAATCAAAAGGTAGTTCCGCACCTAAGTACAATATATATTTACGTATCTCATCCCAAAACGTTTTTTTTGTTACTATAGAAGCCTTATAAACAAGGAGTGTCTATACATGACCACAAAAGGATTTTTTGGTACAGATGGCGTTCGAGGCCGCGTTGGCGAAGAACCTATCACCCCTACTACATTAGCTCATTTAGGCTGGGCCGCTGGCATGGCGTTGCAAAAGCAAGGTTCAAAAACTGTATTAATTGGTAAAGATACACGTCTATCAGGTTATATGTTAGAAACCTCGTTGCAGTCTGGACTTATTGCAGCTGGCGTAAACGTTCGTATGCTTGGGCCTATGCCAACACCAGGCATATCTTATTTAACTGAAACATTCCGCGCCGAGGCTGGCGTAGTGATTAGCGCATCTCATAATCCATATCAAGATAATGGTGTGAAATTCTTCGGTACTGACGGCCAAAAATCTGACGATAAGTTTCAAGAATTAGTTGAAAATTATCTTAGCCAAGAAATCGAATGTGTTGAACCAGAATTGATGGGGCGAGTAACACGAGTTGAAGATGCAGCATCTCGATACATTGAATTTTGTAAATCACGCTTCCCTAGACGATTTAGCTTAAAAAATCTTAAAATCGTTCTCGACTGTGCCCATGGAGCCACATACCATATAGCACCTTCAGTATTTAGAGAACTCGGTGCCGACCTTGTTGTTATAGGCGCTGAGCCTGACGGTATGAACATTAACGAAAATTATGGTGCAACATCACTTGGGAATCTTCAAAAGTCCGTAGCAGAGCATTCTGCTGACATTGGCATAGCATTTGATGGTGATGGTGATCGCGTTATCATGGTTGACCACAAAGGTGAGATTGTCGATGGCGATGAGCTTGTTTTCATTCTTGCGCGAGACGCACTAAAAAACGGTCGATTAAATGGCGGTGTTGTTGGCACTCAAATGAGTAATTTAGGAATGGAAGTTGCCTTAAAGCATCTTGGCATTCCATTTGCCCGAGCTAAGGTTGGTGATCGTTACGTACTTGAAGAATTAAAAAAGCGCAATTGGAAAGTTGGCGGCGAAAGTTCTGGGCATATATTAAACTTGCAAAATAGCCCAACCGGTGACGCTATCATTGCTGCATTACAGGTTCTTACAGCTATGGTGCGTTGTGACATGACACTTTATGACTTAAAATCCGGCATGACCAAGTACCCTCAAGTATTAAAAAACCTGAAAACACCTCACAAGTACGAGCTAGGAAGTAATGAAGAGCTACAAAAGCATATTTCATTAGCTGTAGAAAAGCTCGATGGAAAAGGTCGCGTCCTACTCCGCCCTTCAGGCACGGAGAAACTCCTCCGTATTATGGTTGAAGGTGAAAGCCTTGATGATGTTCGCTTTATCGCCGATGATCTTTATGGCATTGCCCAGAAAATAAGCGCAGAGCTATAATAAAGTAGAAGCCCGCATAAGCGGGCTTTTTTAGTGATTAATCTTAGGTGTCATTGGTTTGAAATCCGGCCCAAGCTCATTTTCTTTTCCAATACGCTGAGATAATATTTTGTCTTGCAGTTTTGATATGGAAGGGTGGTTCAATACAACATAATCCCCTGCTCCATCTTCCGATACAAAAGCGACGGGAACAAGCGGTTTTTCATCATCATTTCTATCAAAATACGACGAAGGCCTTTGATAGAAAACCATTGTTCCACGCATTTGATTGCCTTCAATTTCAAAATTCATGTTTTCACTTACCATGTTAGCTGAAGCAGGTATGTTTGGTATATGATCTTCAACATTGCGACCCTGCACTGTACTTCTGCTAAGCCACAGTTTTTTAGATGCAGCACTTTCAAGTAGGCTCCTATCCATTGCAACAGGTATATGGGATTCAATGGCCTTACCTAATGAGGTGCCTTGCATCTCATCAACCATTGCTGAAACCATCGAATCTACCGCTTTTGAGGGGAGTGTGCTCGGAAAGTATTTTGATGCGTTCTTCATGACGATATTTACATCAATCCCATCTTCATAGTCACTTTTCATCTTGTTATTAGCCATGCCAATGAAAGATTCTGAGACGCTATTTACGGCAAGTTCGTAATCGATATCATCAGGTGGTATCTCATGTACGCTCAAACCCGGGTTAGCCATAGCAAAAGCATTAGCTTGGATCTCATCAGAAAATAAAAAAGCCCCCTTTTCCACGGCCTGCTCTGGTGTGTTTTCGAAAATATGCTCCACTAGATTCCCTACCAAGTAATAACTATCAGGTTCAGGCTCACTGTTTACATCACCGTGCAATTCAAAATGTATGCTAGATGCAACAGTATCTTCCTTTACCCCACCGTCGTTTATTGCGTAAAGGACAATTTCTTCTATATCGGAAAGGTCGTAATCGTACTCCTCGTCATCCGGGTCTTTGAACTTTTTCCTATGTAATGCTGGTGGCACTTCAAGCTCTGTTACACCAGGCTGCTGACTCCCGCCAAACGCCCATCCACTGGAAACGATATCATCTTCCACTAGAACGTGGCAGTTAAATTTTTGACCATCCTCTAGAGAGAGGGTTATTGGTAAACGGTGTGACATATCCTTGTCCTTTTTGCTGGCTCCACATTGATGGTATCATAATTAAGCCTAACCAATTGTATGAGATGATGATAAGTAGTAGTATTAATGTCACGTCAATTTGCTTATATAATAGGCATTCGTTGGCTCTGCTACAAAAGTTAGGTGAAATGGATTTTGCGTGAAAAAATATTTACGACCGTAAACAGCCTATACTTAAGTTTTTTAACAGTTAACCACAATATACACTGTAATTTTTAATATTTTATCAATTAAAAAAACATTTATTTAATAAACATTTTTGTTGTTGAATGTATGTTCCTACAATGGTAATATTAAGCTCTAATGTTGGTTGATAAATAGTTAAATAATTTTTTAAGAATTAACTTTATATGTCGTTTAATGGAAAATAATATGAAACAAAACACTTTAAGCTTAAAGCGCAATGTCAAACCAAGTGATAACGTCAATCACGGTGTTGTAATCAAAAAGCGACGTAAAGAGACGTATAAAAAAAACCCCTTGAACAGCGATAAAACGCCACCTATGCCACTTGTTGAAACTTGGGTTTGGATGACAACAAATAGAGAAAACGCGGCTGTTAGAAAAGAGGCAGAACTTCGACTTGTTTCAATTTTTGGTTCAGTTGATACGGCAAAAAGTGAACTTGCTAAATATAAGGCTGATAAAGAGTTAACCAAGAAGATTGTGACACGAAGTGGAAATGACAAAGTAACGGGAGGAGCCCCACCCTCACCATTGATTAAAACTTGGCTTGAAATGATATCAAAT
>TARA_B110000196_G_scaffold5392_1_pt1 | contig 12982 bp, 9 predicted proteins | sample TARA_B110000196 | Tara Oceans TARA_B110000196 (sample SAMEA4397072) | marine metagenome | biome: Polar Biome; feature: [MES] marine water layer (ENVO:01000295) within the mesopelagic zone...; material: water (ENVO:00002006), including particulate matter (ENVO:01000060) such as...... | reverse complement strand
ATGAAAGTAACAGTAGTAGGAGCAGGGGCAGTGGGTGCAAGTTGTGCAGAATACATTGCCATTAAAAATTTCGCATCAGAAGTAGTACTGGTTGATATTATAGACAATTTTGCTGAGGGAAAAGCAATGGACTTAATGCAAACAGCTGCCTTAAACGGCTTTGATACAAAAATAACAGGCAGTACAAACGATTATGCCAAAACTGCTGGAAGCACAGTTGCAGTTATTACTTCCGGAATACCAAGAAAACCAGGAATGACTCGTGAGGAGCTCATTGGAATAAATGCTGGTATTGTAAAGTCCGTTTCAGAGCAATTAATCAAACATTCTCCGGATGTCATCTTAATCATTGTAAGCAACCCAATGGATACCATGACTTACCTTACGCATAAAACCTTAGACCTACCCAAAAACAGAATTATAGGAATGGGAGGCGCACTAGATAGTGCCAGATTCAAATACCGATTGGCAGAGGCAATGGACTGTCCAAGTTCTGATGTGGATGGCATGGTAATTGGCGGCCATTCTGATAAAGGCATGGTTCCCTTAACGCGTTTAGCAAGTAGAAATAGTGTAAGAGCATCCGAGTTTTTGTCGGAGGAAAGATTACAAAAAGTATTGGAAGACACCAAAGTAGGAGGAGCAACCCTTACTGGAATGTTAGGCACATCAGCATGGTATGCGCCAGGGGCAGCAGTGTCAGCATTGGTGCAATCCATAGTTTGCGACCAACATAAAATGTTCCCTTGCTCAGCACTTTTAGATGGGGAATACGGACTTTCTGACCTTTGTATTGGCGTTCCTGTTTTACTTGGAAAAAATGGAATAGAAAAGATTGTAGAAATTGATTTGGATGAGGTTGAAAAAGAAAAATTAGCTACTTCTGCAGAAGGCGTGAAAGTCACCAATGCACTACTTAACGAAATAGGAGCGCTTTAAAATTTCATTCAGCTTTTATATTACTAAAATATTGGGCTTTTTTCTTATCAAATAAATGCCCCTTTATTTTATTGTTTATATAAGAATGAAATTCTATATTTGCCGCTTGAAAATTCCAGCTAAAAAAAATAAGAAATAATGCAAAACAGAAACGCAATTAAAGTATTCGCCATCCTATTCGCCATAGTTTGTTTGTATCAACTATCCTTTACTTGGGTAGCTGATGGGGTGCAAGAAGATGCAGTAGAATATGCCAATACTTATGTAGAGAGTAACAAAGAAGCGTTAATCTCCCAATTTCAAAGCAGCACTAATGACTCTTTGCTTGATTCTGCAATAGTGAATGACTATCTTCAAGAAGAATCTGCTAAAAGAGAAAAGTACTATTTGGATTCAATCCGTAGTGAGAAGGTATATGATATTTGGGTGAAAGACTATACTTATAAGGATTGCCAAGAGAGAGAAATCAATTTGGGGCTTGACCTTAAAGGGGGAATGAATGTTACCTTGGAAGTATCTGTTGTAGATGTAATAAAAGCCTTGGCAAATTACAGTAAAGATGAGCTATTCAACACAGCAATTTCCAGCTCTCAGCAAATGCAAAAAAACTCTCAGGACGATTTTGTTACGCTTTTTGCAATAGAGTATGAGAAGCTATCCCCAAATACAGGATTGGCTGTTTTGTTTACCGCACAAATGCGTGATGAGATAAAAATTAACGCTACCAACAAAGAGGTTATCAAAGTAATTAGGGCAGAAGTTGAGGATGCCATCAGTCGCTCCTTTAATATCCTGCGTTCTCGTATCGATAGGTTTGGGGTTACCCAGCCAAATATTCAAAGGTTAGAGAATTCGGGTAGAATATTAGTTGAACTTCCTGGAATTAAAGAGCCAGAAAGAGCCAGAAAATTGTTGCAATCCACAGCCAAATTGGAGTTTTGGGAAACTTATGAGTACTCAGAATTATTGCAAAGCTTGGAAGATGCAAACAAATATTTAAGAGAACAAGCGGAACTTAACGATACCATTAGTCAAGAAGTGGAAGAAGTTTTAGCTTCTGTTGAAGACAATATCGATGTAGAAGAAACAGCATTAGAAGAAGATACAAGTGCGAATTCGGATACAAGTGCGAATTCTTTATTAAGCAAACTGGAAGGCGATTCAGCAATTTCTGACACTTCTGATTCCCAACTTTCCTTTGAGCAGTTTGCAGCTGAGAATCCACTTTATGCAGTGCTCTACCCTAACATCAACCAAGATAATAGCCCAAATGAAGGGCCAGTTGTTGGCTTTTGTGCCATAAAAGATACCGTTAAACTGAATGAATATTTAGCGGATGTGGCGGTGATGAAAAACTTCCCATTGGATGTAAAATTTGCTTATACCGTAAAACCTTATGATCCGGACGGACAGTTTATGCAACTTATTGGATTAAAAGTTTCTGGGCGTGATGGAAAGGCCTCATTGGAAGGAGATGTAGTAACAGATGCCAGACAAGATTTCGGGCAGTTTAATGCCAACCCAGAAGTATCTATGACAATGAATTCGGAAGGTGCTAAGCAGTGGAAACGTCTAACTGCCGAGAATATTGGTAAAAGTGTAGCTATTGTATTAGATGGCTTTGTGTATTCTTTCCCCACAGTTCAGAGTGAAATATCAGGAGGTCGTTCGCAAATTACAGGAAACTTTACCATCAATGAAGCAAACGATTTAGCCAATATTTTAAAATCAGGAAAGCTACCTGCTCCTGCTAGAATTATTGAAGAGGCCATTGTTGGGCCATCCCTTGGAGAGGAAGCGATTAATGCAGGATTGAAATCTTTCATTATTGCCCTGCTTATAGTGCTGATGTATATGATTTTCTATTATTCTGGTGCCGGTTTGGTTTCCAATATTGCACTGCTTGCCAATATCTTTTTCATCTTTGGCGTGCTATCCTCCATTGGTGCTGTGCTTACCCTTCCGGGTATTGCGGGTATCGTGCTTACTATTGGTATGTCTGTGGATGCCAATGTACTTATTTTTGAAAGAATTCGGGAGGAATTAACTGACGGAAAAGGAATTCGCCTGGCCATAAAGGATGGTTATGATAAAGCGTATAATGCCATTATTGATGCCAATGTAACTACACTGCTTACCGGTATTATTCTCTACACTTTCGGAACTGGTCCGATAAAAGGATTTGCTACTACTTTAATTATTGGTATTTTAACTTCTCTCTTCTCGGCCATTTTTATTACCCGCCTTATAATTTCCAGAAGATTAAACAAAAACAAAGAAATAAAATTTGCTACCAAACTAACTGAGGGCGCATTCAAAAATACGGCCATTGATTTTTTAGGTAAAAGAAAAAGATTCTACATTTTATCAGGGATTATTATTCTTTTAGGAATTGGTTCCTTAGTTACCAAGGGTTTGAATTATGGAGTGGATTTTGTTGGAGGAAGATCCTATGTGGTTCGTTTTGACGATACGGTGGATAATGAAAAATTAAGAAGTGAACTAACAACTGTTTTTGTAGATAATAACGGACTGAAACACGCTCCTCAAGTAAAAACTTTTGGAGATGACAATCAGGTAAAGATTACTACAAAATATTTGATTGATGACAATACAAATGGTGCAGATGAGGTGGTGGAAGCAAAACTGAATGAAGGACTTGCTAAAATGGCAATGGACTATGAGATAATGAGTTCTCAAAAAGTTGGGCCAACCATTGCGGATGATATTAAAGATGCGGCAGTCTGGTCGGTCTTTTTCTCCTTATTCATTATCTTCTTGTATATTTTAATAAGATTTAGAAAATGGCAATTTTCATTGGGTGCTGTTGCGGCAGTATTCCATGATGTACTTATTGTGCTTGCTATATTCTCTATTTTCTATGGTATTCTACCTTTCTCCTTAGAAATTGACCAGGCATTTATTGCGGCAATTCTGACTATTATCGGTTATTCACTTAACGATACGGTGGTGGTGTTCGATAGGGTAAGGGAATACATAGGAATGTACAAAAAACAAGAAATTGAAACAGTAATGAACAAGGCGCTAAACTCTACACTTAGCCGTACGATTAACACTTCTATGACTACCTTCTTTGTGCTATTGGTAATCTTTATTTTTGGTGGGGAAGTAATTCGGGGCTTTATGTTTGCCTTGATGATAGGGGTAGTTGTGGGTACTTACTCTTCTTTGTTTGTGGCTTCTCCTATTATGTTGGATACGCTTAAAAGAAAAGAAGAAAAGAAATAGTTGGTAGTTGATAGATATTAGATAAAAGAAGCCGAGCATTTGCTCGGTTTTTTTATTTTTGTGCCATGTTGTTATTTATAGGAGGTCCGGAGATTTTAATTATTCTACTTTTTGTGGTGCTGTTTTTTGGTGCCAATAAAATTCCTGAATTAGCCAAAGGATTAGGAAAGGCCATGCGAGAATTAAAAGACGCTTCCAATGAGATTAAAAAAGATATTCGCGATAGCACAGGTAAAATAAAAGACGATCTTGATTTAGATAAATAATGACAGCAACTCTATTCTTTCTTTTTGGTTTAGTATTACTTTATTTAGGAGGGGAGGCCTTAGTCAAGGGTGCTGTCTCTCTTGCTTTAAAGCTAAAAATATCAACACTTGTAGCAGGGATGACTATTGTATCTTTTGCCACTTCTGCTCCTGAGCTTTTGGTAAGTTTAGGAGCCGCCCTAAAAGGGCATACCGATATTACTTTCGGAAATGTAATTGGCTCCAACATTGCTAACATAGCTTTGGTTTTAGGCCTTGCTGCAGTTTTGTTTCGATTGAATATTAATCCTCAAACAAAGAAAATAAGTTTTCCTTTTCTGTTTTTATCTTCTCTTATTTTTGGTTTAGTATTATATTTTTTTAATGGAATTTCTTTTTGGGTAGGAGTTGCTTTTCTGATTTTACTTGTATTTTTTATAATTTATCTTATAAGGAAATCGCGTAAAGAATATTTACAGACAGCAATAGTTGATGATGAATTATTGAAAAAAGAAAGCCAAACCTCTTTATATAAAAGTGTTTTGTATTTAGTTATTGGTATTACGCTTTTAAAATATGGTGCGGACTATTTTGTAGACGGAGCAATCGTTTTGGCAAAAGTATTTAGTGTTTCCGATAGGGTAATTGCAGTAACGGTTATCGCCATTGGCACGAGTATTCCTGAGCTTGCTACTACCGTAATTGCAGCCATAAAAAAAGAGGAAAGTTTAGCAGTTGGTAATCTTATAGGATCTAATATTTTTAATATTCTAGCTGTTCTGGGCCTAACAGCACTTATAAAAGATATTCCTTTGGTAGATGAGCAATTATTTAGAACAGACTATCTATTAATGATGGGAATAACGATTTCTCTAGGGGTATTTATTTATTTGTTTTCTAAAAATAAACTTTCAAGAAAAGAAGGAGCTATCTTTTTAGCCGTTTATATCGCATATATCCTTTACACTATTTCCTTTAAAATGGCATAAAAAAGTAGCCATATTAGAACTGCTTTTAATTCAAGATACTAAAATACTAACTTAAATTTTAGCTGATTTAACTGTTTTTACAATTCTTGCAGCAATTTTGTAAGGATCTCCATTTGATGCTGGTCTTCTGTCTTCCAGCCATCCTTTCCATCCTTGTTCTACGGTAATAATTGGGATCCTGATGGAGGCACCCCTATTAGATACTCCATAAGAAAAGTCATTGATTGATGCTGTTTCGTGAAGTCCTGTTAATCTTTGGTCGTTATCTTCTCCATAAACTTCAATATGCTCTTTTGTAACAGGGCGAAATGCTTCACAAATTTTCTCAAAAGTTTCCTGAGAACCACACTCTCTTAATGTAGAATTAGAAAAATTGGCATGCATGCCCGATCCATTCCAATCGCCTTCAATTGGCTTGGGATGGTACTCGATATAATAGTTGTAATCTTCCGTTAATCTATCCAGTAAATATCGGGCAATCCAAAGCTCATCACCAGCTCTTTTAGCTCCTTTTGCAAACAGTTGAAACTCCCACTGTCCGCAAGCAACCTCTTGGTTGATTCCTTCAAAATTAATCCCGGCATCTATGCAGATATCTGCATGTTCTTCTACCAACTCTCTGCCATGTGTATTTCTCCCTCCTACCGAGCAATAGTACAAACCCTGTGGTCCTGGATATCCTCCTAAAGGAAAGCCTAATGGTAATTGTGTTTCTACATCCATAATAAAATATTCTTGCTCAAATCCGAACCAAAAATCATTATCATCATCATCAATTTTGGCTCTTGCGTTTGATTCATGTGGCGTACTATCAGTATTCAAAACTTCTGTCATAACCAAAAAACCATTTACTCTTTCTGGATCTGGAAAAATAGCAATTGGTTTTAACAAACAATCAGAAGAATTTCCTTCTGCTTGCCTTGTCGAACTACCATCAAATGCCCAAATAGGACAATCTTCTAATTTTCCACTAAACCCTTCTACAACCTTTGTTTTACTTCTCATATTTTGGGTAGGAACGTATCCGTCAAGCCATATATATTCGAGTTTTGATTTTGCCATAGTTTCTGCTTTAGTTTTTGGTTAATATTTTAAGAGGTTGATGACATGCCATCCAAAATACAAAAAAACAATATTAATTTTATTGAAGTATTTGTTTAACTTTTCGTTTTTGGTCGACTTATTAATATTTTATTAACAAATAAATATTTTATTAAAATATCACATTTTATTGTATTTGCAAATTATTCTTTATTTTAGCAAAGTTTAAAAAATGAAAAAATGAATTATTTTGTAAGAATATTATTGATGAGTTTATGCGTGATTTGTATGCTGCAAGTTGGTGCACAAAGCGTAACTAATTCGAAAACCAAAAAAGCAGATAAAGCATTTGCTGTGGAAGAATATAACAAAGCAGCCGACCTTTATAAGAAGGCGTATTCTAAAACTAAGAACAGGGCTTTAAAGGCAGAGATTACTTTCAAGCAAGCAGAATGCTATCGTCTTTCGGGTAACACTAAACGGGCAGAAAGCTATTATAAAAGAGCCTTAAAAACCAAATATCCAGATGTAGTGGTGTATTTAAGATATGCTGATATGTTAAAGAAAAACGCTAAATATACAGAGGCATTGGTGCAATACAAAAAATATGTAAAGCTTAATCCGACTGATATTAGAGGGGAAAAAGGAGTGAAATCTTGTCAGTTGGCAGTAGATTGGGAGGCTAATCCTACACGCTACAAAATAGCTTTAATCCCAATTATAAATTCAAAATATAATGATTTTTCACCAGCTTTCGGAAATAAAGAATATACCGAAATCTATTTTACTTCCTCACGAAAAGGCTCAGCTGGAACAGATACTGATGGGAGGACAGGGGAGAGTTTTACCGACATTTACAAGACAAGAATCGACAAAAAAGCAAAATGGAGATCACCTACTGCTGAAATGGAAACCATTAATACAGATGCAAATGAAGGAGCACTTTACCTTAACCAGAGGGGAAGCACCATGTATTTTACCAAATGTAAAGTAGAAAAGAAAAAACAATTGGGCTGTGATATATATGTGTCTCAACGAAAAGGAAAATTATGGGGGGAAGCACAACTATTACAAATAAAAGTAGATAGCGGAACAACTGTAGGGCATCCGGCAGTTACGGATGATGAAAGTACCATTTTCTTTTCTTCTGACCAAAAAGGTGGCTATGGAGGGAAAGACATTTGGGTGGTACAAAAAATAAAAAGAAATCAGTGGAGTGAGCCAATGAATTTAGGACCGGCTATTAACACCTCTGGTGACGAAATGTTCCCATTTATTCATGCTGATGGCACACTTTATTTTGCTTCAGATGGACATATAGGAATGGGAGGATTGGATATTTACAAATCAGTACCTGATAGTAATCTTAGTTTTACATCTGTAATTAATTTAAAATCACCGGTTAACTCGCCAGGAGACGATTTTGGTATGATTATTGAAAGAAAAGATGAAAGAGGATATTTTACCTCAAACCGAAAGGGAGGTAAAGGAGGTGATGATATTTACCAGTTTGAATTGCCTCCCCTTATTTTTACTTTGCAAGGAGTGGTTACTGATTCTAAAACAGGAGCAATCTTAACTGATGCGAATGTACAAATTATAGGCTCTGATGGTAATTCTGATGATGTGAAAACAGATAATGCAGGTTCGTATAATTATAAAATAAAACCAATCACCTCTTATGAGTTGGTTGCTTCAATAGAAGGGTATTTAAAAAAGAAAAAAACTTTAACAACCGTTGGGGTGGAGCATAATAAAGATTTTGTGGTTGATTTTGAATTAGACCCAATAGTAAAAGAAATTATTTTACCAAAAATTGAGTACGATTATGCTAAATGGGATTTGAGAGAAAAATCTATTGAAGATTTGGATGATTTGATAAAAACATTAAACGAAAACCCAAACATTGCAATTGAGTTACGTTCGCATACCGATTATAGAGGAACAGATGCTCAAAACCAAATTCTTTCCCAAAAAAGAGCAGATGCTTGCATCAATTATCTAATTGAAAATGGAATTGATGCAGAAAGATTATCGGCAAGAGGAATGGGAGAATCAGAACCATTAGTAATGGAATATAAAGATGGAAAATTAAAGAAAGGAGATGTGCTTACAAAATCGTATATTGATGGATTAAGAAGAAGAAAGCATAGAGAAGAGGCGCATCAGTATAACAGACGAACTACATTTAAGGTAATAAGTCAGGAATATGTGCCAAAACCAAAAGAAGAAGTAAAAGAAGTAGAGGTGGAAGGACCAACAATAGAATTAGAAGATAAAAAGAAAGAGGATGTCAAAAAACCAGCAGAGGATTTATCAGATCAAAAGTAAGCTAAATATAAAATATAAAAAAGCATCCTTAAAATAGGGATGCTTTTTTATTTCCTAAAATAATGAGTGAGACATATAATAAAAGAGGGGTTTCGGCAGATAAAGAAGATGTGCATAAGGCGATAAAAGGTCTTGATAAAGGACTTTATCCAAAGGCATTTTGTAAGATTTTACCTGATTTAGCGGCTGGTGATGAGGATTATTGCAACATCATGCATGCTGATACAGCAGGCACAAAAACATCATTGGCTTATCTGTATTGGAAAGAGACAGGAGATAACTCTGTGTGGAAAGGCATTATACAGGATGCACTCATTATGAATGTGGATGATCTCATTTGTGTGGGTGCAACAAAAGATATTATTGTTTCTTCTACTATTGGGCGTAACAAAAGTTTAATTCCAGCAGAGGTTGTGAAATACTTAATTCAAGGAACGGCTAATTATATTGAGGAACTAAAATCGCATGGTGTTCAGATGACTTTAGCAGGAGGAGAAACGGCTGATGTGGGTGATGTGGTGCGCACACTAGATGTAGGATTTACTACTTTTGCAAGGATGAAAAGAGCGAATGTAATTGATACCGCTAATATAAAAGGGGGAGATGTAATTGTTGGTTTAGCCTCTTTCGGTCAGGCATCTTACGAAACAGAGTATAATGGTGGGATGGGATCTAATGGATTAACTTCTGCTCGTCATGATGTGTTTGCTAATTATTTAGCCAAGGAATATCCTGAAAGTTATAATGCAGAAATTCCTGCTGATTTAGTGTATTCTGGCAGTAAGAAATTGACAGATATTCATAAGGAAACAGGATTAACTTATGGAAAATTAGTTTTGTCTTCAACTAGAACATATGCCCCTATTATAAATAAAGTATTAGCAGATTGTGATAATTCTCAGATAAGTGGTATTGTACACTGTTCTGGTGGTGCGCAAACTAAGGTGTTGCATTTTGTAGATAATGTGCATATCATAAAAGATAGTTTGTTCGCACTTCCTCCACTGTTTAAATTAATTCAAGAAGAGTCGAGTACAGATTGGAAAGAGATGTACAAGGTATTTAATATGGGGCACAGAATGGAACTCTATGTTTCACAGGAAATTGCTCAGGATATTATTACCATTTCAGAATCCTTTAATGTGGATGCTAAGATTATTGGAAGGGTAGAAAGCTATGAAGATAAAAAATTAACAATTAAATCCGAATTCGGAGAATTTATATATTAAGATGTTAGATAAATTAGCAGCAATTAATGGCAGGTATTTAGAGGTTGAAAAACTTATTTCATCCCCTGATGCTATGATTGATATGAAAGTTTATGTTCAACTCAGCAAGGAGTACAAAGACTTAGAGCCCATTATAAAAGCCTATAAAGAATACAAAGATTTAGTAGGTAATATTACTGAAGCACAAGAGTTGCTTTCCAATTCGGATGATGCGGAAATGAAAGAAATGGCAAAAATGGAATTGGATGAGCATTTACCAAGGAAAGAGGAAATGGATGAGGAAATTAAAATCTTATTAATCCCAAAAGACCCTACTGATGCTAAGAATGCTGTAATGGAAATTAGAGCAGGAGCTGGTGGTGATGAAGCTTCAATTTTTGCAGGAGACCTTTATAAAATGTATACTGCATTTGCGTCAGCAAAAGGTTGGAAAATTGAATTGGTGGATATTGCTGATGGAACAGCAGGAGGGTATAAAGAAATCATTTTTAATATTTCAGGTGATGATGTTTATGGGCAGTTAAAATTTGAATCTGGAGTACACAGAGTGCAAAGAGTTCCACAAACAGAAACGCAAGGCAGAGTGCATACTTCTGCTGCAACTGTTATTGTGCTTCCTGAGGCAGAAGAATTTGATATTGAATTAAAACCATCTGACATTCGTAAAGATACTTATTGTTCATCAGGACCTGGTGGGCAATCAGTAAATACTACTTATTCGGCTGTTCGTTTAACCCATATTCCAACAGGGATTGTTGCCCAATGTCAAGACCAAAAATCGCAACATAAAAATTACGATAAAGCACTAAAAGTATTGCGTTCTCGTATTTACGAAATTGAATTACAAAAGAAATTAGAAGAAGATTCAAAACATAGAAAAACCATGGTGTCTTCAGGGGATAGATCAGCAAAAATCAGGACATATAATTATCCGCAAGGAAGAGTTACAGAGCATAGAATTGGTTTAACAAAATACAATTTACAAGCCACTATGGGAGGTGATATTCAGGAGTTTATTGATGAGTTGCAATTGGCTGAAAATGCCGAGAAATTAAAAGAAGGCTCAACAGTAGATGGATAAGCAACATCTCATAACCCAAATTAAACAAAAGCAATCCTTCCTTTGTGTTGGATTAGATACAGATATAAAAAAAATACCAGCTCATTTATTAGAGTTAGAAGATCCAATTTTTGAGTTTAACAAACAAATAATTGATGCTACAAAAGATTTTTGTGTGGCTTACAAACCCAATATTGCTTTTTATGAAAGTATGGGAGTAAGTGGCTGGAATTCCCTACAAAAAACATTGGATTATATTCCAAATGATATTTTTACTATTGCTGATGCCAAAAGAGGAGATATAGGAAACACCTCTGATATGTATGCTCGTGCTTTTTTTGAGAATATGAATTTTGATGCCGTAACTGTTGCTCCTTATATGGGCTCGGATTCCGTTACTCCTTTTTTGGAATTTGAAAATAAATGGGCAATTGTTTTAGCACTTACTTCTAATAAAGGTGGGCTCGATTTTCAAACTATTAAAAGCGAAAATGGAAAAGCACTTTTTGAAGAGGTTTTAGAAACTTCTAATAAATGGGGAACGGATGAAAATATGATGTATGTTGTTGGTGCTACAAGAGCAGAACAACTTTCTGATATTAGAAAAATTATACCAAATCATTTTCTACTTGTTCCTGGAGTTGGCGTACAAGGTGGTAATTTAAGGGAAGTAGCAAAATATGGCATGAACTCAGATTGTGGCTTGTTGGTGAATTCATCAAGAGGAATTATTTATGCAGGAAAAGGAATAGATTTTGCTGAAAAGGCAAGAGAGGAAGCGCAAAAATTACAGCAAGAAATGACAGTGCTATTATCCGAAAAAGCAATCTAAAAAGTAATTTTGTAAACGATATAGCCAACCCATTCGTGAATAATAGATTCCCACCTTTCAAAAGTTTCCGAATCAGGTAAAAGCAAATAATCTAAATGAAAACTTCTATCCGAATTCGTGTTGTCAGTAGGGAAAAAAGCAACTTTTATTCCTGCTTTTTCAAAGCAAAGTAAAGATCTCCTCATATGATTTGCAGATGTGATAAGTAAAAAATCATCATTCTTAAAATCACGATTTAAAATCTCAGCCGAGAAAAAAGCATTTTCTTTAGTATTGCGTGAGTTGTTTTCAATAATAATATCTGTTTCAGAAATACCATTATTGATAAGATGCTTTTTCATAGCGTTTGCTTCCCTATACTCATCATACAAAAGCATTCCACTTCCACCACTTATCAGCACTTTTTTTATAATCCCTTTATAGTAGAGTTGTTCGGTGAAAATTAAGCGATCGGCATGCTCATTAAAGTTGAGCATTTTATACTTAAAATCATATTCTGACATGCCTCCAAGCACTATCCCAACATCATATTTTTCTGTGATATTTTCTATACCTTTTGCTTCTACTTCCCAAAGTCGGGCTACCTCATCACAAATAAAAGCATTGCTAAAAATCCAAAATGTGAGTATAGAAAAAAGAAGTAATTTTTTTCTTTTCTTTTTGAAAAAAAGTGCGCAAATAAGCAGTAAGAAAACCCAAATAATTGGTCGGATTAAAAAAGCGAATATTTTTGAAAGTATGAAAAACATAATTTTACCGTTCAAAAGTAATGGAAATCTTTGTATTTAAGAATTTTAGTGCAGTAAAAAAATTGTCTAAATTGCAGACTTAGAAAAATACAGTAAATTATGTTCCATATTGTTAGAAATTTCTTTGAAAAACAGTTTTTTGGTGTAAGTGCTTGGTGGGCCGATAAACTCGGTATAAAAGCATCATTTGTTCGCTTATTTTTTATTTATGCCACTTTCACTAATGCTCTCACTATTTTGATATATTTGTGTATGATATTCTTATTAAGGATAAGAAATCATTTTAAGTATAGAAAAAGAAAAAGTGTTTTTGATTTA
>TARA_B110000196_G_scaffold18577_1_pt1 | contig 13097 bp, 12 predicted proteins | sample TARA_B110000196 | Tara Oceans TARA_B110000196 (sample SAMEA4397072) | marine metagenome | biome: Polar Biome; feature: [MES] marine water layer (ENVO:01000295) within the mesopelagic zone...; material: water (ENVO:00002006), including particulate matter (ENVO:01000060) such as...... | reverse complement strand
ACGACTCGTCAAGTTACCGCATGAAAGGGCCGGTTCCGCTTTCTTGACCCTTGTTATAGTTTTCTTCTGAAATTCTTTTTTTTGTTTACTACCAGAAAAAGCAGTTCTTCGAATAATTCGTCATAACTTTGAGCGACCGAATCTGCCGATAACCATTCTTCAGCAAACTTTCTACCTGCTTTGCCAGCAGCGTCACGGCCAACTGGATCGTCAGCCAGAGCTATTAAAGTTTCCGCAAATAAGCCATTATCGTTAGATGAGACGCTCCGACCTGCACCAGTTCTAGATACAACAAGATCTATCTCGGTGCCCGTGTCCACGCTCGCTAGCACTGGTCGCCCGGCGGCCAAAATCGAATACAGCTTCGATGGCACACTCACAGTCCCTAATCCCGGTTTCAACAAAATAAGATGAATATCCGCTGCGGCGAGTACTTCATTGAGATCTTCATAGGATGAAAAGTCCACAAATCGCATATTTTCGAGTCCCGCAGCTTTTGCCTCAAGCTCTACTCGTCGACTTCCTTCTCCATTAATTACAAAAACTATCTCTTGACGGTGCTGTAATTTTCGCGCTGCGTCAATGACAATTTCTACAGGTTGTGAATAACCAAGATTACCCGCATACATAATGACTACTTCATCGGTTAGCCCTAATGCCATTCGATAATTATTGAACTTAGAGTCTGGGTATATCGAATCAGTGTCAACGAAGTTTGGGATAACTCTTACCTTGTCTGGGTATTCAATCCGGTTAGCTATATTGAGGCGGAGATCATCAGAAAGTGCGGTAACCGCATCAGCTTTTTTGTAGCTAAAGGATTCTAGCCTCTCAAGCATCGAGATAATTTTTTGATTAGAGATAGAGCCTGTTGCCACAGCTGCCTCTGGGTGAATATCTTGAATGTTTAGTACCAACGGAGCTCGGTGTCGTAACGCAGCCAGCCAGCCAGCCAGCCCAAGTGTAAGAGGTGGACTCATCACTAGAATCACATCACATCGCTTTTGAGCAGCTCCTGCCAGCGCTGAGAACAGACTGAACATTCCGAATGCGAGAGCTCGCGCTACTAAGTTGTTTTTTTTCGCCGAAGTCATCGGATGTAGTCTGGTAATTGAGCCCCATGACGTAGTTTTTTTTCTAACGAAGCGGCCAGTCCATTGTGAGTCAACCGAATGAGTTTTGTACCAAGGTAAGGATGTAATCACGTGAACATCGTGTTCTCGCTTTCCTAACTCTTCGACGAGTCGCGTCATCACATGGCCTGTAGGCGCCGTATCTGGTTCAAAGTGCGGACATAGTACAAGAACTCGCATACCCAAGCCTTAGAGAGCAATCACGGAGTTATAAACGGCTACTTGGCTAGCTGCCGCCTCAGCGGAAGTAAATTGCTTAGATCGCAATAACCCTCGTTTTTTTAGATTTTCTCGATGTGATTTGTTTTTTAGCTGAGAAATTTCTTCTGCCCAAATTAATTCGTCCCTGGGAAGAGTTACCCCCCCATTTCCGACTGTTTCCGGGATTGCGCCCTGATCGCTGGAGATAACTGGGCAACCACGTGCCATCGCTTCGATAAGCGGCTGGCCGAAACCTTCATATTCAGAGGGAAAGACAAGCGCAATGGCATCGGCATAGAGAGCTTCGAGCCTTGTTGAAGTGACGCTTCCTAAATGAACGATACGATTGGCGGCTTTCGAGTTCCTAATACACTGCATCACTTCAGAATGAGCCTGGCCTTTACTGCCTGTCAGAACTAGCGTCACATCCGGTTCGGTTAGTTCCATTACCTTAATTAAAAATTTGTGACCTTTATGTGGCCAAGTTACTGCAGGGAACAAAACAAATGGTGTCTCAATTCCGCTTCTACCTGTAGCACTTTCCGGAGCAGTAATTGAGGGCTTTATGATTCTTATAGAGTTTTCAGGAATGTCAAACCGGGCTAGCAAAGAGTCCGCCACAAATTTGCTTGTGACACAAATAACGTTGCTGCGTTTGATTGCGGCAGGGATGGCCTTGCTCAAGAAAAGTTTTTTAGGTATTGAAAAATTTTCTGGATACTCCAAAAACTGAAGATCATAGATTGTCGTTACTGACTTCGTATCTCTAGAAGTTCTTGCAGCAGTGCCGCCCATATGATGAACCATCGAGCTTGACACGTGATTTCTGAACATTGAATTCTCTGAGACAATTCGTCTGACACGACTCGACTGAACTTTTGTGATCTTGGTTTCAAAGGCAGCAGATAGAAATGGATACGCCTCAAAAACGTTTGATGAAGCAACAATTTCGATACGCACCTGTGGCTTGTGTTCGGCTATCGCTTTGAGTAAATTAATGGCGAAATTCTCTGTCCCTCCAGTCAATCCAAGGCGGAGCCACATAAGATTTATGGTCACATCGGTCATAGGAGACTCCTATAAACCTCAACTGTTGAAGCTGCTGCAGCTTCCCATGTGAACAGTTTTGCCCGCAATCTTCCTAGCTCTCCTAGCTCTTTGGCAACCGATGCATCAGTTAAAACTAGCTTTAAGGCCTCTGCTATTTCGTTAACTGATAGTGGGTCTACTGTCAGCGCTGCGAATCCAGAGACCTCTTCTGTCGATCTGCCTTTAGAGGTCACTACGGGTGTGCCATATGACATGGCCTCTAGGACTGGAAGGCCAAAACCTTCTAATAAACTGGGATAACAAAAGGCACTTGCTCTGGAGTACAACGCCGCTAGCTCCTCTCGAGTAACGGCGCCGGTAACAATTATTTTATCCTGCGTTGCTTTTGATACCGACCCAAGGAGCTCGCTAAGGGAGACACCCCATCCAATGGGCCCAGCAAGCACTAATTGAGATTCTGTCTCATAACCTATTTTTTCAAATGCTTTCAGCAGATTAGGAATATTTTTCCTGGGTTCTAAGGTTCCAGCGGCCAAAATGAATTGCTCACCAATATCAAATTTTTCAGATATTGAAGCTTCCGCGCTTTCGCTTACTTCTATGGGGTTATGTCCAAGAGGAACTAGATGCAACCTGTCAGTGTCGAGACCTCCAGCCCTAAGGTCATCTGACGTTGCTTCCGACGGAGAAAGTACAGCGTCAGCTCTTTCCAGTACTCTTTTCCATGACCGATCGAATAGTCGACGCGCACGTTTTGGAAAACGATCAGGAAATTTACGAAACGCCAAATCGTGTACGTTGACAACCAACGGGATAGCGCTTGCAGGTGGGGTGATAATCGTTGTTGAGTGAATAAGGTCTGCGCTAGCTGAACATTTTGCTTTTGGCCACGGCGATCTAGACCAAGATTCATACAAAAGTGGACGTGGCAGCCTGTGATGCGTCACATTAATTGAGGGACGCCAGTCTCTAGGTGCTTTTTTTCGGTGCATCGCTGCGAGCCCTTGAACCTGAATATCCGGCCGCTCTTCAAGCGCTGAAGCTAAGTCGAGAGCTACTCGAGCAGTTCCGCCAGGGACGGTATGCCAAGCGGCTTCAACGGTCATCAACACGCGTATCTCAGCAACCACGGCTCTATGCACTCCCGAGAAAAGATACCAGTGCTTCTCTAGTGTTTAAGCTCACTTATTTACGTCCAAGGCTCGTGTACTCAAAACCTATGTCTCTTAGTGTCTGTGGATTCAGCAAATTTCGGGCATCTACTATCTTAGGTGCCTTTGCAATTCGTTGAAATTTCATCCAGTCCAGGTCTTTAAACTCAGGCCATTCTGTCAATATGACGATCACTTCAGTATTCGTAACTGCTTTCTCTGCCGAGTCGTGAACGATGCCATCTGATAATCCCTCTGGAAGCGATTTGACTAGCGGGTCATAAAAGTTTAATTGAGCGCCGAGTTCCGACATTAGTTGTGAAACGGAAATAGCAGGAGAGTTTCGGACATCGTCGGTACCAGCCTTGAACGTCAAACCCAGCACAGTTACGTGCACCCCGTCAAGCGGTTTGCCAACAGCTTTTTCTACTTTCTCTGCAATTCGTTTAAATTGCTGAGCGTTTGCTTCAACTACAGCTTCCAAAAGCTCAAAGTTGTAGCCTGAATCTGACGCTAGGCGAACTAGAGCCTGCATATCTTTGGGGAAACAAGAACCTCCCCATCCGGGTCCAGGCTGCAAGAACTTCGGCCCAATACGGTTATCTGTCCCAAGCCCTTCGGCAACCGAATCTATGTCCGCTCCCACTACCTCGCAGACTGCTGCTAACGCGTTCACAAAAGATACCTTCATGGCAAGAAACGAATTCGTCGCATACTTAACTGTCTCGGCAGATACACAATCAACTTGGATAATCGGAGATTCCAAATTGGAGTAAAGTTCAGCTACTCTGTCGCTCGCCTCTATAGCGTTCGCTCCGATTATTATTCGATCAGGGTTTAGGAAATCTTCAATTGCTGATCCTTCGCGCAGGAACTCAGGATTTGAAACAATATCTATATCTTCTCTTCCTATTATTTCTGAGATCACTTTGCATGTCCCTACTGGGACAGTCGACTTATTTACCACGATCGCTTTAGAACTTAAAGAGGATTTCAGACTTTCCGCTACTTCGTAAATAGCTGCCAGTTCAGCCCTGCCGTCTTCAGCTTGTGGAGTCGGTAAACAAAGAAAAATAAATTCATTTTGAAGTAGCTTTGGATCAGCGGTGTCTGAAAATGAAAGCTTTTCAGTTTCCAACCCCTTAGCTAATAATTCCGGAAGGCCTTTTTCGTAAATCGGACATATTCCAGACTTCAGTTCAGCTATTTTCTCTACGTTTATATCGACGCAGACTACTTGGTGGCCGAGAGAAGCCAAACAGGCTCCGGTCGTGAGCCCAACATATCCAGTGCCAATAATTGTTATCTGCTTTGCCATAGTTCTCTAACTATTCCAGTTGATTGCAGCCAGATGGACTTGGCTACGGTCCTCGACGATCGACGATGCACTATCGACATGGTAGTTGATATCTAAACTTTCTCATATCTAATTCTTTCCACACAAACCAAGTACTTCAGGCACAGGAACAAGCGGGGTTTGTTGTGTCGTTGTGTCTTCGTTCTGAATTGACTTTGGAAGGAAAACTTTTCTGTAAGCTTGTCTCAATTCCGGTAGTTTTTGACCTACTTCAAGTCTTAGTTTGTCACCCGATAGGTCAGAGTTCGGCAACATATCAATTTCAGTTGCAAAATGACTTGCCAGCAGTGCCGCTGCCTTTTCTCCCCCAAAGCCATACACAATTCGTGATCCCATACCTGCATAACCGGTTGCTGTGTCTGACCGAAATCCTAATTCCGATAGCGTTTCAGCTAATTGAACAGCCTCGGAACCTTCTACAGTTACGTACACTCTGTTTTCGGTAACTGCGCCCCACCGGACTCCATCAAATACTTTGATGACTCGTGAGTTGTGATTATTTTTTTTGAGACTTAGCCCTTGAATTCCGCCACTATTGATATCTTCAAACTGAAGCGTATAACGGTCGAGGTCGCGCTTAAGATCAACAGTTCGAAAGCGCCGTGAAAGAGCAACTCCATCATCAAGTACGCTAAAAGTGTTTGATGTTTTTACATTTGTAGAAAAAATATTTAAAGCGCTCCAGAACGCAGTCGGGCTCCTTGAGATCGTCTTGATGGCTTGTTGAAGGGCTTCGAAAAGAAATTGTTGTTGACGACTATTTCTTTCTAGATCATTCCAAACTCCTATGCGCTCCCAAGTTCCAGCATCAGTTTGGCTTAAAAGTCTACGACTTCGAACAAATGCTAAAGCCTCCTCGCCTTGCAATCGGTGCTCACCTGCGTCGACGGCGAACCCTGTGCCACCTTGATTTTGGTTGCCAGTATCATTCACGTTGCGGTCTCGGGTTGGCCTTTCGAAGCAGACATCTACTCCTCCGATTGCATCAACCAGTTTTCTGAAGCCATCGAGATCAATTTCAACAAAATGTTGGAGCCCTATATCAAAGTGATTTTCGATAGTCGCGATTAGTCGCGCTGCCCTGTCTTTGTCGTCGAGATCAAAATTGTAGGCAGAGTTTATTTTTGCCAATTCTTCAGACCCTGCTACAACAACAAGTAAATCTCTAGGCACTGAAACTATTGCAGCGGTTCCATCTTCGCGAAGGCGAAGAATCATTATCGTATCTGCTAAGTGATTGTCGAGAGACGCTTCTCGCCCAGCAAGGATCGCATCCCCGTCTTTAATGCCCTCGACGCTATCCGAGCCAACTAGCAAATAATTTTGTGACTCTCGTCCTGTCCAAGATGCAAGAAACTCATCGGATTCTTCTTTCTCATTCGCTTTTTGCTGTTTATTAGTTCCTACAACGACCTCGTTGTTTCCGATTATTACATCATCGGCGGTTACCTGACGCGGTTGAGCAGCAGTCAATGACGCATGGAGAGTGAGTCGGTCAGCGTTGCTTAGCTTCCAGACAGACAAACCAATTATTATTGTCGCCAACGATGCAACAAAAGTTAACAAACCTAGAAAGAACAGGGCAAGCCGTTCGCGAATTAGTCGCTTTCTTCTTAAACGAGCACGATTCATTACTTCGCAAGGTAGCCCAAATCAGGACTTAATTAGAGTCGGCTTTGCCAATGAGTCTTTCTAGCATTTTTTTCCTTAGACCTTCTCGCATTTTTAAGTCGATTTGTCTGCCGCCGTTCAGTTCTCGCATCGCTAATCCTTCAACATTTTCGAGTAAGTGCCCATTCTTCCATTCTGCAGCGTGGCCGAGTCGCTCCACCCAACGATGGTGTTTAGCTGCACTACCCAGCTGCTCTAGCTCGGGATAGCCGACTCTTCGTTCATGCAGTAAAGCTCGGGCTACTCGTCCCCATGAAGCCTCAGCTACAGTCGCTCTTGCTTCAAAGCCTAATCTTTTGAGCTCAGGCTTATTTTTGAGTAACTCGCTAGCAAGTAAAACTATTTCTTCGGCACTATTCCCTAATAGTCCATTCGACTGGTGACGAATTGTGTCTGTAGCACAGGCGTTTGACACCAAACCGACTACTGGAATCTCAGCAGCCATTGGGAATCTTATTCGGTAGATTCCCGATCCTCCTGAAGACCCATCAATTACTAGCGAAGGAGTACCCGCCACAGCAACCTCTTCGATATCGATACCATGCGATTTCAAACGGACCGATATTTCACTTGCCCATTTACCGTTAAGCACGGCGACCGTAGCAGCATCTCGCGAGCAGTTTTTTCTGGACTCCACTGGCAAAGGAGCGACGATAGGCCACTGAGTCCCTCTCCTCAATCCTTCCGGGAGTAAATGTCGAGCAGCTACTACAGACCATTCCGACGATACAACATCCATGTGCGTTACATATCGTCGGATCGGCACACCCGGGGGAACCGGCAGGTCATCGTAAGCAACTACAAATTCATATCCTATGTTCTCGTTTGCAGAGATTACTTGTTCGACTTCCCCCTGGTAGCGGCTAGCCACCGCCTCGGCAAGGCCTTCAGGAACGCCTTGAGCTATCCCGATTTTTTTCATCAACTTTGTGGTTTCAGCTGCTCGTTTATTAGCTCTTGCAACCGAGTTAACCTGAGGAGATCGAGTTGCAGCTCTTCGAGAGCGGCACCAAGATCATCGATTAACTGTTCATCTCCAGCCGTAACTATTTCGAGGCGAGCCGTAGCGTCATCTAGAACTTGAGCCTGACCTTCTATCTTCTCAAATCTTTCTAAATAGATTTGATATTTTTTTTCGCTTTGTTTGTGACTTTCCGCCAACTGTTTATGACTTTCCGCCAACTGTTCTATGGCAGCAGCCAACTCGCTAGCGACATTCATAGCGCTAGCTCCCGCAGATTTAAACCTTCGAATCCGGCCGAGTTGGCTATGGCTAGCGAGGTGCTGACGGGCATTCTCGAGGTGATTTATAGTACTGATTTTCTCATCTTTACCATTCATACCTTTACTCTTTGTCTTTCACTCTTACCTACCATTGGTTGTCTCGAACGGAGTTGAGTAGCTTGAACCGCAACCTGGGCGGAGTCGAGTTCGCTGCGATACCAGCCTCTAATAGTGCATCCCAAATCCCCGCCGGATTGCAGTGAATGGCACGAGGAGCCCCAATTTTCAATTGCTCAACATTTGAGGGAAAGGATTTAGACACCACTACATCATCTCTACTACAGCGGTTCATCAATTCGTCAACATTGGCAACTATTACAACAGAAAGATTAAGGGCACATAGTGATGCAACGAACTCAGATTCGACATCGTTACCCATGATTGCTATGCGCCCATGACACCTCGTTGTCTCCGCTCTGAAATTCGAAATCTCCGGATGGTCACGCAGAAGCCAAGACCAGCGAGTTGAAAGTCTCTTATGGTTTCTATGGGAAAGCTCCCCAGCTACATCACTGTTGAAAGACCCACCGCCTTCGTGAATCACCTGGGATTGTGGAACTGCCACCACAGAACGATTCTGAGCCGCAGCGAGCATTGCTAGATCCACATCCTCGTAATATCCGAGCCCATAGGAAGAATCAAACCCGCCTATTCGATCAAACCAGTCTTTAGCTATGGCCCAACAAGCAGCAGATATATGATCAACTCGACGAACAGTCTCCGAAGGTATCCTGTGGGCATGGACATGGCCATCTTCGGTAAGCTCTGTTCCAGTTTCAGTACGAGTCATTTCTGTGTCGAAGTAAACAGGCGATGCGATTACGACTGAAGGATTTTCGAGAGCCTCTAGCAGCGGACTCAGCCAATTTTTAGTGACGATTATGTCAGAATTCATAATCACGACTTGTTTACCTCTCGAATATTGAACTCCTAAATTAGCTCCTCGCCCATAACCTAGGTTTACGGGTGATTTGATTAATCTGACTTCTGGGAACTGAGAAATCACCCATTCGCTAGTGTCATCAGGCGATGCATTATCGATTACAATCACTTCATGTTTTTCTGGGGTAAATTTTTTTAGTGAGCGCAGAAGCCTGTCTGTCAACATTTTTTTTCCGTACGCCACAATTACTATGCTCGTCATGACTGAACTCATTATTGGGAGATTACGCGTCGAATGTCATCGTCATACCTAGCTCGAAGTATTTGATGAATGCCTGTGGTTCTTTCCAACTCAGCTGCCTGCTCGGTAAGCCAGCTGCGTATCCGCTTAGGGTTTACCGTTGCGATGTCACTAATCGCCAGGTCAACTAGTTCTTTTGCCCAAAGATCCGCAGTTGCCAATAATTTCTCTTTTTCTTCTCCCGGATCTAATTTAGCTCTTATCAAACTGCTTATAGCAGCGCCTTCATCTGTGGATGGGCGAAATGACCCTGCTCTGAGAACAGCTCCAAGCAGCGCCCAATTAGATAGCTCCGGGTCAACGTCCCAATTACCTTTTCCATCTTCGATGAGTTCGAGCGGAGTCTCTACCCTTAATCCAATTGAAGACTCCGATAACCTTTTACTCTCGCTTGCAGGCATCCGGAGAATCCCTCCGATTGCCCGTACTTCACCCGAGATTACTATGTCTCCATCATCAGCCATAACAACTTCAGCGAAAGGGGCCGCCCACTCCAACGCCAAAAAACCCGCCGTGTCAATCAGGCGTTGAGACGCACTGGGATTAGGCGAACTAACCGCTATCCGTAGAGAATTTCTCATATTATTTCCCCTAATACTTGGGGAAGCGATTCGCGAAAATCAGGTAATTCAGCTATCCCAGCTTCGCGCAAAGCAAGGTTCTCTAGCACTGAGTTAGCAGGTCGCAGAGCCGCTCGCTGAGGTATCAGCTCCTTCGTCTTTATGGCAGTTACTAGATCAGTTGGCTTACCAAGTGCCTTAAGAATTTCTTTCACGAATTCGTACCAACTTACGATTCCCTGATTCGTTACGTGAAATGTGCCGTTGGCCTCTTTAAGCACCAGGTCGTGAATAGTCGATGCTACATCACTCGTGAAGGAAGGGTGCCCAATTTGATCTGTAACAAACGTCATAGGTGTGCTCTGTGATGCCAAGCTCACAACAGTTTTCAACAAATTTGAACCATGTGCGCCACAGAGCCACGACGTCCTCACGATCAGATCTTCTGGTCTCATCGCTTGCTCTCCTGCTTCTTTACTTCTGCCGTACTCAGACGAAGGGCTTGTCTTATCAGTTTCTCGATACGCTCGACTCTGCGTACCATCAAACACGTAATCTGTAGATATTTGAACTACCCGAGCTCTATACCGATCAGCAGCTCGGACCAGATGAGCTGGCCCAAGTGCGTTCGCTGCATAAGCAAGGTCCGGTTCAGACTCACATTTGTCAACGGCGGTAAAAGCCCCGGCATTAATTATGACGTCGGGCTGGTGTGTCTTGACTGCTAAGTCCACAGCTTCACAATTAGTAATGTCCAACTGGTTACGAGGCAAAACAATTAGATGTTCGTGGTATAGCTCGCGCTCTAGCTCTTGCCCTAGCTGACCGCCTCCTCCTGTCACTAAAATTTTTGGACTGTTTGTCATTCGGCAGCCTCGGAAAGAGCTTCACTTAAGGATGGATACACAAACAGGCTTTCGTGTACGTCTTGTACTGTCAAATTTGCAGTTACAGCAAGAGCCACCACCGAGATCAACTCAGCAGCATGTCTACCTACTATGGAGCCACCTAAAACATGACCTGTGTTCGGATCTGAAACAATTTTGACAAAGCCTTTCGGGTCGTCATTTATTAGTGCTTTCGCATTTGACGAAAAAGGTACTTTCGTTACCCTTATTTTTCTACCAGTAGCGAATGCCTCGGCCTCTACCAGGCCAACATCAGCTATTTCTGGGTCAGTAAAAATAGCGGAAGCAGCTTTGTCATAAGCTAAGTGTCGATGTGGTCGCCCATCGTGCAAGCCCATAATGTGTTCCGCAATTTTTCTGCCTTGCATTGCAGCTACTGATGAAAGCGGTAACTTGCCAGAAAGATCACCGGCTACATAGATACTCGGCACGGAAGATTTAAGATTGTGGTCGACTTCTACATGGCCATCTGAGTTCAATAAGACATTTGCATTATCTAGTCCAAGAGATTCCGTATTTGGTTGAGAACCGATGGCTATCAAAGCATGGCTTCCTTTCGCAACCCTTCCATCGCTGCAGTAAACCTCAACTTTTTGACCAATGCGTTTAATACCAGTAGCTCGGGCTCCCTTATATAATTGAACGCCTTGATCTAAAAACGTTTGCTCAAGTAGCGCTGCGGCCTCCGGGTCCTTATTTGGGAGAACCTGCTGTCGACTAACAATTAGCGTGACCTCTGAGCCAAGTGAACTAAACATATGGACGAACTCCACGCCAGTAACCCCTGAACCGACTACGACAAGTTGTTCAGGGATTTCTTTCGGCGGGTAAGCATCACGGGTAGTCAGAATTCTTTCGGAGTCAATTACGGCCCACTCAGGAATGCGAGGCCGACTTCCAGTAGCTAATACAATAACGTCGGCTTCAATTTCGATTTCATCTTCTTCTGTCCTGACGGACACGCTATTTGGACCGGAAAGCCTAGCCGTACCACGAATAATTTGAACTTCCAAGCTTGTCAAAAGCTCTGTGACTGAACGCTCCAACCGATCTTCGATACTCTGAATTCGGTTTCTCAGTTGCTGTACATCAATTTCTGTTTCTACTTGGGCCAGGCCCATACCATCTAATCTGCGAGCAAATGATAATGCACCACCGGTTGCAATCATTGACTTAGAAGGAACACAGTCTCTCAGATGAGCGAGCCCCCCGACAACGTCACGTTCAACTAGAACCACTTGAGCGCCATAGCGAGCAGCCAACGCCGCCGCATTATGTCCTGCAGGCCCACCACCTACGACAACGACTTTTTTCTTAATCATGACCAAAGTGTAGGAGCACCAGTGACCATCCGGGTTTCACTTAGTTACTTCAAGCTGGGCGAGCAGAGATCATTCATTTCTTCTATCCGGATTCGATCACGATTTTCATAGGTAATTAAATTCTCAGGATCGACTCGAAGCTTGAATTCCCTAAAGGACATTTCGAGCGAATCAAAGGCGAGAATGCGGCCCCGAAGTGAATCGCCTAGTCCCAAAATAACTTTGATTGTTTCCAATGCCTGAATAGTGCCTACTATCCCCGGCAAAACTCCAAGCACGCCTGCTTCAGCGCAAGACGGCGCTAGTTCAGCAGGCGGAGGGACAGGAATATAGTCACGATATGTAGGGCCATTGAGCGGGTCGAAGACTGTAATTTGACCTTCGAATCGGTAGATGGACCCGTGAACAACTGGTATCCCTAGCTTCACTGAAGCATCGTTCAGTATGTATCTGCTTGGGAAATTATCAGCACCATCCACTATGACATCCCACCCTTGAAGAATATCTAAGACATTGTCGGCGCCCAGCCTTGTGTCATACGTAACTACATCGACGTCAGGATTTAGCAAAGTCAAAGTTTTCTTTGCGGAGTCAACCTTACGATCGCCAATCCGGTCAAGATTATGAAGAACTTGGCGTTGTAGATTTGATTCATCGACTACGTCCATGTCGATTATACCGATGGTTCCCACTCCTGCAGCCGCCAGATATAACGCTGAAGGAGATCCTAAGCCTCCCGCTCCCAACATTAACACTCGTGCGTTCAGAAGTGTCTGTTGGCCTTCATCTCCAATTTCAGGTAAAAGCAAATGACGCTGATATCTATTCCGTTGCTCTGGACTCAATGTTTGCGGGGTTACCCAATTGCGTCCTTCGTCTTTCCACTTGCCAAATCCACCATCCATTGACACCACATCGGTATACCCAAGCTCTCCTAGGGTTTGGGCCGCAAACGCTGAGCGGACTCCACCTGCGCAATAAACAATTATTTCTGCATCATGATCTTGGATGCGCTGCTCGACTTGTGCTTCTAAGTGACCGCGAGGAATGTGAGTCACTCCATCCAGAGCCCCTTGTTCGAATTCATCAGGTTCTCGAATATCGAGCACTATTGGAGAACCATTTAATATTCTTTGTTGCGCTCCCGCAGTGTCTATCTCATTGATCGCTAATTTAGCTTTATTCAAAAGTTCTCGGAAAGAAGCCACAACATCACCCTGCTACGTTTGGACCGGACACAAGAGATAATACCCTACCAAATTGGTCGGGTATTATCT
>TARA_B110000196_G_scaffold102489_1_pt1 | contig 13193 bp, 10 predicted proteins | sample TARA_B110000196 | Tara Oceans TARA_B110000196 (sample SAMEA4397072) | marine metagenome | biome: Polar Biome; feature: [MES] marine water layer (ENVO:01000295) within the mesopelagic zone...; material: water (ENVO:00002006), including particulate matter (ENVO:01000060) such... | reverse complement strand
AGGTTACGTTAATGCGACGAGCTAACTTCTATGACAAAAAACGATTATTATTCTCAGGAAAATCATGGTCCATATTCTCTTTTTGATCTCGGTGATTTTAATCTAGAAGAAGGAGGTATTATAAAAAACTGTCAACTTGCTTATTCTACTTTTGGCAGTTTAAATTCGAAAAAAGATAACGCTATTCTTGTCAGTACATGGTACTCAGGCACCAGTAAGATTATGGAGCAGGTTTATGTAGGAGTTGAGCGCGCTATAAACCCAAATAAATACTTTGTCATTATTGTTAACCAAATTGGTAATGGTTTATCTTCATCACCAGATAAAGTTAAAAATTTTGCTGTTGCATCATTCCCAAAGGTTCGAATAGGAGATGATGTAAGAGCTCAACATACCCTTGTAACAAAATATTTTGGTTTGAGCTCTTTAGCTCTTGTTGTCGGGGGATCAATGGGAGCGCAGCAAACCTGGGAATGGGCTGTAAAATATCCTGATATGGTTAAGAGGGCTGCCCCAATTGCTGGAACAGCTAAAAACACGACACACGATTTTTTGTTCACAAAAACACTAAATGAAGCAATTATGTCAGATCCTGCTTGGGATTGCGGTGCCTATAAGAATCCCAATGCAGTAATTGATGGATTAAGGCGCCACGCTGATTTGTGGTCTGTTATGGGCTATAGCACCGAAATGTTTAAAAAAGAACTTTGGAGAGATTTAGGATTTTCATCTGCAGAAGAGTTTTGTGAGGGTTTTACACAGGCTTACTTTGCACCAATGGACCCTAATAATCTCCTAACTCTAGCATGGAAATGGCAAAGAGGTGATGTCAGTAGAAATACAGATGGAGATCTCAAGCAAGCCTTAGGTAGAATAACTGCAAAAATGTTTGTTATGCCTATCAATACAGACATGTTTTTTCCTCCAAAAGACTGTGAGGATAACCAAAAAATGGTAACAAATAGTGAGCTTAGAGTTATTGCTACTGATTGGGGCCACCTTGGTCTATTTGGCATGGATCCGCTGTACATTAAGCAAGTTGATCAACATCTGCATGATCTATTAGATACACCTGTTTAGCTAAGTGCTACTTGAGATCAGAAAAACTGGATGTTCTAGTTTGAAGATTTAAGCCACCAGTTAATCTGCTACCTTTTTTTGTAGTTTTGGGAGTTTCCCCCCTATATTTTCTTGGCTTACTTTTCATCTTTGAATCAGGAAGATTGTGTTGGGGCTCAAAACCTTCGAAAATTTTCCTAGGTATCGTCTTCCTTAGTAAAGTTTCGATTTTTTGTAAATTTTCAAATTCGTCGGCACTTACGAGTGATATAGCTTTTCCGGATATTCCTGCCCTACCAGTTCTACCAATTCTATGGATATAGTTTTCAGCAACCTTAGGTAATTCAAAGTTAATAACGCATTGCAACTTGCTAACATCAATGCCGCGAGCTGCAATATCAGTTGAAATAAGGATTCTTATAGTTCTTTTTTTAAATTCAGAAAGGCGCTTAGCTCTTGTACTTTGATTTTTGTCGCTGTGAAGTGTTGATGAATTTAGACCTTTTTTGTTTAAAAAAGATGAAATAAGCTCAGTATTTTTCTTTGTATTAGTAAAGATAAGAACCTGATCTAAATTTTGATCAGAAATTAACTTTGATAGAAGCTCAGGTTTAAGTTTTTTATCTACCGGAAAAACCCAATGCTTTACCAAATCAGCAGCAGTATTTTTTGATGAAACTGAGACTTCGATAGGGTCATTCAGCAATTTCCTAGAAAGACTTAAAATTTCTTTCGAAAAGGTAGCTGAATATATTAAATTTTGTCTGATATTTGGTAGTAGTGATAGAATTTTCTGAATTTCATCTGAAAAACCAAGGTCTAGCATACGATCTGCTTCATCTAGAACTAGTACTTTTAGGACTGGAAATTTGATTGCATTTTTGCTGATCAAATCCAAAAGCCTTCCAGGGGTAGCAATAAGAATATCAGAACCCTTACGGAGACTCATCATTTGCGGATTAATCTTTGCACCCCCATAAACTACGTTTATTCGCAGCGAAGTATACTTACTATACTGGCGGGCATGCTCCCCAATCTGAATAGCGAGCTCTCTTGTGGGTGCTAGCACTAGTGATCGCCCTTGATTTGGTTTTGTTTTTCCTGCCTCCAGTAATAGTTGAAGCAATGGAAGTAAAAAGCTAGCTGTTTTACCCGTACCGGTCTGAGCGGTGGCTATAATATCCTTACCTTGAAATACTAGCGGAATTGTTTTTAGCTGAATCGGTGTTGCAAATATATATTCTTTTTCTTTTAAAGCTTTCAGTATTTGTTCCGATAGATCAAAATTAGAAAAACTCATTAGATGTTCTCATATATTTTAGAAATATTTTTAAGTGTGTCACTATAAATTCACTGAGAATTTTAAAGTAAAATATATAAAAATTTATTATACATGTAAGCAGAGATATGCATTCATAGTTTTAAAATAGATTTTAGAGAGCTAAGATAAATTTCTACTCGTAATAACTAGGCAATATCAATGAAAAATACGTTATATTATATATATCTGATTCTCTTTAGTTTATGGGTTCCATCATCATACAGCGCGACTACTGAGGAGGCCTATAGCATTATTAGAAACGGGAACCCAGAGCAGGGATATAAAATGCTCCTCACTCTTGCAGATAAAAATAACGATCCAAGAGCATTTTACGGGATAGCTTTGCTTTTTAAGGAAGGATGGGGTGTAAGTAAAAATAGTAAAACAGCTATAGAGTATTATAAAAAGGCTGCAAACCTTGATCATACAAGAGCAATGTTTGATTTAGGAACTTTTTATCAAAATGGTCTTTTGTTAGAGCAAAATTACAAACAAGCTATTCTGTGGTATGAAAAAGCTGCAAATAAGGGTTATGCAGCGGCAATGTATGGTTTAGGGGGACTTTATTTCAATGGACTTGGTGTCAAAAAAGATCCAGATAAGGGTACGATTTGGTTTACCAAAGCGGCAAATATTGGATTTGAGCCCGCTATAAATTTTCTCGATGCAGTAAATAACTTGGGTATTCCCTCTGAGAACTAACTTTCTTTTATAGCAGAAATGCTATTGAAAAGTTATAATATTATATAAATTGATTTATCATAAATCTATATAATTTGGTTTTAGCATTTATAGCGCGATCAGTAAGGAAAACGTCGCTAACGGAGAAGTATTGATGATGAAATTAGGTATACCTAAAGAGATTTTTCCAGATGAAAAGAGGGTAGCAGCGACACCTGCATCTGTTCTGAAATTAATTAAGCTTGGCTATGATGTGATTATTGAGTCATCAGCAGGCAAAACAGCCCATTATGAAGACCAAGATTTCATTGATGCAGGAGCATCGATATCCAAAAAAACAGAGGACCTTTGGGCTCAAGCAGATTTTATTTTAAAAGTTAGAGCGCCGATGATAAACCCAGATACTGGGATTCATGAAGCAGAGTTGATGAAAAAAGGTGCTTATATCGTAAGCTATATTTGGCCTGCTGAAAATTCAGAATTACTTGATGACCTTGCCTCAAAGGGCGCTACAGTTTTTGCTATTGATAGCTTACCCCGTATCAGTCGCGCACAAAAAATGGATGCCCTGAGTGCTATGGCAAATATATCAGGTTACCGAGCAGTTATAGAGGCTGCCAGTTGCTTCGGACGTTTTTTTACAGGACAAGTAACTGCAGCTGGTAAAGTCCCTCCTGCGAAAATTATGGTCATTGGTGCTGGTGTTGCCGGATTGGCAGCTGTCGGCACAGCTAATAGTATGGGTGCTATTGTTCGAGCATTTGACACCCGATTAGAGGTGAAAGAACAAGTTGAAAGTATGGGTGCTCAATTTTTAGAATTAGACTTTTCAGATGAAGAGGGCGGTGGCGGTGGCGGTTACGCCAAACAAATGAGTGATGAATTTATTGCTGCTGAGATGGCTCTTTTTGCTGAACAGGCTAAAGAAGTGGATATAATTATAACAACTGCACTTATACCCGGAAGACCAGCCCCTAAGCTAATAACAGCGGCTATGGTTGAATCAATGAAATCAGGAAGCGTAGTTGTTGATTTAGCTTCAGAGCGTGGCGGTAACTGTGAATTAACAGAACCTGGAAAAATAGTAGAAAAGCATGGAGTTACTCTCATAGGTCATACAGATTTACCAAGTCGTATGGCGAAAGTTTCTAGTGATCTATATTCAAGTAATCTGGTGCATTTATTGTCCGATCTGACTCCAGAGAAGAATGGTAAACCTAATGTAGATATGGATGATGTAGTTATTCGTGGAGTGACAGTGGTTAAGGATAAAAAAATCACATGGCCTCCACCTAAAGTAGAGGTTTCAGCACCCCCAGCTTCTAAGCTAAGTGAAGAAGCAAAAGAAGTTGTTGTAAAAGAGCCCACTTTTCTAGATAAATGGCTTGGTAAAGGAACTTTATTGGCTTTGACATTAGCTGTACTTTTTGGTGTTGGAGGGTATGCACCAGAAAGCTTTTTGAGCCATTTTACAGTTTTTGTATTGTCGTGCTTTATTGGTTATCAAGTTGTATGGAATGTCACGGCATCATTGCATACTCCACTGATGAGCGTTACTAATGCTATAAGCGGAATAATTGTAATTGGAGCTATATTGCATCTAGTTGCTGCTGATGATGGTACCGTCGGAATTATGTCATTTACCGCAGTTTTGATTGCAACCATCAACATAGCAGGTGGGTTTAAAGTAACTCATCGTATGCTTAATATGTTCCGCAAATAGGAGATATAATTATGAGCACAGGTTTTGTGAGCGTTGCTTATGTTTTAGCTAGCGTGTTATTCATACTAAGTCTTGGAGGGCTTAGTCATCAGGAATCTGCCAGAAGAGGTAATCTTTTTGGTATAGCAGGCATTATAATTGCTGTTGGAGCGACTATCGCTGGTGTAAATATGGGGATTGGTAGTACTTCAACTATTATCCTAGCACTTGTTATTGGAGCTGTCATAGGCTTGTTTCTTGCCAATAAGGTAGAAATGACACAAATGCCTCAATTGGTTGCTTTATTGCATAGTTTTGTTGGTTTGGCTGCTGTTTTAGTGGGTTTTGCAGGACATCTTGATCCGTTAATAAAAACAGTTGGGGCGGAACATACCATCAAGATGGTAGAAATTTTCTTAGGTATATTTATTGGTGCTATTACTTTCACAGGATCACTTATCGCTTGTGGTAAACTCCAAGGCGTGGTGTCTAGTTCCGCTTTAACTTTGCCGGGAAGACATGCGATGAACTTGTTAGCTTTAGGGTTGGTTATTGCCTTAGGCTCATGGTTTATAAGCACAGATAGCCTAATGCCCCTAATAATTATGACGATCGTAGCGTCCGTTTTAGGTATCCATTTAATCTTAGCTATTGGCGGGGCAGATATGCCAGTCGTAGTTTCTATGCTAAACAGTTACTCAGGTTGGGCGGCTGCATCTATCGGATTTATGTTAGGTAACGACCTCCTTATAGTGACTGGCGCTTTAGTGGGCAGTAGTGGTGCAATTTTGAGTTATATTATGTGTCGCGCAATGAATAGGTCTTTCGTTAGTGTCATTTTAGGAGGTTTTGGCCAAACGTCTGGAAGTTCAAGTGCAGGATCAGCTGACGGTGATTTAGTAGCCCTAGAAACTTCTACTGAAGAAGTCTGTGAAGAATTGCTTTCTGCCCAATCCGTAATAATCGTGCCTGGTTATGGGATGGCAGTTGCACAAGCTCAAAATGCAGTTGGTGAAATCACCAAAATACTTCGTGATAAAGGGATATCAGTTCGTTTTGGCATACATCCTGTAGCTGGTCGATTACCAGGACATATGAATGTTCTATTAGCAGAAGCCAAGGTTCCATACGATATCGTATTAGAAATGGATGAACTAAATGATGATTTTCCAGATACCGATGTTGTGCTTGTGATAGGAGCAAACGATACAGTAAACCCAGCTGCTATGGATGATCCAGACAGCCCTATTGCTGGAATGCCTGTATTGGAGGTATGGAAATCAGGACAAGTGGTTATACTCAAACGTGGAATGGCTTCGGGTTATGCTGGTGTTGAAAATCCTTTGTTCTTCAAAGATAACTCACGCATGCTGTTTGGTGACGCGAAAGAAAGCGTTGATAAGCTACTTGGAATATTAAGGGTTGGTTGATCAAAAAAACTAAGCGTTACGAGTATCTTTATTGATGTGCTCATGACACTTCCTCATGCCTATTTTTTTAGGGCAAACCTCTGAATATGCTAAAAAATAAAGTAAATTTTAAGAAACTCCTTAATAGTAAATGGACGTCAGTTAGCCCAATCAATAAAGAAAAGCACTTTATGGTCATTCAGGTTGATCATAATGAGAAAGGCGAAATATCATCTTGCTTTATTGAAGCTATTCTATCAAACCATATAACTGCTTTAGATTGGAGAGAACTAAAAGACCCGAAAATTTGGTTGAATGGTTGGATATGAAGATAGTTCTAGTGAACGATAAAATGCAGACTGATTATAAATATAGTTTGGTTGCTCCTACTGGCGATAATTTTAATGCTATCTTTCAACCGCAACTGACCCCAAAAGAGATGTTGCAGTTGGGCGTTTTTGGTGGAAAATATTTAAATGATTGCAAAAGTGAATATCCTAAAGATTGGTTTTTAAACGCTAAGCTTAGCCCCTCCAAGAAAAATATAAAATTAAATTATTTCTCTGTTGATGCATCCCAGCCATTAAGTGAGTGGAATAAGAAGGGTTGGATTCACCCCAAAGATCCTCGTGGTTGGTTTCAATGGTATTGTCGATATTATTTAGGCAGAAGAATGGAGGATGAGGACTTAAGACAGATTAAACGATGGAGATCTTTTAGTAGGCATGCAGGAGCTATAAAAAAGTATTGTGAGCCCTATGATTTCAGTTGCAGAAAAAAACAAAGACAGGCTCTATTGCACTGGGCCTATGATTCCAGAGAACTATAAAGATTATTTCATAAACGTTACTATTTGACTCAAATATAAATTAGATGGTTACTTCTTTTTTTGTAAGTTTTTTTTCTTTGTGGCTTTATTTTTTTTGGTTCCAGCTGCTTTGCCTGAATTTTTAATCTTTTTTGGACCACAGTAGTCTGCCTTTAACCCCTTAAGCACCCTTTTTTGAAATCGAATTTTAAGATATCGCTCAATACTAGACATTTGATTCCAATCATTAGCTTCAATTAAGGAGATTGCTGTACCTTTTTTTCCAGCTCTTCCGGTTCTTCCAGCACGATGAATATACTCATCTCCTGATGAAGCAATATTGAAATTCAGTACTATTTCAACATCATTGATATCTAAACCACGAGCTGCCAAGTCAGTAGCTACAAGAATCTCTATGCTACCACTATGGAATTTTGCTATAACAGCCTTGCGGTCATTTTGAGAGATTTCTCCATGTATAAATGCGGAACGGTATTTTTTATATCTTAAAAAGTTACTAAGTTGTTCGCATTGAATTCGTGTTTTACAAAAAATAAATATTTTTTTTGCTTTTTCTTCATTAATAAGAGCTACTATTAATTCTTCTTTATGTTTTTTGTTATCACATAAAACTATCTGTTGTGAAATTTGTGGAGGACATTGCCTCGCTGAATTTATCTCTATTAATTCAGGGTCTTTAAACATTGTCTTGATTTGCTTAAAACCTTTGTGATTCAGCGTGGCAGAAAATAATAAATTTTGCTTATTTTGATTACAGCTTTTGGAGATTATTTGCATTTCATCAGCAAAACCCATATCAAGCATTCGATCTGCTTCATCTAATATTAGTATCTCTAAATCGCTAAAATCAGTTGTGCCTTTTTCAATATGCTCCACTAACCTTCCCGGTGTGGCTATAATTATTTCAGGATTTTTTCTTAAAGTTGCGACTTGATGTTTGAATGCTTCGCCGCCAATAATTAGACCGGATTTAATATATGTAAAAGATGCCAGCTGTTTTAAGAAGGCTTGTGTCTGGATTGCTAGCTCACGAGTTGGTAAAAGAATCAAAGAACGGGTACTAGATCGAGGAGCATCATTTTCTAGCATAAAATGTAATGTAGGTAGCAAAAAAGTTGCAGTTTTCCCGCTACCTGTTTGCGCCGATACCATAATATCTTTACCTTCTTGTATTAGCGGGATTATCTTTTTTTGGACATCTGTTGCTTCAACCAACGAAATCTTTTCGAGAGCTTTTAGTAGCTGTTTGTGTATTGCAAGCGATTGAAAATTCACTAATTAAGTCACCTGATTAAAAATATTAATTTTAATCTCTATTGATAAATTCTTATGTTGTTTGATTTTATTTTTTGTAATACTTCTTGAAAAATAGAAGAATTCTGTAAGCGTACTCTTTAGTTAGAGATAACTTTCCCCAAATTTCCTCACCAAGTAAAAGCAAGCATGGGGTCAAAATAAGAGTTAATACAGTGGCAAATGTCAAACCTCCAGCAATTGCACTAGCAAGCTGTGTCCACCATTGTGTGGATGGAGCCCCAAAACTTATATTTCGATTAACGAGATCTATATTCATTGCTAGGACCATTGGCATCAATCCTAGAACGGTCGTAAAAGCAGTTAGAAAAACTGGTCGAAGTCTTCTCCTCCCGGTTTCAAGTGCGGCATCATACGGGTTAAGACCATTTTTTTTCATTCGATTGTAAGTGTCTATTAGCACTATATTATTGTTTACAACTATTCCGCCTAACGCAATGATCCCAAGGCCTACCATAACTATCCCAAATGGTTGAGATGTGATTAGGAGACCTAAAAGTACCCCCGTAGTAGAAAACACTATTGCAGATAAAACTATTAATGACTGATAAATATTATTAAATTGCGTAACTAAAATTAAGGTCATCAATAATAATGCAGTTAAAAAAGCACCAATGAGGAATTGCATAGCTTCACGCTTTTCTTTATCTTCTCCTTTAAATTTTATATATACCTGTGAGCCAGAGGCCAATGGCTTGAGTAATCTTATTAGCTCCTTTAGTTGAGTATCCGGTAGCACTCCTTCAGCAACATCTGCCCTTAAAGTAGTTGTTCTTCGTGAATCCACTCTTGCTATGGAGCCACTTTTAGGAGCAGGCTCAACAGTTATGAAGTTTTTAACTGGTATCATTCCTACATTAGTCGAGATACGCAATTCATTCAATTGATCTAAATGACGATCATCAATAGGATATCTAACCACAACGTCAACTTCATCATCATTGTCGTCTGGTCGATAATCAGTTACTTTTATGCCTGAAGCAATCAGCTTTACTGATTGTCCTAGTAAAGCTATGTCGGCTCCGTAACGAGCAGCTAGAGCTCTATCAACAGCTATTTGCCACTCAATACCAGGTAGGGGCAGATCATCCTCGATGCCTATATAGCCGCCTTGATTATTCATTATTTCTCGAACTTTTTTTATAGCTGGAGGAACTAAAGAAAAGTCATAAGAACTAAACTCAAGCTGAATAGGTTTGCCTGAAGCTGGCCCATCTTTTGATTTTATAAATTCAACTTTAATCCCTGGAATATCTGAAGTTAAACGTTGCATTTCACTGAATATTTCCGTAGCCGGTCGCCTTTTATCCCAATCAACAAACTCTAACTTGATTGAGCCAATTAAATCTGCAGCATTATTATTTCGGGTTACCTTATTGAATGATCTTGCATATATTGACCGAAGTTCGTCCATGCTACCTATTCGGCTCTCAACTTTTTTTACGATCTCATCTTTTTCATATATTGACAGATCTCCCCGCGCATGAATTTGTATTAATCCAAATTCAGGTTCAATATCAGGAAAAAACTCAAGCCCTTTATTTAAAAAACTATATAAAATAAAAACACTCACCATGATTAAAAAAGAAATTCCGAGTGTCTTACCGGGCATCATCAAAAGCTTCCTTAGGAGCTCAGTATATTTTTCTGTTATAGGGCCATCCACTGTTTTTATTGTAGGAATTGTGTTTTGATTCAATACTTTACCTAATACAGGCAGAAAAATTAACGCCATAGATAAAGATGCAGATAGAGCAATTATGACTGTGATAGGTAGGAATTTCATGAATTCACCAACCATACCCGGCCAAACAAGGAGAGGCATAAATACAGCGAGTGTTGTTATTGTCGAGGTTGTTATTGGCCATGCCATGCGTTTAGCGGCCGATAAGTATGCTTCATAAGGCATCATTCCTTCACTCATTCGTCTATCAGCTAGCTCAATTACGATAATAGCCCCATCAACCAACATACCTACAACAAGAATTAGACTAAAAAGAACAACAATATTTAACGTATAGCCGAGAGAGTTTAATACAAGTATTGCAGCAAGAAATGAACTCGGTATTGCCAAACCAACAAGAAGGGCTGATCTGAAGCCTAAGGCTGCTATCATCACAATAACAACAAGAATAATTGCTGAAAGAATATTATTTTGGAGATCATTCAGCATATTTCTAATTTTATTTGACTTATCTTGCATGTAGCGAATTTCTAAAGAGGCTGGTAGCAAGCGACGCTCGTTTTCTATGAGTCCCTTAACATTATTTACGGTCTCGATTATATTAGCGCCAACTCTCTTTTTGATTTCAAGTGTTACTGCGAGCTTTCCTTCGACACGTGCAAATCCGGTCGGATCTTTATAACTTTTTTTGACTGTCGCAACATCGCCGAATGTAACAACACGATCCCCCACAACCTTTACTGGTAAATTCAAAGCATCATCTAGATTTTCGATCACACCCGGTACTTTAAGTACAAGTCGACCAGCTCCAGAATCTATAGCACCTGCTGCAACTAATAGATTGTTGTTCCGTATAAAGGAAAAAAGCTCATCATATTTAACCTCATAAGTTTCCATTACTGCTGGATCAACTAATATCTCAAGAATTGACTCTCTATCTCCACCTATGTTCGCTTCCAGAACCCCAGGTAATGATTCAATTTGGTCTTGCATAGACCTAGCAATCTTAACTAGAGTTCTCTCAGGAATTGCACCGGAGAGGGATACGGTTAACACTGGAAATAAGGCTACGTTTATTTCGATTACTTTTGGCTCATCTGTGTCATCTGGAAGCCTAGTTTTAGCTGTATCTACTTTTTCCCGTACATCTGATTTTGCTTTTTTGCTATCAAAGCCTGCATTAAACTCAAGTTGAACCGAAGCATAACCCTCTCCAGAGTTGCTTCGCATTTCTTTTAGTCCAACTATTGACTGTAATTCTTTCTCCATTGGTTTGACAAGCAACCTCTCAGCATCCTCAGGGGATATGCCCTCATGTCTCATAGAAACGTAGATAAAAGGAATAGCAATATCTGGTTCAGCTTCTTTGGGTATATCCTGATATGCAATAGCACCAAAAATTAATACAAAGAGTAGTGTTAAGAGTACTGTTCTACTTCGCGAAAAAGATAAATCGATAATTGTCATCAGACAAATGGCCTCAGGATGTGGGAATCTGTTCTACAGATTCCCCTTCTTCAACAAAACCATTGCCTTGGGTGATGATTTTAATTTGATTGGGTAGCCCTGTTACCCATACCCCTTCTTTTTTAGTACGTAGAATTTCAATTTTATGGAAGTTAACAATATTTTCTTTAGTGACAGATTTGATTCCTATGTTACCTTCCATATCTAGTGAAAGAGTTGCTGGAGAAACAAAGTGGGCAGTTACAGACCCTGTGATTATTTCAATCTTAGCGCTTGCACCGGATTTTATTCCTTCGTGAGGATTATTTAGTTGAGCCTCAATTCTGAAACTGTGGGTTTTTGAATCTCCTGAATTGGCAATATATGTCAGAGTTGCATCTGATCTCTTGCCATTCAGCAAAAAAATGTTTACCTTTTGACCAAGCTGAAGTCTTTCAATATTTTGCTGGGAGACATAGCCTGTAGCTTTTAGGCTTGATTCGTCTAAAAGAGTAGCTAGAGGCTCTCCCTTTTCGACATAACTGCCTACCTCTACAATCTGTTCTTCTAGTATTCCGCTAAATGGCGCCTTTATTAATATATTTCCACGCTCTATAGATATCTTCTTGATATTGGATCTCAAGATAGATAATTCTTTCTGAGCCTCTATTAATCTGATTGGTTTGGATTGGTCACTTGGCGCTAAGTTCTTCAGTTGGGTTATCTTATCTAAATTTTTAGAAATTTTTGCTTTAGCGATAAAAAATTGTGCTGAACGATCAACATTGGCAAGTCTGAATATAAGATCTCCATCCGATATGTAAGCACCCTCATTCTCAACGATCTCTAGTACATGTGCGGCTGTATGAGATTTAATTTCTATTTTTCTGAATGGCTCAACTTCACCTTGTATGATAATTATGTCTTTAGCTTCTTCTGATTTTATATCTGAAACCTCAACGGTCATCTTTTGTTTTAATAGATTTTTATTCGATAAATCAGCGCTTTTTCCACTGAAAAATATCCCACTGAGCATCCATACTAATACTACCAAGCTTACGATCAGCGGTAATCGATTAGATTTCTTCAAAATGGTTTTTTTAAAGTAGGCCATTAATTTTTCTTCATTAATCATTACAAACACTATCCATTCTTTTGTAGAAATTTATATCTTTAAAAAAGTTTCAAGCCCCTATGTTATCTTACATTTAAGTGAACGGCTGAAATTATTTAATTTTTTTTCGTGTTAATACGACTTCACTACCAATAAAAAAATACTATTGTATAAAAAATATCTAGTTAATATTTATTAAAATTTCATAATTAAGTCTTTATAATAACGGTATAATTTATTATTTGGGATAACTATGCTTTTTCGAACTAGAAAAATGATTAGCGCTAAAGATTTAAATTCAAATGGCACTCTTTTTGGTGGTCGAGTTTTATCATGGATAGATGAAGAGGCATTTATATTTGCAACTTGTCAAATCGGATCTGAAAAATTAGTTACAAAAATGATTTCTAAGGTTGAGTTTATTTCTACAGCAAGAATTGGAGATATAATAGAAATAGGCACAGAATTGATAAGCCTTGGTACTACCTCGCTGACGCTCTCTTGTGTAGTTAGAAACAAAAAAACAACAAATATTATTACTCAAGTTTCCGATTTGGTTTTCGTGCATGTTGATGTCAATGGTAAACCTAAGCCACACGGGGTAACTGAGGCAATCAAAGATATCGTATCAGAG
>TARA_B110000196_G_scaffold157751_2_pt1 | contig 13203 bp, 9 predicted proteins | sample TARA_B110000196 | Tara Oceans TARA_B110000196 (sample SAMEA4397072) | marine metagenome | biome: Polar Biome; feature: [MES] marine water layer (ENVO:01000295) within the mesopelagic zone...; material: water (ENVO:00002006), including particulate matter (ENVO:01000060) such as...... | reverse complement strand
ACTGAATACCTACTCACTTTTGATTAATATATTGCAAGCAAACCGCAACGGCGGTGGTTCTATTCTCTACAGCTAACTTTCTGAATACCGGTTCTAGGTGTTTGTTAACGGTTCTAGGACTCATCGTAAGTATTTGACCTATTTCGCGATTAGTTTTGCCTCGTGATAACCAAAATAATACCTCTGCTTCTCTTTCTGTTAACTCAAAGCGTGATTTCAACGCTGAACGAGCGACAAGTTCATCGTCTTCCAGCAATCTAAGTAGGTACTCTCCAGGAGAGACTCTCCCCAGAAACTTCACCTGTAGATTTTTTTCCTGACCTTTTAACTGTATCGTGCTGTGTTTTTCTGGACTATGAGCGAGCCACGTCTTTATTTGGTTCGGGAGTTGCAACGATAACCACTCCTCATCATGAAAGTTTGATGTCAGTAATTGCCTTACATGGGCGGTCGACCATACTATTCGTCCATTAATATCGCAGGCAAAGGTTAATTGTCCGACTTCATCCAAGGCGACTCGAGCACTACGAGTCATACGTGAATTATTAAGATGAACCTTAACCCGAGCCAATAGTTCCTCCAATTTTACTGGCTTATTAATATAATCAACACCGCCCGCATCAAATCCTTTAATAACATTTTCGCTTTCAGTCAGTCCTGTCATAAAAATCACAGGCACTTCATTTAACTCACTGTTTTTTTTAAGTTCTTTGCAGGCTTCAAAACCATCCATATTCGGCATGGTTGCATCCATTAAAACAATGTCAGGCGCCATTCGCCCTGCTACCGCTAACGCTTGAATACCATCCATAGCAACAAATACGGTATAACCCTCATTCGCTAAAGACTCGTTCAACATGCCCAACGCATCGGCTGAATCATCAACAACTAATACAATACCTTTCGATTCATTATCGATCATGACAACAGCCCTTTCTTGCTAACATCAATTATTTTCTCAAATTGATAGCTGATTAAATAACTACGAATGATAGCAATAAAGCGTCCCGCTTCACCTGCCTGCTCTAGGCGTAAAAGCATTTTATTAATACCATCAATAAATCCTATTTCTGCTAACGAAATCAATTCACGATAATCACCTTCGGTAACTCCTTCGAAGGGAGCTTCGTTATTTATCTCGGTCGTTATTCGGGCGATATTTTGAGGCCCTTCTTTTTTTGTATCCACGTCATAACACCACGTTAAACTTAGAGCGTTGGCAAGCTTGTCTAATAAAATACTGTCTCGCACGGGTTTCGTTATATACTCGTCGTACAATTGTATGTCGTTAGCTTCTGGGATTGCTTCATTCGGTGTTTCATACGCATCTGCCGATACCATAATTACCGGGGCACTGATTCCTTTTTTTCGGAGCGTCTCAACCAATAATAATCCATTCATACCTGGCATAGATATGTCTAACAGAAACAAGTCAATTTTATCCAAGTTTTCATAGTTGCAACACGCAGAGCCATCGGGAAGTTCAAATACAATAAACCCCAATGGCGTTAAAATTTCACTGATAAGGCCGCGATGATAGGCATCGTCATCGACAACCATAATTGTTTTTGCTTCACCTATATACGATTCAATTCTGGCCATACGCTGTAATCGAATATTGGGTTCAAAAACACGAGGCAGCATAAGTGCCAATCTAAAGGTACTGCCTGTACCTAACTCACTGCTGAGTACAATTTCTCCGCCCATTATTTCTGTTAACAATTTACTAATGGTTAGGCCCAGACCGGTGCCTTGAATTTGAGATTGTGATGAAGTTCTAATTCGCTCAAAAGGTTCAAAAATTCTTTCCACATCGGCCTGAGAAATACCCGTACCCGTATCTGAAATTGTGAACACGGCAACCTGATTACGATAACTAACACTCAATGAAATTTTTCCTTTCTGAGTGAACTTAACTGCATTTGATAATAAGTTGATGAGTATTTGTCTGAGATGCTTTTCATCTGCTATCACAACACTAGGAATTGAACTCAGAGCAATGTATTCAAACTGAATATCTTTGGCATCGGCCTGTAGATGAAACATTTCAATGAGTTCATCGATCAAATTTTGAAGCGGTACTTGGTCTCGTCGAAATTCAATACGCCCCGCTTCTATACGTGAAATATCAAGCAGACCTTCTATGATATCGGCGAGATGATCACCGCTACGGCGAATTATTTTAGCTTTATTTCGGTGTATTCCTGATAGCACATTATCTTTTTCCAACAACTGTGCGTATCCCAGTATAGAATTCAAGGGACTTCTTAGTTCATGACTAATACCCGTAAGATAACGACTCTTCGCCTGATTAGAAGCCTCTGCTGTTTCTTTGGCTTGCTGAAGCTTATTATCCGTCTGCTGATGAGCTTCAATTTCTTTCGATAATAATTCGGTTTGTCGTTGAGATTCAGCTAATGCAAATTTCCGACTTTCGTTAGCGAGTACAAATAACCAAGTAAAGACGCCGATAATGATAGATAGTATAAAAAATAATTGAATCAACGTTGAAGATAAAAAAACTTTTATATCTGGCTTAATCTCAGGCCCCTGTAAATATACCAACAAAAACAATGCGGCAATAATTGTAGTAATTAAAGTAAACAATCCCAAAAATTGCAGCATTCTTGCATTCATTTTTGAGAGCAGTTTTTGTGGCAAGATAACAGAGATAAATCGTGCTAGCTGGTCACCTAGTCGAGCATCTTTTTTACACTGATCATGACAACGAACATCTAACGAGCAGCACAATGAGCAAATGGCTCCGCCATAAGCTGGGCACGAAGCCATATCTTCTATTTCAAATTCATTTTGACAAACCTTACAGTAAGCAAAACCGTTACTGGCGGGAATAACAGAACTTGGTCGAGCTATGTAATAATGACCCTTGGTCGCCACGGCAATAAGAGGAGATACAATAACAGCCGTTACTAACGCAATGTAAGGTGACAATGCTTGAGCAAGTTCACCCAACTCACCAGAATATGATGTAACGCCTAATATTGAAGCCATTAACATGGCCCCAACACCGACAGGATTAATGTCGTATAAATAAGCGCGTTTAAATTCAATGTGCTTAGGGCTTAATCCTAATGGTTTATTAATAACTAAGTCGGCTACCAATGCCCCAATCCAAGCAACTGCCACACTCGAATAAATACCCAAAATATTTTCTAACGCATCATATATTCCAAGCTCCATGACGAGCAAAGCAATAACAACGTTAAAGACTAACCATACGACTCTTCCTGGATGACTATGTGTTAAGCGAGAAAAGAAATTAGACCAAGCAATCGACCCAGCATACGCATTAGTCACATTAATTTTTAACTGGCAAATAATGACAAAAATTCCCGCAAGTGCGAGCGTTGCCATCGGTGACAAATGTAAATAACTAAACGCAATCAAATACATTTGAATAGGATCATCTGCAACTTCAACAACTACACCATGATTTATGGCCAAAACAACTAAAAATGATCCCGCTAATATTTTTATGGCCCCGACAATAATCCATCCAGGGCCTGCGGCTAATAATGCGGCCCACCAACGCCAACGATTTTTTTTATCTTGCTCGGGTAAAAAACGCAAGATATCAACCTGCTCTCCAATTTGAGCCACCAACGAAAATAAAACACCAGAAGCTGCACCAAAAAAAAGCATATTAAACCCCTCGCCCTCTGATGGTGCTATACCTTTAAATTCCGTCCACTGTTCAACGGCCGACAACTCGTGCCATAAAATAAAGACAAAGGGCAACAACTGTAAAATAAGCCAAAGTGGCTGGCTCCATAACTGAAAGCGACTAATAAAAGTGATGCCGTGAGTGACTAAGGGAATAACGATGAGCGAACTGACAAGATAACCAATACTTAAAGGCAGATTAAATAAAAGCTCTAGCGCCGAGGCCATGATGGCCGCTTCAAGTGCAAAAAATATAAACGTAAAGGACGCATAGATTAACGAAGTGATCGTTGATCCAATATATCCAAACCCCGCGCCACGGCTAAGTAAGTCAATATCAACACCGTACCGAGCGGCATAATACGTGATTGGTAAGCCTATTAAAAAAATAATAAACGATACCACCATAATGGCTGCAATGGCGTTATCGAAACCATAATGCAACGTAATAGCACCACCAATAGCTTCTAGCGCAAGAAACGATATCGCCCCTAAAGCTGTATTTGAAACACTCGCAAGCGACCATCGTCTTGCGCTTTTCGCGGTAAACCGTAACGCATAATCTTCTAATGTTTGGTTGGCAACCCAGCGATTATAGTTTCGCCGAGTACCTGATACATGCTGCTCTCTCATACTTAGCTATCCAAAGAAATAAAGGCTTGCGACAATTAAGCCTGAAGGGAATGACCGCACATTACCTGACCTATCAAAAGTTATGCCAGTCTCCATACGTCAAATGACGCAGTCAGCTAGAGCGATTAGCGCATATTAGAAATTCCAAAAATTAGACATAATTTTTAGGACGAGAAAACTTATCTTTTTTATAAATACGAAGAGGTTACATTATGAAAAATACGAGCAACTCTGGTTTATCCAGTTTTATACGCAGACGCTTAGCCAAGGGAATTCTATTGCTCCCAACTGCTATTCTTTTTTCCAGTATCAGTTTTTCATCATCCGCTGAGGTTAATACAACAGGTTTAGCCGTAACCAAAGATACGGTCACGATCGGTATTTTACATTCACTCACCGGTACCATGGCCATTAGTGAAACAGGCGCTCAAGAAGCTGAAAAACTCGCCATTAAACAAATTAATGAAACCGGCGGAATTCTAGGTCGCCAAATTAAGATCATCCAAGAAGATGGCGCGAGTGACTGGCCAACCTTCGCTGAAAAAAGTAAAAAGCTATTAGTACAAGATAAAGTTGCTGCTGTATTTGGTGCATGGACGTCTGCATCACGAAAAGCCGTACTGCCTGTTTTCGAAAAAGAAAATGGTCTTTTATATTACCCAACATTTTACGAAGGATTGGAACAGTCAAAAAATGTTATCTATACAGGTCAAGAAGCTACTCAACAAATTCTAGATGGATTGAATTGGGTTGCTAAAGAGAAGAAGGCTAAAACATTCTATTTAATCGGCTCCGATTATATCTGGCCTAGAACATCAATGAAAATTGCTCGTAAGCACATTGAAAAAGTATTAGGTGGCAAGGTTGTTGGTGAAGAATATAAGCCTCTGGGCAATACCCAATTTGGTTCTGTAATTAATAAAATTCGTCTAAAAAAACCTGATGTTATTTACGCAGCTGTTGTAGGCGGTAGTAACGTTGCTTGGTTTAAGCAGTTAAAAGCAGCAGGGATTACTTCTAAAAATCAAACACTGCTGACAATCTCTGTAACAGAAGATGAAGTATTAGGTATTGGTGGTGAAAACCTTGAAGGTTTTTATTCGATCATGAAGTACTTTCAAAGCCAAGATAATCCAAACAACAAAGCCTTCGTTAAAGCGTTTAAAGAAATGTGGGGCGATGACAGTGTAATGGGTGATGTGACACAAGCCGCTTACTTAGGACCTTGGTTATGGAAAGCAGCTGTCGAAAAAGCAGGTTCTTTTGATATCGACAAAGTCGTTGCAGCGTCAGAAGAAGGCGGTATTGAACTAACAACAGCACCAGAAGGTTATGTGAAATTACACAAAAATCATCATTTATGGAGCAAAGCTCGTGTTGGAAAATGGAATAAAGATGGTCAAGCAACCGTAGTATATACCTCTGAATTACTTGAGCCAGATCCGTTCCCAGCGGGTTACCAATAAGTCGCTAGCGCAGTTTTTTCAAAACTAACATCGTGAACAAGGACGTTCACGCATCCATCCAAAGATTAACATAATCGTTTCTTTTGGCTAATTGGGGAGATTCATAATGGACGCATATTCAAATAGTGAGTTGATATCAATATTCGCTATGCAAGGTTTCGCTGGCATTAGTTTGTTCAGTGTTCTTTTGCTAATGGCTTTAGGCCTAGCCATTATTTTTGGCCAAATGGGTGTTATCAACATGGCTCATGGAGAGTTCATGGCTGTTGGCGCTTACACCACTTATTTTATGGCAACAATGACCGAAACCTACTTTCCTGCATTCATGCCTTACTACTTTATTTTTGCCATTGTCGCAGCTTTTCTTGTCGCCGGAATATTAGGTTATTTCGCTGAGTTTATATTAATACGTCATCTTTACTCACGCCCTCTAGATACCTTGTTAGCAACCTGGGGACTAAGCCTCATCATGCAGCAATCATTTCGTTCGCTATTTGGTGCACGAGAAGTTAGCCCAACGCTTCCTGAATGGTTACTAGGGTCTTACCAACCCACTGAAACCATCTTCATCCCAATCAACGGTATGTTTGTTTTAGGGTTAACCGCTATCGTCACTCTCTCGGTTTATTACCTTATGTATAAATCACGCTGGGGTCTACGCGTTAGAGCCACAACTCAAAACCGGATAATGAGTGGTGCAGTTGGTATTAATACTAAAAAAGTAGATCGATATACCTTTGCTTTAGGTTGTGGAATCGCAGGGATTGCAGGCGCAGCATTTACCACAATTGCATCTACCGGCCCTACAACTGGAACGCTATACATTGTTGATACCTTTATGGTTGTTGTATTCGGTGGTGCGGCCAGTTTATTCGGAACAATCGCATCGGCATTTTCTATCGCACAAGCGCAATCAATTCTTGAATTCTTTATTAGCGGCTCAATGGCGAAGGTCTACACCCTATTCGCTTTAGTATTAATTTTGATGTTTAAGCCTGAAGGATTATTTGCCAGTAAAGTTCGCCGCTAAGGCGGGCTTTACTCTCAATGTAAACATTATCGCTGTAAGTAAAAGTAAAACTAAAGCTTACATTGACTAAAAGTATTTTGGAGAGCGTTATGAGCTTCGTATATGAAAAACTAATGGGCGGAAAAAAAGGCCTAATCGGCTTTATTATTCTTGCCACATTAATATTGGTGATATTCCCACTCTTCTTAGACTCATTTCGTCTTGGATTAGCGGGTAAATATTTAACCTATGCTTTTGCAGCCGTTAGTCTCGTACTGCTATGGGGCTACGGAGGAATACTAAGTTTAGGTCAAGGAATATTTTTTGGTTTAGGAGGCTATGCGATGGCGATGTTTTTAAAACTAGAAGCCTCGTCTCCAGAAAACACTGCAATTCAATCAACCCCTGGTATTCCTGATTTTATGGACTGGAATCAGTTGACAGAACTTCCGTGGTTCTGGGAACCCTTCTCCAGTTTTACCTTTACCATTCTTGCTGTACTTATTCTTCCCGCTGCATTCGCCTACATTATTGGTGCTGCTATGTTTAAGCGCCGAGTCGGAGGTGTTTACTTCGCGATTATTACACAAGTTATCGCTGTAATTCTTACTGTACTGATTGTTGGGCAGCAAGGTTTTACTGGCGGTATTAACGGCATAACCGATTTACGTACATTAAACGGCTGGGATATTACGTCTGACAGTGCAAAAACTGTTTTTTATTTTATTACTTGTGTACTGCTTCTATTAGTCATCATCGCATCACGAGTTATCTTAACCAGTAAATTTGGCCGTATCTTATTGGCCGTTCGAGACAAAGAGGATCGCGTAAGATTTTCGGGTTACGACGTTGCTAACTTTAAGATTTTTGTATTTTGTTTTGGTGCAATGATTTCAGCAATAGGCGGGGCAATGTTCACCTTGCAAGTCGGCTTTATGTCCCCTTCATTCGTCGGCATTGTACCGTCGATTGAGATGGTAATTTTTGCTGCTGTTGGTGGCCGCATGTCTCTTATCGGTGCTGTTTACGGAACCTTACTCATTAACTTTGGTAAGACTGCTTTCTCAGAATCTTTCCCTGAACTTTGGTTATTCCTAATAGGCGGATTATTTATTGCGGTTGTTATGCTATTTCCAAATGGATTAGCAGGGTTGTGGAATGATTACGGCCATAAGTTAACCGATAAATTTAGTTTTATTACCGATAAATTTAACAAGTTAGTTGCTCAGCAAAAACTTAAAAAAGCGGAGGATGCAAACTAATGAATACTACAAATACTGATTTCACATTATCAATAGAAGATTTAACCGTTTCATTCGACGGTTTTAAAGCCGTAGATAAGCTTAATTTCTATCTCGATAAAAACGAATTGCATGTTGTTATTGGCCCGAATGGCGCGGGAAAAACAACCGTTCTTGACTTGATCTGCGGCAAAACAAAAGCAACGTCTGGCAGTATCAAATTTTTAAATCATGAACTCACTGGTTTGTCTGAACATGCGATTGTAAGAGCAGGTGTAGGCCGAAAATTTCAAACACCTTCAATTTATGAAAACCTAACGGTACTTGAAAACTTAGAAGTTTCTTACCCTGAAGGACGAGGCGTTTTTGGTTCTCTGATGTTTAAGCGCAGTGAAAAAGTTTTAAATAAAATTCACGAAATTGCTAAAGAAATCATGCTCGAAGATGAGCTTGACCGTGAATCAGGTTTATTGAGCCATGGGCAAAAACAATGGTTGGAAATCGGGATGCTACTTATACAAGAACCTCAGCTGTTAATGCTTGATGAACCCGTCGCTGGAATGAGCGTAAAAGAAAGAGAACAGACCGCTGAGTTACTCAACAAAATAAGCCAAGGTCGATCGGTATTAGTGATCGAACACGATATGGAATTTGTTGCTCGCATCGCACAAAAAGTTACCGTTCTTCACCAAGGTAAAATCTTAGCCTCGGGTGATATGGATACGGTTCAAAACGACCCTAAAGTGATTGAGGTCTATCTAGGTCACTAATACGTGAGTCTAGAAAACGAAATTATAGATAGGTGAAAATATGTTAGAAGTTTCAAGTTTGAAAGTGTGCTACGGGCAAAGTGAAGTGATTAGTGATTTGAACTTTACTGTACCTAAAAATGAAACTCTCGCCATCATGGGTCGTAATGGCATGGGTAAAACGACGTTATTTAAATCATTGATCGGGATTTTACCGCCAGCAAGTGGCGAAATTAAAATTGATGGCATAGACATTACAAGTTGTGAAAGTTACCAGCGCGTCGAGAATGGTGTGGCTTACGTTCCGCAAGGCCGCATGATTTTTCCAAACTTAACCGTTCAAGAAAATATCGAAACGGGTATGGAAGTATCAAAACTCAAAAAAATACCTGACGATATTTACGCCCTTTTTCCTGTGCTAAGAGAAATGCGTCACCGTAAAGGGGGTAATTTATCCGGTGGTCAGCAACAACAACTAGCCATTGCTCGTGCCTTGGTAACAAATCCCAAAGTATTGCTTTTAGACGAACCGACAGAAGGAATACAACCTTCAATCATCAAAGATATTGCCAACATTCTTAATGAAATTAAAAAATTAAGAGACATTACGATCATAGTTTCCGAGCAGGTATTGAGTTTCACAATGGCTGTCGCTGATCGAATTATTGTGATTGATAAGGGCGAATTTATTCACGAAGACATGCGAGACAATGTGAACAGCGAACAAATTAAAAAGTACTTATCGGTTTAATTAAAAATAACCAACTGATTAGAAATCATACAACAAACCAAAAAATGAAATACCTATTTAGTTTCATTAGGAGCATAAGATGACTGATACAATTATTAAAGTAGACCTAAACAAATCAGCTTACGAGCATGATGACATACACAATCGCTGGCATCCGGATATTCCGATGGTTGCGACGGTTAAACCGGGGGATGATTTTAAAGTAGAATGCCTCGATTGGACCGGTGGCCAGATTAAAAATAATGATGACGCCTCTGATGTCAGAGACGTGGATTTAACTCAGGTGCATTTTTTATCAGGACCTATTGCCGTTGAGGGAGCAGAACCTGGTGATCTGTTAGTCGTAGATATTCTAGATATCGGTACCTTTGAGGAAAGCCAATGGGGATTCAATGGTTTTTTCTCTAAGCAAAATGGCGGTGGTTTTTTAGACGAGCATTTTCCTGAAGCGCAAAAATCCATTTGGGATTTCAATGGTATGTTTACCAGCTCTCGCCACATTCCAGGTGTTGAGTTCGCAGGTCTAATTCACCCTGGGCTGATTGGTACTTTGCCTTCAAAAGAAATGTTAGATACTTGGAATGCTCGCGAAAAAGAACTTTACGATACCGAGCCTGACAGAGTGCCAGCACTAGCGTGTATGCCTTATGCCGAAACGGCACACATGGGAAGAATGAAACCTGAAGATGCAAAAATTGCGGCGGCCGAAGGAGCCCGTACGGTTCCGCCAAGAGAGCATGGTGGTAACTGTGATATTAAAGATTTATCTCGTGGCTCTAAAGTCTACTTCCCTGTTTATGTTAAAGGCGCAGGTCTCTCTGTAGGTGATCTTCATTTTAGTCAGGGCGATGGTGAGATTACTTTTTGTGGCGCAATTGAAATGGCAGGCTGGATTCACATGCGTGTTAATTTGATTAAAGGTGGTATGGAAAAATATGCCATTAAAAACCCTATCTTCAAGCCAAGTAAAATTACTCCAAAATACGATGACTATCTGATTTTTGAAGGTATCTCAGTCGATGAAAAAGGTAAGCAGCATTTCTTAGATGTAAATGTGGCATACCGACAGGCTTGTCTTAACGCCATTGAATATCTGAAGAAGTTTGGTTACTCAGGGGCTCAAGCCTATTCCTTATTAGGAACAGCTCCGGTGCAAGGGCACATCAGTGGTGTAGTGGATGTACCAAACTCCTGTGCAACACTTTGGTTACCCACGGATATCTTTGAGTTTGATATAAAACCCAATGCCGATGGGCCGACTAAATTCTTGGATGGCAGCGTCGATATGCCTTTAGCGCCTGATATTAAAAAATAAAGGAGATGCATCATGCCTGTATATGACTATAAGTGTGCAGAACATGGCTTATTCTACGAACTAGCCAGCCTAGATAATCATGCCGACCCAGCGCATTGCCCTGAATGTAATGCGTTGTCTGGGCGAGTTATTATTATGTCACCTGCTTTTCTAAATATGGATAAAGAGAAAAAACAGGGCATAGAACGTAATGAGGCCGCTCAGCACGAGCCTCAGCATTCAAACGCAGAAACCCGCGCTGAGAATGCTGATAAATTAAAACACGGTTGCGGTTGCACCCACAAAAAACGCAGCTCTAAAGTCATGTATACCGCAGACGGAAGTAAGATGTTTCCGTCGATGCGGCCATGGATGATTAGTCATTGACTTAAAGCCCCCACAGATAGGCTGTGGGGGCTTTATATAGATGATGATACTTCTGTATATTGATGTTTAAATAACCTAACTAAACCTAGAAATACAACCTACTTATCCTCTAAATCCCCCTCTTCTGAAGGCTTCCCTTCTCGCTTATTCTGCATGGTTTTAATTAATTCTTCTTCAATTTTCATGAACAAATTAAAAAAATGTTCGTCGAAACCCATATCATCTCCTTCGTTACGCCAGCTATGAAATAAGGTATCAAAGTGCTTATTTTCAAAGCGTGTAAATTCTTGCTTAAGTTGCTCTACCTTGTCGGCATTCGTTCCCAAAAGTTTTAATGCTTCACCCCCTAGCGTCAGTGCCGAGTTATAAACTTCGCTAATCACATAATCAGCCCCAGCTTCTTTTAACTCAAACAGTTGCCCTCGGTCATATGCTCGCGCTAATATTTTCACATGGCTATGTGTAAGCTTTATATGCTTTACCATGTCAATCGCGCGCACACTGTCATCAATAGCGACAACCATTAATTTTGCATTTTCTATGCCTGCGGTATGCAGTAAATCTGGCCGCGATGCATCGCCGTAAAAACTTTTAACATTCACTTTACGCATTCGATCGATTTGACTAATTTTATAATCAAGCACAACGGTTGGTATATTATTAGCAATGAGCAAACGATTGACGACCTGACCAAATCGGCCAATACCCGCAATAATCACTTTACCTTCTTCATCTATATCATCTGCGTCACGATCTGGACCTTTTTGTGTAAACCGTGGCAAGATAACCTTATCAAAAATGATGAATAACATAGGCGTAAGGAACATAGACAACGCAACAACGATGGATAGCATCTGAGCCAATTTTTCTGGCAAGATATGTTGTGAAATTGCATAGCTAAGTAATACAAGACCAAACTCCCCTGCTTGAGCAAGACTTAAGAAAAATAACCAACGGTCACTGCCCTGTATTTTAAAGAGTACGGCTAATACAAGTAGTATCAGTGCTTTTAGCACCATCAAACCCAAAGCCAGTCCAACAATCGTTACGAGGTTGTCATTAAGAAGGGTGAGATTAATATCAGCGCCTACAGTGATAAAAAATAGACCAAGTAATAAACCTTTGAATGGTTCGATATCTGCTTCTAATTCGTGGCGGAATTCACTACTGGCCAAAACGACCCCCGCTAAAAAAGTACCCAGTGCAGGGGAAAGTCCTACTAAACTCATTAATGCCGCAATCCCGATAACAAGCATTAAAGCGGTAGCCGTAAATACTTCTGGTAATCCTGTTGTGGCAACATAGCGAAATAGTGGGCGACTAAGATAATGACCGCCAATCACCAAGCCAATAATAGATGCCAAGATAACAATGGCGGCCGCCCAGGCAGGTAACCCAGCCACTAAGCTTAATTCTTCATGTTGTGCTGCATTATTAACAAGATTAGCTGCGGCTGTCTGTAATTCTGGTATCGCTAATAAAGGCAATAACGCCAAGATAGGAATAACAGCAATATCTTGAAACAGTAATACGGAAAATGCACTGCGCCCGCCTTCCGTTTTAGTCAAGCCTTTCTCATTAAACGTTTGCAGCACCAGTGCGGTGGATGACAAAGAAAAAATCAAGCCAATGGCTAGCGCTATTGTCCAGCTTTGCCCTAGTAGTAACGCGATCCCAAAAATAATCAGGGTAGTTAGTAATAGTTGTAATCCTCCTAGGCCTAATAGGCGATTGCGTAATTTCCATAATGCAGAAGGTTCAAGCTCTAACCCGACCAAGAACAACATCATTACTACGCCAAACTCGGCAAAATGCTGAATCGTTGAAGCCTCTTGCCCGACCAAGCCCATAACAGGCCCGATAATCACTCCCGCAATGAGATACCCTAATACCGACCCTAAACCAAAACGCTTAGCCAGCGGTACCATGACCACCGCCGCACAAAGATAAATAAATGCCTGTACAAATAAACCTGTCATACAAATTCTG
>TARA_B110000196_G_scaffold37933_2_pt1 | contig 13316 bp, 11 predicted proteins | sample TARA_B110000196 | Tara Oceans TARA_B110000196 (sample SAMEA4397072) | marine metagenome | biome: Polar Biome; feature: [MES] marine water layer (ENVO:01000295) within the mesopelagic zone...; material: water (ENVO:00002006), including particulate matter (ENVO:01000060) such as...... | reverse complement strand
GCAGCAGTACGTAAGCGCTGCATAAGTGACAGTGATTGCCAAACGTCTTCAATACAAGGCTGATATTGAATATTATCTTGCTCTACCCTCGTCGTTTTTTTGTTATCACTTGCAAGCGCTTCAAGCGCGAAGATATGAAGCTGCTCATTAAATGCTTTTTTATCAAACGCCTCAGCGTAATTCGACGCCTGCTGCGCAATACTTTGCCCCAACGTATTGATCTTAATTAACGACAAATGTTCTTTAAATAGTTCAGCCATAAAGATCCTTAATACTCTCATACAGGTTTTTAACAAAAGTCTAACGCGCATTACTGACAATTGATGTCAGTAGCCTATCTCAATCTAAAGAACAGAGCTAATGGTCTAATAATTGCTCTAATAAGCCAATACTGTTTTAGAGCATTAAAGATTCATGACACCTGTCAGAGTGATGTTGGTTGACGATACCCCAACCCGATCCGCTATTTTAGAGCAAGCCCTACGTGATCAAGGCCTAACGGTCGTTTGCCGTTTAGAAAGTGCCCAAGGATTAATTAAAAATGTAGAAGTACATCAGCCTGATATTATTATAATGGATCTTGAATCTCCTGATCGCGACACCTTAGAAAATATGACCGTGCTCAATCAGCACAACCCCAAACCCGTCATTATGTTTTCCGATGAAGATAATAGCCAAATAGTATCTCAAGCAGTACAAGCTGGGGTAAGCGCTTACATCATTGATGGTTTAAACCCACATAAAGTTAAACCGATTATGGACGTAGCGATTGCTCGTTTTCGCGAATACCAAGCATTAAAAAAAGAACTGAAACAAACTCGTGACCAACTCGCTGATCGCAAAATCATTGATAAAGCCAAAGGTTTATTAATGAAAACAAGAGGGCTCGATGAAGAGCAGGCGTATCACGCGATGCGAAAAATGGCGATGGACAAAAGTAAACCAATCGCTGAAATCGCTCAAAATATTTTATCCGTAATGGAACTGCTTTCTCCTTAGTGCCTGAAACAGTCTATTAATCTAACTACTGGAGACGCGCATGATTGGTGCGAAAATTGAAAAAAAAGCACTAAAGCTGGGCTACATGCCACTTAGTGATTGCCTGCCTTTGCTGGTAGCACAACAGCAAGGTTTCTTTGCTAAGCAAGGGATCAATGTCGAATTACAACAAGAAGTATCTTGGGCCAACATTCGTGACAAAGTCATTGTCGGACATTTTGATGGGGCTCATATGCTTGCCCCCATGGTACTCGCCAGCAGCGTTGGCCTTGGCGGATTAAAGAAACCCTTGATTACGGCTTTCTCTTTAGGCCTAAATGGTAATGCTCTCACCGTATCAAACTCCTTGCATCAGCAGCTATACGATACCAATAAAGATACCTTTGAGTATGCGCATACTCTTAAGCAATTAATTCAACAGCGTAAAGACCATGGTTTACCCACATTAGTTTTCGCAACAGTCTACCCCTACTCTTGCCATAATTTACAACTGCGTTATTGGCTAGGCAGCGCAGGCATTGATCCTGATAACGATATTGAGCTAGTCATACTGCCGCCCTCACAAATGGTTGACCACTTAAAACTGCAGCACATTGATGGTTTTTTGGCTGGCGCGCCCTGGAATTCCGTCGCTATTTTACAAGGCATAGGACACTGCCTATTAACCGGTGCAGATATTTGGCAAAATTCCCCCGAAAAAGTCTTAGCCGTGACTCAAGAATGGGCTGAAGAAAATCCCAATACCCATCACGCGTTAATTCGAGCGCTCTATGAAGCCTGCCATTGGTTAGAAAACAATGCCGCAAAGGCATTACCCCTATTAGAGCAATACCTATCATTGAGCTCACCTTTAATTGACCAAGAATGTTTAGTTCCGGCGATTACAGGGGAATATGTATTTTCCAATAACGAACAAGAAAGAAAAGTGCCTGGTACCCTAATTTTTAATCGTTTAATGGCTAATTTCCCTTGGTTATCTCATGCCCAATGGATTGCGGATCAAATGAAACGCTGGGGCTGGCTACCAAAAAATATCGATTGTGATGAACTGATCATTCAATGCTACCGCCCTGATATTTACCGCGCGGCATTAAATCACATACCACTGCCGACCAGTGATTACCAAGAAAATATAAATAGCCATAACAATTTATAGAGCAGATTTTAAAATAAGCTACGTTTCGGTGCAGAAATTATTATTTTGCACTGAAACGTACAATTTAAAAAATACCTTTTTTATCGCGAGTAAATGACGCACGTTAAAATACCAACGAATAACTCTTTTGCACAAAAACATCCCACATAGCTTGCACCATATAGAATCAAAATAGGATTAAGCACTGAATTTATTGCACCAAACCACATCATTTTAAGTATTTTTAATGAATACACTTATTTTTGTTTGTGTTTCTAAAGTTGGCACATTACTCGCTATATTTAAATATATGTTTCAAACCAACGAAGGCTTTGAGGCAATCAGAATTAATACATTATCTGCAAAGGCGCAAATAAATACTTTATTCATTATCAATGGATAGAGAATTCATTTGCGCTTTTTTTTTGCTAAAAAATTACTCAATAGACCCAAATAAAGGAAGTTCCCGATGAAGACTGCCCGCTTTAAAATGAACAAAATCAGACGCTCACTCTTAAAAACTGCGCTTACGCTTGCCGCGAGTACGGCATTATTAGCCGTGCCTTTTAGCGCGACCCAAGCGGCTGAAAAAGTAGGATATGCCGAAAAAGAAGAACTTAAATTTGGCTTCATTAAATTAACCGACATGGCACCGCTTGCCATCGCTTATGAAAAAGGTTTTTTTGAAGACGAAGGTCTTTACGTAACACTAGAAGCACAAGCGAACTGGAAAGTATTATTAGACCGAGTCATTGATGGTCAACTGGATGGCGCTCACATGCTAGCAGGTCAGCCTCTCGGAGCAACAATGGGCTACGGTACAAAAGCGGATATCATTACCGCTTTTAGTATGGATTTAAATGGTAACGCCATTACCGTTTCCAACAGTGTTTGGAAAGAAATGAAGAAGAACATTCCTCATGTCGATGGTAAACCTGTTCATCCCATTAAAGCCGATTCATTGAAGCCGGTTATTGAAAGCTATAAAGATGCAGGGAAGCCTTTTAATATGGGTATGGTTTTTCCAGTATCGACCCACAACTACGAATTACGTTATTGGCTAGCCGCAGGTGGAATTCACCCTGGCTATTATGCACCTCATAAAGGTGATACTTCCGGTCAAATTGATGCAGACGCATTATTATCAGTAACACCACCACCACAAATGCCAGCCACCATGGAAGCAGGTACGATTAACGGTTACTGCGTCGGCGAGCCGTGGAACCAGCAAGCCGTTTTCAAAGGCATCGGCGTACCCGTAGTTACCGATTATGAAATTTGGAAAAACAACCCAGAAAAAGTCTTTGGTGTGAGTAAAACCTGGGCAGAGAAAAATCCAAATACTCACATTCGTATTGTAAAAGCGATGATTCGTGCCGCTCAATGGTTGGATGAAAGCAATAATGCCAACCGTCCTGAAGCAGTAAAAATTCTATCTAAAAGTAATTACGTAGGCGCTGACTACGATGTCATTGCCAACTCGATGACGGGTACATTCGAATATGAAAAAGGCGATAAGCGCGAAGTACCTGATTTCAACGTATTCTTTCGCTATAACGCAACCTACCCTTATTACTCAGATGCAATTTGGTATCTAACGCAAATGCGTCGCTGGGGCCAGATCTCTGAGCCAAAATCTGATGATTGGTATAAAGAATTAGCGAAAAAAGTTTATCGCCCCGATATTTATGCAACCGCTGCGAAAGAACTGATCAAAGAAGGGAAAGTTCAAGCAAAAGATTTTCCAGAGTTCTCTTCAGAAACCGGATTCCGCGCGCCTCAAAAACACTTTATTGACAACATTGTTTATGACGGTACACAGCCAAATATGTATCTAGATAAATTCAGCATTGGCTTAAAAGGAAAAGACAAGCTGTAAATTCAATAATAAAAAAGATCGACCTCTCTCTTAATCAGAAAAGGTTAAGAGAGATTAATGATATTAAAGAGTACGCGTACGGCGAACGTACACAGTCGAGGTTTTTATGACAAGTAAGATTCCAACCAATTCAAGTTTAGCCAGCGCTAATCTAACAAGCTGGAAAAGCATCACGGATGATGTCATGCCAACTTGGTTACAAGATGCAATTAAAGCCATTATGCTTCCGATGATAGGATTACTTTTTTTCTTATTAATTTGGGGAACCGTTGCTCAAAACATTGAGACTTCATTAGGAAAATTTCCAGGACCTAGTGAAGCATTAGAGCAGTTTCAATCACTAATCACTGAGCATAATGAAGAACGTAGTAAAGAAGTCGCTTTTTATCAGCGTCAAGATGATCGAAACGAAGCCCGCTTAGCGCAAGATCCTACCTATCAGATAAAAATCAGAAACTATACTGGCAAGCCAACGTTTATCGATCAAATTGGCACTAGCTTAATTACCGTATTAACAGGTTTCATTTTAGCGTCTATGATCGCGATTCCTTTAGGAATAATGATTGGCTTAAGTAAAAACTTATACGCGGCCGCCAACCCAGTGATTCAACTGTTTAAACCTGTTTCGCCATTAGCTTGGCTACCACTGGTCACTATGGTGGTGAGTGCTGTCTATGTCAGTGACGACCCTTTATTTGCAAAGTCGTTTGTGACTTCGGTAATTACCGTACTGCTATGCTCGCTCTGGCCTACTGTTTTAAATACCGCCGTTGGTGTTGCTTCTATCAGTCCAGATCTTATCAACGTCAGTAAAGTATTGCGTCTAAAACCTATGACGCACGTATTTAAAGTCGTCATCCCATCTTCCATCCCTATGGTCTTTACCGGTTTGCGCTTATCACTAGGCATTGCTTGGATGGTTTTAATCGCGGCTGAAATGTTGGCGCAAAACCCTGGACTTGGAAAATTTGTTTGGGACGAATTCCAGAACGGCAGTTCTAATTCACTCGGTCGCATCATGGTCGCCGTGCTGGTGATTGGCTTAATCGGATTCTTGCTAGATCGCATCATGCTGATGCTGCAAAAGTTTTTCTCTTGGGATAAGCAAGCACTATTACGCTAATTCTAAATCAATAATTTATTAAACTTTGAGAGAATAAATATGAATCGCAGAATCGAAACTAAATTAACAAATAAATCAATAAACCCTATTTTAGAGCTTACCGGTGTCGGCATCGAATTCCCTACACCTAAAGGCCCCTTCAAAGCATTGACCGACGTCAATTTAAAAATTGCAAAAGGTGAGATGATATCACTCATTGGTCATTCAGGATGCGGAAAATCCACGGTGCTTAATATCGTTGCTGGGTTATTACAAGCAACCGAAGGTGGCGCCGTCTTAGAAGGTAAAGAGGTAAATGAACCTGGTCCTGAACGTGCCGTAGTATTTCAAAACCATTCACTTTTTCCATGGTTAACCGCCTACGAAAATGTTGAATTAGCGGTTAAAACAATTTTCGACAAAAATAAAACAAAAGCGGAAATGAAAGAATGGATTGAGTACAACCTCAATCTGGTTCATATGGGACATGCTATGCACAAACGCCCAGATGAAATATCGGGTGGCATGAAACAGCGTGTTGGTATCGCCCGTGCATTAGCGATGGAACCTAAAGTTTTATTAATGGATGAGCCTTTTGGCGCTTTAGATGCGTTAACGCGTGCGCATCTTCAAGACTCAGTCATGGAGATCCAAAAAGACTTAGGCAATACCATCATCATGATTACTCACGATGTCGATGAAGCGGTTTTATTATCGGATCGTATTGTGATGATGACCAATGGTCCTTCCGCGACAGTCGGTGAAATTTTAAACATAGATCTTCCACGACCACGCAATCGAATCGAACTTGCCGATGATCCAAAGTACAACCAGTATCGTCAACAAGTCTTAAGTTTCTTATATGAAAAGCAACGTAAGGTGGAGCCTTTATTAAATAATCACAAAATTAATAAAGAAAAGTCTCAGAAAGAAGAAAAAACAGCTTAACTATTAATAAGCAAATAAAACTAATAAGCGAATAAAACTAAAAGAACGGGAGTTATACATGACGATCAAAAAACACTACCTAATGACTAAAAAAACATTACTGACAAGTGCTATTAGCGCAGCCATTTTAACCGCGGCGATGCCAAGCTACGCGCAGTCATTCACTGAACTGGCAAAAGAAGGTGACGTTATTGCCGAATTGCGTATTCGTTATGAAGGCGTAGAAGATGACAATGCGAACGACGATGCTGTCGCGATGACCGCAAGAGCTCGCGTAGGCTATGAAACGCCGAGCATCGAAGGATTCAAAGCGCTGGTTGAATACGACCACGTTGTCGCATTGCAAGACGAGTACGAATCTAAATCATCAACAGGGCCAAATAATACTGCAACATCAGTCGTTGTTGATGGTATAGGGGGGGATTTCAACCGTGCACAAATCAGCTATACCTATGATGCTGTAAAAGCAATCTTAGGTCGTCAGCGTATTATTTTGGATAATGCGCGCTTTGTCGGTAATGTGGGCTGGCGCCAGAATGAGCAAACGTATGATGCCTTGCGCATTGACCTAACGCCTATTGATAATTTGAGCGCGACTTACGTTTATATGAATCAAGTCAATGATATTTTCTATAACGATCTAGCCGTTAAAAATCATCTTTTGAACCTAGGCTATAAAACCCCTGTAGGTAAAGTAACGACTTACGCTTATATGCTAGAAGCAGATGAGAAAAATGACGAAAGTACTCTAGACACCTATGGCTTAAGTTTTAAAGGTAAAATGCCGATTGATGATTTAGAACTGTTATATGCTGCGGAATATGCAACTCAAACGGCTAATAATGGCGATAGTGGTGATAAAGATTTTGATGCTGACTACATCTTCATCGAAGGTGGGGTAAAAGTTTCTGGAATTTCATTACTTGCAGGTCAAGAAATACTTGGCGGTGATGGTGATTCTTCCTTCTCAACACCTTTAGCGACTAAGCATGCTTTCAATGGTTGGGCTGATAAATTTCTAAAGACACCGGTTAATGGCTTAAATGATCTTTATGCTAAAGCGGTGGGTAAAGTGGCGGGCATTAAACTGGTTGCGGTTTATCACGATTACACCTCGGATAAAGGCAACGACGATCTAGGTAGCGAAATTAATTTACTAGCAGCTAAGAAAATTAATGATAATTTTTCAGCTGGCATTAAATATGCTTCTTACTCAGCTGGAGATACGGGAATTGATACTGATAAGTTTTGGTTATTTGGTGAAGCTAAATTCTAATATGAATTAAATGCCTTCTAAGTGCTTAAAACGGAGTATAAAGTTTTTCTTTATGCTCCTTTTTTTTAATGAATAATTTTAATTCCCTATCTAAGATTTTAGACTTCAGTATGAGTAAGACATGATTAAAAAACAGCTAGTAATTATTGGTAATGGCTTGGCCACAATGCAGCTTCTAAAAGAACTGGGGCAGCAAACGGATTATGCAGTCACTGTTTTAAGTGCTGAAAATGTACCTCACTATAATCGCATCATGCTGTCTTCTTTACTGGCGCAAGAAACCGACTTAAAAAGCATTACTCCGTGTGATGATGCTTGGTATCAAGAACGCAATATCAACGTTTTGCTCAATCATAAAGTAAGCAATATCGATAGCCAAAACCAGACCCTTAGCTGTGATAATGGCCATAAAATGGCTTATGACAAATTGATTTTCGCCACAGGTTCACAAGCCTTTATTCCATCAATGCCAGGCACGACAATGCCCAACGTGCTTAACGGTGTTATTGGTTTTCGTAAATTAATCGACGTCGATTTTATGCAAAAAGTGACTCGCACTCATAAGCAGGCCATTGTCGTTGGCGCAGGACTATTAGGCATAGAAGCCGCGGTAGGCTTGATCAAACAAGGCATGAGCGTGACACTTTTACATCGCCGTGATGTGTTAATGAACCGCCAGATTGATCGTAAAGCCTCTGATTTACTGCTAGCAGAGCTGCAAAATAGAGGGATAACAGTCTCTACAGGACATGGCCCTATTGAACTGGTAGGAAACGCATCGGGTAATATTTGCCAAGTTATACTCGATAATGGCGATAAGCTCAGCGCTGACCTAGTCATCTTTGCAACGGGGATTGTACCTAGCACGCTTTTGGCTAAAGAAAGCGGCTTGTTGGTTAATAAAGGCATTTGCGTTGATCCCCAATTAAAAACCTCAGAAGACAACATCTATGCATTGGGCGAATGTTGTGAATTTGAAGGCAATACTTATGGATTGGTTGCTCCTATTTGGAATCAGGCACGTATTTTAGCTCAACAATTATTGCTTTTAGCAAGTGAAGAAAATTCACACCTAAATACAATGAAAGACAAAGCAGAGCGACCAAAATACCAAGAAGAAAATTTCGCCACAAAATTGAAAGTCAGTGGTATTGATGTTCATTCAATGGGCATTATTAACCCTGAAGATTCTGCGCAAGAATGTGAAGTTGTTGAATTTAATGATTCACAACGTGCTATCTATAAAAAAATTCTGATACACAATAATAAGCTCGTTGGTGCCGTATTGTATGGCGATGTTACCGATAGCCAATGGTATTTTGAATTGCTGCAGCAGGAATGCAGTATAGAACCGTTTCGAAAAGATCTAATGTTTGGCCAAGCATTCTGCCAATAGCCAATTAAAATGGCACCAATAAGATACACCCGCACCATTATAGTTCGCACCTGCTTTGCTCAATAAAAGATTGCTCTGCTTGAGTAAGGCAAACGACTCACGATTTTCCTGAATTTTAACGCTTTCACGACTCTGGCACTCTTCTTGTATAGACCTACTGATTAAGAGTAACTAAATCATTAGTTTGCTGACAAAAGAGTCTTATTATGAATAGCGCCGTGATGGAAAACTGCAAAACAACCTGCCCCTATTGTGGAGTAGGCTGTGGTGTAGAAATGCCAACTGATCTTTCTAAAGTATCAGGACTCAAAACCCATCCAAGCAATTTTGGTAAACTTTGCGTTAAAGGTTCATCACTGCACGAAACCCTTTCTATTCAAGGCCGCCTAATGAATCCTAAGATTCATGGCAAAGATAGCGATTGGAATAACGCGTTAAATACCGTTGCGACTAAAATTCAACAAGTCGTAAAAGAGCATGGTCCTGATGCTATTGCGTTTTATGGTTCCGGACAATTATTAACCGAAGACTATTACGTCGCGAATAAATTAATCAAAGGATTCATTGGTACTGCCAACATGGATACCAACTCACGCTTATGTATGTCTTCTGCGGTATCCGCTTATAAACGTGCGTTTGGCAGCGATACCGTGCCAGTATGTTATGACGACATTGAAGAAAGCGACTTACTCATTCTGATTGGAGCCAACCCTGCTTGGGCTCACCCTATTTTATATCAGCGCATGGTAGCCGCTAAAAAAGCCAATCCTAATTTAAAAGTGGTTGTCATAGACCCACGTAAAACTGCCAGCTGTGACATCGCGGATTTGCATCTTGCGATTCTCCCCGGTACCGACGCGTATTTATTCAATGCATTATTAGCGCACTTGGCAGACAACGGCCATTGTGATGAACACTATATTGAGCACTATACCGACGGTTTTGAGAGCGCTGTTAAGCAGGCGCAATCTAATATACAAAGCCTTGCAGACATTGCACAGACTTGTCATGTTGAAGAAGCGGATATTACGCAGTTTTTTAACTGGTATAGCCATACCGAAAAAACCCTCAGCTTTTATTCTCAAGGTATTAATCAAAGTTCTTCAGGTACTGATAAATGCAACGCTATTATTAACTGCCACCTTGCAACAGGGCGACTAGGCAAACCCGGTGCGGGTCCTTTCTCAATCACTGGCCAACCTAATGCAATGGGAGGACGCGAAGTTGGAGGATTAGCAAACCAACTGGCCAGCCATATGCACTTTGAAGACAACGCTGACCTCGATCGTATTACTCGCTTTTGGAATGCCCCCAATATTGCAACCAAACCCGGTCTAAAAGCCGTCGATATGTTTGATGCCGTAGAGCGTGGCGATATTAAATTTATTTGGATTATGTCAACCAACCCTTTAGTCAGCATGCCTGAAGCTGATCGTTTAAAGGCCGCTTTATTAGCGTGTGAAATGGTCGTTGTCTCCGATTGTTTAGAGCATACCGATACCACAGCGGTAGCCGATGTATTATTGCCTGCTGCCAGCTGGGGAGAAAAAAATGGCACGGTTACCAACGCAGAAAGACGCATTTCTCGCCAGCGCAACTTTATGCCCCCTGTTGGTAATGCAAAGCCCGACTGGTGGATCATCACGCAAGTCGCACAGAGATTAGGATTTTCTAACGCTTTTAACTATCAACATCCTTACCAAATTTTTAACGAGCACGCAGGCCTCTCGGGATTTGAAAATGGTTATGATGGTTTTCCCATACGCGATTTTGATTTATCAGCACTGAGTGATCTAAGCCAACAAGCTTATGATGACCTACAACCCATTCAGTGGCCCGTTAATAAGCAATTTCCATACGGGCGTCAGCGCTTTTTTGAAGATGGCAAGTTTTTCACCAGCAATCAACGAGCACAATTTGTAACCTTAGAACCACGCATGCCGATTGCGCTAGCGACTAAAGAATTGCCTTTGATCATGAATACAGGCCGTATTAGAGATCAATGGCATACTATGACTCGCACTGGAAAAACCGATAAATTATTGCAGCATACCGCAGAACCCTTTGTTGATATTCATCCTATCGATGCTGAAAATTACCAACTTAAACAAGATGATTTAGCCGTGATCAGCAATCATCATGGTGAAATAATTGTGCGCGTAAAAATAACCAAAGCACAAAGCCCAAATAATATCTTTGTTCCCATGCACTGGACTAGCCAGTTTGCGAGTAAAGGACGCATGGGCGTTTTAGTGAACTCTATTGTCTGCCCTATTTCTGGCCAACCCGAAAATAAACATACCCCCGTTGCCATTAAAAAATACGATTCTAAATGGTTCGGTTTTTTATTACTTAACCAGCAACCATCAGCCTTATCTGATGCCTGTGATTATTGGGCACATGTGCCTTTTAATATAAGCCGTAGTGAATTGTCGAACGTCAATAATGAACAAGGGCACTATTATGAGCTTTCGGGTAAACAAGATATTGCCCAAGCTTACCAAACCTTAAAGGCATTATTACCCGACGGTGAAGCATTAATTTTTTCTGATGCTCGCGGAGGTACACATCGTATTGTCATCATAAAAGGTAATCGACTCATTGCTTCATTATTTTTAAGCACACAATTTGATTTACCGAACCGACGCTGGTTAAGTCAAATATTTAACAGTGCATCACTTACTGACTTTCAACGCCGCGCCTTACTAGCAGGCCGTGAAGGTAATGCGGCTAGTGATCCTGGCACCATTATTTGTTCTTGTTTCCAGATTGGTGATAAGCAAATTAAAGCCGCCGTAGAAGAAGGTTTTAATAATGTTGAATCGTTAGGTAGCAAACTCAAGTGCGGTACAAACTGCGGCTCCTGCATTCCCGAATTAAAAACAGTGATCGAAAAATTCTCCCCGCAAGTAGAAAAAATTGCGACCGAAGCATAAGGCCAAAAGAATATTAATTATGATAAATTCAAACGTTATTTTAGTAGGGGCAGGTCCTGGAGACCCGGAATTATTAACCCTAAAAGCATTAAAAGCCATTCAAAGTGCTGATGCTATTTTATACGATGCATTAATCTCTGAAGAAATACTCGAGATGATTCCCGCTGGCTGTAAAACCTTCAATGTCGGAAAACGCTGCGGCGCACACAAGATGAAACAAGAAGAAATTAATGAATTTCTTTATCAAATGTCGACCCGTCATAAAGTTGTAGTGCGGTTAAAAGGAGGCGATCCTTTTATCTTTGGGCGTGGTGGTGAAGAGCTTGAATATTTACAGAAGCGTCATGTCGAAACCAGCGTTATTCCGGGAATCACCGCTGCCGCAGGCTGTGCGGCAAGCTGTAATATTCCATTAACCCACCGTGGACATGGTAATTCTTTACTCTTACACAGTGGTCATGCGAGTACTGGGGAATTTGATAACTCACATACGGATAAAGAAAAGCAGACACAAGTTTTTTATATGGGCATGAATCAAGCAACATCCATTAGCGATTACCTAATCGCTCAAGGTCATCACCCAGATACCGAAGTCGCCGTCATTTGCCAAGGAACACGACCGAATCAGGCATCACAGCTAGGCACACTCGCAACACTGCCGGCAATGGCCGAAGCCATGAAACACTTAACACCTGGCTTGATTATTTTAGGTGATGTGGTCAGCTTAGCGTCTAATCAACAGCAACGACTTGCTCTAAACAGCCTATCCCTATCGGCATAGGACTGCCTACATAATTAGGCTCGAGATTCCGTTACTCGATGCGTTGAGTCTTGAGCAGAATTCATCGCCGTCAGTGCTTCTTTAGCATCACGGCAAACCGCAAAAATCATATCTCGTCGAAACGACAAAGCGGCTAATAACATAAAGCCATAACCGTTCATTTCTAATACTTCTTCATAAAAACGAAAATATTCAACCACAACAATTTCTTTATCAAATAATGCACCAGACCCTAAGCAAGTGACGGCCGCCATTAAGAATAAAGCCGTAGGTGATAAAATCGCTTTTTTAACAATATCCAAATACTCATTTTTATATTGAAAGGCTTTGAACAAAAGTGGCAGCCATACCAATAGCATAATTATTTTATAGCCTTGGCCATCAACAAAGAAAATTAGCCAATCAATATTTGTTTTTTTAATACTCATTTCGCGTAGTATAAAACTGAAGCACAAGGCCGCGCCTAGATAAGCTAATAGGCTTAAACTTGCGGCTGATGACGGTACCATTGACCACTTCTTTTGACCCGCTTGCAGCCAAAAGAAAATGCCTACGCACAATAAAATTAATAACTGTGCATGCTCCATTAACTGATTTTCAGCATACAAATAAGCTTGATCAAAGATAATCACTTCTGTAGCGAAATAAGCGGTCAATACCAACATGAGGGTGAAGACGGCATAACGATAATTTAAAGGCTGGGTCATCATAGTATTCTCTTACATTTTCGAAGAGTATAAGAATGCAATAAGCCTTTGATTAGGTATCAGATTTGCAACAGTGTGATTGAAGAGCGCTATTATTAACTAAACGTTCAGCAATAATGCGGCCTCCAGCTAAATTTTCAGCCAATATTGCTGAGTT
>TARA_B110000196_G_scaffold150796_1_pt1 | contig 13317 bp, 8 predicted proteins | sample TARA_B110000196 | Tara Oceans TARA_B110000196 (sample SAMEA4397072) | marine metagenome | biome: Polar Biome; feature: [MES] marine water layer (ENVO:01000295) within the mesopelagic zone...; material: water (ENVO:00002006), including particulate matter (ENVO:01000060) such as...... | reverse complement strand
ATTTAATGTTGATGCCAGATGACGAAATATACTATCATTTTGAATTATCAGATAATGATGAAATTTCTGGCCCAAAAAAAACGTTATCTTCAACATTTATTGTAAAAGTCCCCTCATTATCTGATTTATATGAAGATTTGGAGAATAAAGAAGAAAATTTAAATGATCAGATAAATGACAGTATCGATGAACTTATATCATTAAAAAATGAAATTAATAATATAGAACTAGATATTTTAAAAACTGAAGATGATCTTAAATGGGAAGACAAACAAAAAATCAAAGAAATAATTAATGAAGCAAAAAATGAGTTAAACAAGATGAATGATATTTCTAATGCCCTGGAGACATTAATGGAACAAAGTGAAAAACACGATCTATTCCTACCAGATTTAATGAAAAAATTCAAAGAATTATCAAGCCTTATTAAAGACATAATCCCAGAAAATTTATTAGATAATATTGATAATATTGAAAGATCTCTTGAGAACATGGATTTGAAATCTTTGCAAAAAGCATTAGAAAACATGTCAAATAATATGTCTCAGATTGAATCTGAGTTAGATAGATATATAGACATATTTAAAAGGTTACAAGCTGAACAAAAAATGGATGAATTGAAAAATAGAATTGAAAAATTAGTTCAACAAAAAGATAAACTTGATAGAGATATTGAAAAAATAGACCTCTCTGAAGGTAAATCTTCAGAATCAAGAATTTGGCAGGAAGAGCAACGAGGATTAGAAGAATTAAACAATATAAATAAAGAACTTGAAAAAGCTTCAAACTTAGTGAAACAATTTAGCGAGAAAACGGCGAATAAGCTCAAGGAGTTAAAAGAAAGTCCTGATTTTAAAATGGCTCAGGATAATATTAAAGAAACAATATCAAACTTGCAGCAGAGTAATAATCAAGAAGCAAAATCTTCGAGTCAATCATCGCTTAAGAACCTTAATAACATTGAGAAACAATTAACAAGCATCCAACAAGAATTTCAAAATGAAACTATATCAGAAATGGCAGAAAAATTAGAAAAAATAATGAGAGACTTATTATTTTTATCTAAAAAACAAGAACAATTACGACTAGAGACTGTATCGCTTTCAAGAAATTCTTCTAAACTAAAATTAATGGCATACGAACAACAGATAATTCAGGATCAATTGAGCCAAACAATTAATCAAATGATTGATGTATCAAAAGAAACTTTTTCTATCACACCTCAAATGGGAAAATCTATTGGTAAAGCAAATAATGCAATAGAGCAAGCTAAAACTGATATTACAAATAGAGATATTAGAAAAGCGGGGCAGAGCCAGCACCTTGCTATGGAAGGTTTGAACACATCAGCTCTAAACCTTTTTCAAAGTATTCAGCAAATGCAGGCTTCTGGCTCTGCTAGTGGGTTTGAACAATTTTTAAAAATGATGCAGCAAATGGCCGGTAAGCAACAAGGTTTAAACCAACAAGGAATGAATTTAACCTTAGGGAAGATGGCGGCATCAGTTCAACAGCAGATTATGCAATCAATGTTACAAGGTCAAAAAGGTATTCAAAAAACGCTCCGAAAGTTAATTGAGGAAATACAACAATCTGGAAGACAAGAAGGCCAAGGAGACCTAAACGGAATGGCTAAAGATATGAATGATGTAATATCTGACTTGTCAAAATATCAATACAATAGAAAAACGAAAGAAAAACAACGAAGAATTCTATCAAGAATGTTAGACAGTCAAACCTCTTTATCTCAAAGAGGTTATAAAGATAAGCGTAAATCTTTATCTAGTGACACATCTATAAAATATTCCAGCCCAGGAGGATTACCAGTTGATTTAGGACAAAGACAAAATATTGCATTAGAGGCATTAAATCGCTCTCTTAATTCTGGATACGCTCGGGAATACCAAATAATGATCAAACGTTATTTTAATGCAATGAGCCAACTTGAAATTCAAAATAATAATGACAACAATGAAAAAACTATTCCCTAAAATTACATTTTTCTACATGTTGTTTTCATTCGCATTATGCCAATATTCCTCATCTATGAAAACTGCTAAAATATATGAAATGGATAAAAATTGGGATGCTGCAATTAGTATTTACAAAGATATCATTAGAAAAAGCCCTAATAATTTCCAAGCAATTAGAAGTTTAAAAAATATATACAAAAGAAGTCAACGTTATGATAACGGGATTAATTTTCTTACATATTATTTAGATAGAAATCCAAAAGATATTCAATTAAATATAGAACTCGGTGAATTCTATTTTTTAAAAGAAGAAATCAAGTTAGCAAAAAAAGTTTGGGCTGACGGAATAAATAAATTCAAAAATAATAAATCATATTATAGAATTTTGTTATTGACTTATGATAAATATAGCTTAGAGAACGAGATAATTTCTATGGTTGAACAGGCCCGAGAAAATTTTGGTAAAAATTTTTTAGCACAAGAACTGGGCAATTATTATCAAAGAAGGAGAGTATATAAAAAAGCTATAGATGAATATATCCTTACATTATTATCAAACCCCGGGAAGGGGTCAACAGTTTCTAGAAGAATATTAATGATGAGTGATGATGATGATGCAAAAGATATCATAGAAATAAAATTATTAGAAACAAGCACTAAGTACCCGGATGTTCTTCTACCTACTCTAGCTGATCACTATTTTAAACATGGAGACTATGTTAATTCTTATAACACTTATATAGATTGGGCAAATAAAGGCTTCTTCAAAGCAAAAAGGTGGCTTAATTTTTCAAACAGCCTACGCAAAGAAGAATCATATCTACTTTCAATAGATGCCTATCGATTTGCACTTAAACAAGATTTAAATAAGTATCAGTTTGGAGAAGCTTTACTTGGACTAGCCAAAACTTTTGAAGATCAAATTTATCCAATTGAGAGAAATGACATAATCCCATTCTTTTATAATGATAATATCTTTTTTGAAGACGCTTTTCAAGTCTACTCAAAGATATCTCCTGAGAACCTACAATCGAGTCTAAATATTTATGATTCAGTTTTGGTTTCAATACCTGAATCTTCAATAGTCGCAGAAGCACAATTCAGACTAGCAGAAATACAATATCGAATAATAGAAGATTTTGATAAGGCATCTGCTTTATATATGAATGCATTATCTCAAAACCCGACTACAAAACTAAAGAAAAAAATTATTTTACGAATCGGAGATGTATTATTGGCAAAGGGGGACTTTATTCAGTCAATATCATTTCTAGACTCTATGTACAATAGTTACAATATGCCTGAGATAAAAAATAAATTGGTTGAGATTTATCTTTTTTCAGGACAACCAGATACAGCATTAGCAATAATTAATGAAATATTTTTAGCCATAAACCCTGCTAATAATACTTTTAATGATTTAATGGAAGTGAGAGATATTATAAATCATTATTATATAGAAGCTAATGAAGGTGGTAAAAAAGATTTTAAAGAATTTTTAAAATCTGAATATTTTCTCAGACAGAGAAAAATAGCTGAGGCCAGTGAACAGTTAGATTACATAATAAAAAACAATAACAATTTAGAATTGGTTCCTTTAATCTCACTAAGAAGGGCAATCGTGTTAATGAGACTTAAAAAATTTGATCAAGCGCTTAATCAAATCCAATCTATTGAAGGGACTATTTTCTCTGATAAAAGTCTAATTTTGTCTGGGCAAATATATGAACAAATATATAACAATAATCAAAAGGCACTAGAATTTTACATGCGTATAATTGACGAATATTCAGATTCAATATATTCTGAACCAATTAGATACCACATAAGAGAATTAAAAAATATTGAGAAGGGTTAAATGAATAGACTAGCCATATCATTTTTTTTATTAATTAATTCTACTATATTTTCCCAAAAAATATTGATTCCAATGGATCAAACACAAAATGACCATTTAAAAGCATACGGAATAGCTTACTACGTGTTGAACCGCAATATTAATGTTGATTGGTTATTAAATTTTCAAGGGGGATCTTTTTTAATTGATAATCACTCTTTTATACAAGCTGAGTGTAAGATACGTGGTGTTACTTTTGTAGAAGTTGAGAATCAATTATTGGATATTTATTCAAGAATTGAACAAAGCAATATGGATATTGTTTTATTAGAAAAAGCTCCTAAAATAGCAATATATACACCTCCAAACAAACAACCTTGGGATGATGCTGTGACTCTTGCTCTCGCATATGCTGAGGTTGATTATGAAACTTTATGGGATGAGGAAGTATTAAATAATAAATTAGATAAGTATGATTGGATACATTTGCATCATGAAGATTTTACTGGACAATACGGCAAGTTTTATCGCAATTATCACAATGCGCCGTGGTATATTGAGCAAAAAATTAATTTCGAAAATTTGGCAAAAAAATTTGGTTTAAAAAGTGTTCATGAAGAAAAAAAAGCTGTATCCAGAAAAATAAAAAATTATATTTCTAATGGGGGGTTTTTATTTGCGATGTGTTCTGCTACTGATTCTTATGATATTGCGCTTTCTTTGGAAACTGTCGATGGTGTACATAGCGTATTTGATGGAACACCAATAGATAAAGATATAGATAGTAAGATTGACTATTCTAAATCGCTAGCGTTTACAAACTTCTCATTATATACAGACCCTATGATATATGAATTTTCTGACATTGATTACCCTCCAAGTCATAATCCAATAACCAGGGGGGCCGAAGCAGATTATTTTTCTTTGTTTGAATTTTCAGCTAAATATGACCCGGTGCCAACAATGTTAACACAAAACCATGTCCCAATAGTAAAAGGGTTTATGGGCCAAACCACAGGATTTAATAAAAATATGATAAAAAATCATGTTGTGATCATGGGAGAGGACCCAGCCTCAGATCAGGTAAAATATCTTCACGGTAATTTGGGGAAAGGTTCATATACCTTTTATGGTGGACATGACCCTGAAGATTATCAGCATTTTGTTGGTGACCCACCAACGGATTTATCATTACACAGAAATTCTCCCGGCTATAGGCTCATTCTTAATAACATCTTATTTCCTGCCGCTAGAAAAAAAGAAAAAAAAACCTAAACCAAGATCATATCTCATGTGGACGCAAAAAGAAATAATCCTAAATAATAAAAATAGAGGTTTTCATTTAGTTACTAATGAAATAGTTCAAAATCTTTCAGAACTAAAAACAGTTTCAATCGGGTTATTGCACATTTTTTTAAAACATACTTCGGCATCATTAACCCTTAACGAAAATGCTGATCAGAGTGTCAGAGTTGATTTTGAATCACACTTTAATGATATGATCCCTGAAGGGGGAAAATATTATACACATCAAGCCGAAGGAGAAGATGATATGCCTGCCCATATTAAATCATCTATTCTAGGGAATTCATTATCTATACCTATTAGTAGTGGGTATTTAATTTTAGGAACATGGCAGGGGATATACTTATGCGAACATAGAAATAATGCTAAGAATAGAAAAATAATACTCACAGTGCAAGGCGTTTAAATTAATAACTATTTATATTTTACTTCTTCCCAGAATTTATCTAGTTCTTTAGACGAAAAATCATCAATGTTTTTGTTCAAACCATATATCTTTTTTTCTAATAACTGGAATCGTTTAACAAATTTTTTATTCGATTCCCTCAATGCATTCTCTGCAGATATATCAAAAAATCTACTTAAATTAATTACCGTAAATAATAAATCCCCTATTTCTTCCTGGATTTTTCTTTTATCATTTTCTTTTTGAGCAATTTTCAACTCGTTTATTTCTTCGTTTAATTTTCTCCAGACTTCATCAATCCTTTCCCAGTCGAACCCAGCAAATGAGGCCTTTTCTTGAATTCTTTGTGAGCGAATAATAGATGGTAATATATTAGGCACGCCATCTAATCTTGAAGTCCGACCTTTTTCTATATGTTTTTTATGCTCCCAATTTTGTTTCTCTTTAGTACTATCTTGCTGATTAGGATTATTAAACACATGAGGATGTCTATTGATTAATTTTTTACATATATTTTCTATTACATCATTTATAGTATACGAATTTTTTTCAGTAGCTATCTGAGATTGAAATACCAAATGTAACATTACATCTCCTAATTCTTCCTCAGTATTATCATGGTTCTTGCTATCAATGCTCTCTATTAGCTCATAAACTTCTTCGATAAAATATGGTAGTAATGAGTCGCTTGTTTGTGCTTTATCCCAATCACAGCCTTCAGATCCTCTGAGTTTTTTTACAATACTAACTAATTGTTGAAAATTTAATTTTACATAGCCATCTTCATTCTTTCTCAAATAATTTCTCCCAATTTTCTTCATTTAGATAATATTCTTCAAGATTATACATAACCTTTTTCTCTTTTTTTGTTTTATCATCATATCCTAATAAATGTAAAACTCCATGTATAACTAATCTGGTAACCTCTTTTTTGTAAGGCTCCTCGTATTTTTCAGCATTTTCTTTGGCAGTTGGCAAGCTAATATATATATCTCCTTCAATACCATTTTCATTATCATTCATTGGGAAAGCTATTACGTCCGTCCATTGATCTTTCAAAAAAAATTTCTTTTTTAGATCACTAACAAATATATCTGAAGTAAAAATTACAGTTATATCATATACTCTAATTTTATTCAATTTTACAATATTCTCTATAATAGCTTTACAAAAAAATTTATTGGGAGAATTGTATTCTGGGTTTGATTGTATACTAATTTTTTTCATTAGATAAGGAAACGATGAGAAAATTAATTATCATCAGGATATTCAATACGAATATGGTATATCCCTCTTAGGACATGAAGCATACCTGTATTTCCATCTACGGTGCCTTTGATTTTATTTAATTCATCAAGCGTCAGTGGACATTCATTAAGTTGCTCATCATCAATGCGTTGTTTAATTATTTTATCAATCATGGCTTCAATTTTCATTATGTCTGGATCCTTGATTGACCTTACTGCTGCTTCTATAGCCTCACAAATCATTAGGATACCTGTTTCTTTTGTATTTGGTTTTGGCCCTGGATACCTAAATTGGCTTTCATCAATTTTGGATGCATCTCCTTCAACTTCTCCCAAAGCTTGTCTATAAAAATATTCAACCCTCGTAGTGCCATGATGCATAGGAATAAAATCTGAAACAATTTTAGGTAGACCATATTCTTTTGCAAGTTGTAATCCATCATTAACATGGTTTCGGATAATCCTTGCACTCATGGTAGGCTTTAATAAGTCGTGTTTATTATCAGCTATATATTGGTTTTCGATAAAATAATCCGGTTTTATCATCTTACCAATATCATGATAATATGCACCAACTCTGCATAGCAATGAGTGTGCTCCAATAGCCGTTGCACATGCCTCAGCAAGATTACCTACAACTATACTATGGTTAAATGTCCCATTTGTTTCTCTCTGTGCTCTTTTTAGCAATGGCCTATCATAATCCAATAATTCTATTAAAGTAAGATCTGTGGTTATTTCAAAGGCCATTTCAATTAATCCAATGAGCCCATAAGTAAGAATAGGTGCTAAAAAGCTATTAAGAGTTAATAATTGTAAATCAAAAATGATTTTTGACCATGGTTGCTCTTTAAAAAGACCAAGCGCAATAATTACAATTATACTAGAACCAATTAGAGCAAACATGGTAGTAAATAATTGACTCCTCTTTCTAAGCTGGCGAATATTATATACTGCAACAGTAGAAATAAATAGGGACAATATTACAAAATCAATGTTTTGCCCCATCATAAGGCCAACTAATATTGAAACAACCACCGTCGACATAAAACCAATTCTAGCATCAAATAATATTGTCAATGTCATCGCTCCGACTGTTACTGGGACAAGATACTCTGAAAGTTCAAAATATATGATGATCAAATAAGCTAAGAACATTTGGATTAATATAATTATCGACATCAGTAGAATCATTTTCCAATCAATAAAAACATCCACTCTGTACATGTATAGAAATGTAAAAAATAAAGATATCACAATAGATATAAGACTTATTCTTCCTAAATAATTCCAAATGTCATTTAAAGATCTCCCTCTATTTTTATTTTCAATTGCAAATGCTAATGAATTTAATTTTTGTAGCACATCTTTAGTTATTCTAATATTCGCATCAACAATTAATTCTGTTTCAACCATCACTCCTTTGCTTCTGGGAACCTGTTTTATACTAAGCCTTTGGTTCGATAAGGTTACAGATCTATCAAATAATAGATTTGGGATCATGTGCTCAACAATAATATCATATCCAATTTCAGAGAAAATATTTTCTGTATTAACCTTGCTGATGTATTCTTCTTTTGCTTTTGTCCATGCACTCTCAAGGCTATTAAAATCTAGTTTCTTCGCAATAATTGGAACCTGACCCTGGTTAATTTTTACTTGATCACTAATAATACTATCTATCGATATATCATATATACCTTCGGACCATCTGTTTTTACATATTTGACTAACTATATTCTTGTGCGATATCCAATCTTTAAGTTTTCTAGGATCAACTTTTGTATTAAGGTATTTATTCCAGGAGGAGTCTTTTAATGTTGTGAATGCATATTTATTCTTAAAATTTTCTTCTACCATTGCTCGGCTCGTACTGTCAGCAATGAACTCGTTTCTTGCTTTTTCTGCAGTAAGATGATATTTACGTTCGTAATAAAGTTGCTTAGACTCGTTGTATCTCCAAATTGAAGACCTTAGATCATTTAAAGATTTAAAAAAATTATCTATTTCTGTTAATTTCGTCTCAACAATATCTTTACTCCTATTAAAAATAAACGGGACTGATTTTTTTTCAGATTTTTTATCCTTTTCATAATTATCAGTTGTCTTAAGAATAGGAAATGTAAAAGGAGCTATTATTGGTTCTCTAGCAATATCATTTAATTTATAGGAATACTGTAATGCTTCTCCTACAGGAAATAAGAATGAAATCAAAACTACAAGAGAAAAAATAATTCCAATTTGTTTCCAATTTTCACTTAAAAATGAAAATTTTTCTGAATTATTTAGTATCGATTTAGTTTCTTTAAACATTAATTATTAATTTAAAAAATATTTTTTGAGCTAGTCTATAAGCCGAGTCTTGTTCACCCAATGGGTTAAATGATCATTTGTCTGCGCATACTGTTACCAGCATGCTGAAGCGATTTACCCGCCCATCATACGATGCGGACAACATCTCTGAACCTATTCAATCTTGCACCAGGAGGGGTTTACAAGCTCAATCAATTTAAAGAAAGACTGGTGGTCTCTTACACCACCTTTTCACCCTTACCTAATTATTATTAGGCGGTCTATTTTCTGCTGCACTTTCCATATCCTCACGGATTCCCTGCGTTACAGGGCACCTTGTCCTGCGGTGCTCGGACTTTCCTCTCCACATATGATAGTATCATAGCAGAGCAATCATCCAACTAGCTCAATAAAATATAATTAATTTTTCTTACTATAAACAAATCGTCCGCAATTATCACATCGGTGGGCATTCCCTGCTCTTATTTCGGAGGCCATTTGAATCGGTAAAGCAGCACCACACCCACTACAAGAGTCGCCAGAAAGAGACACAACAGCTAGCCCGGACCTAGCTAATATAACTTTTCTATATATTTCAAGATCACTCGGTTCAATTTTTACAATCTGCTTTTGGCGTGATTTATCAAGAACTTCTTTTTCCTCAGCCGTTTCTGATAATGCTACTTCTAATTTCTTTCGTCGGCTATCTAAATCTATTTTTAATTCTTCAAGAATTTTCTCATCTTCGCTTATTTCTTTCTCTAAAATATCTTTTTCTTCAAGGTATGATAGTAGAGAAGATTCGTTTTCATTTTTTTGCTCTTTTAAATGTCCAATCTCATTAGTTAGTGCATCATATTGCTTATTATTTGTAACTAAAAATAATTGATCGGTTAGTTTATCTATTTTTCCCTGAATTTCAGAATTAGCTGTTTCTGATTTATTTGAATTTAGATTATTCTCTTTGAGTCTGTTTTTATTTTCATCAATCTTATTTATTAATTTACTTTCTTGTTCATTTAGTTCTTCTACCATTTTAGGCAAATCACCTAAGAGACTGTTTAAATCTTCTAACTGAGAATCGATTTTTTGTAGTTCAACTAGATTTTTTATAGACATTTAGGTTCCTAATATATATTTATCAAAAAAGATATTTTTGTAAAATAGTTCAATTTATTTAAAACTACAATTTATGCTATATCTTAGCCTTCAAACTTATCTAATTAATAATTATATCTGAAATTTAAATTTTGTGTTTATATTATTCTAATCTGTTAGATATATCTACATAAATTCAATCTGCTATTCATTGTCAAATACAATATTTATATTAAGAGTTACAGAGTATAATAATGGAAAAAGAATTAGGGTTTTTATCCCGACATATCGGACTGAAGAATTCAGATGTAAGCTTAATGCTTAACTCCCTCGGTCTTGACTCTCTAGATCAACTTATTAAAAAAGTAATCCCAAGAAATATATATTCTCCAACAACTAAAAAACTACTTGATAAAACTTTATCTGAAACTGAGGCCATTCATAAACTAAAAGAGTATTCAGAAAAAAATTTATTGTTTAAATCCTATATCGGGATGGGGTACTATGGAACGATAGTCCCTAATGTAATAAAAAGAAATATACTTCAAAACCCCGGCTGGTATACACAGTATACTCCTTACCAAGCAGAAATTAGCCAAGGTCGTCTTGAGGCATTATTGAATTACCAGACTATGGTTACAAGCATTACTGGGCTACCACTTTCAAACGCATCACTCTTAGATGAAAGTACTGCTGCTGCTGAAGCAATGGTCATGTTTTTCAATTCAAACAAAAGGCCGGAGAAAAAATATTTTCTCATTTCAAAAAATTGTCATCCCCAAACAATTGATGTTCTTAAAACAAGGGCTGAGCCCCTAAAAATCAAGCTAATAATTGAAGATGAACACTTATTTAATCTAAATGAAACTATTTTTGGAATGTTGTTGCAATACCCTTCTACGGATGGTTTTGTTTCTGATTATACTGATCTAATAACAAAAGCTAAATCATTTAAAATATTTACCTGCCTTGCTACAGATTTATTAGCTCTAAGCATATTAAAAACTCCTTCTGAAATGGGCGCCGATGTTGCTGTAGGGAGCACACAAAGATTTGGAGTACCTATGGGATATGGCGGGCCACATGCCGCATTTTTCGCAACTTCCGAAAATTTTAAAAGGAAAATTCCGGGAAGAATAATTGGTGTTTCAAATGACGTACATGGTGAACAATCTTTAAGAATGGCTCTTCAAACTAGAGAACAACATATCCGAAGAGAAAAGGCAACATCAAATATATGCACATCTCAAGTTTTGCTTGCGATCATTGCATCAATGTATGCTGTCTATCATGGTCCTGAAAAAATAAAAATTATTGCAAACAGAATACAGAGGCTATCATCTGAACTTGCTACATCATTAGCCGAATCAGGAGTTAAAATTTTCTATAGTCATTTTTTCGATACTCTCAGAATTATGCCAAATAACAATTGGGAAAGTTTGGCAAACAAAGAAAAAATGAATTTTAGGGATTTTGAGGATGGGAGTATTGGAATTGCTATTGATGAAACCACAACAAAAGATGATATAAATATAATATGTGAAATATTTGGGTCGAAATTTTTAGAAAATGAGAATGATTTTTCTTTCCCTGAAAATGTAAAAAGAAAGATACCATTTTTAGATCATATGATTTTCAACAAATATCATTCTGAAACAGAAATGCTGCGATATATTCATCGGTTAGAGATGAAAGATCTTTCTCTAAATAACAGCATGATTCCTTTAGGCTCATGTACAATGAAACTTAACGCAACTACTGAAATGATCCCTGTAACATGGCCAAAGTTTGGAGATTTACATCCATTCGTGCCCTTAGATCAAGCTAGGGGATACTCAGTACTAATAAGTGAATTAGGTAAGTGGTTATCAAAATTAACTGGTTTCGACGCTTGCTCAATGCAACCTAATTCAGGAGCTCAGGGAGAATATGCTGGGCTATTGGTCATTAGAGCTTATCATATAAAAAATGGAAACAATCTCCGCAATATTTGCCTTGTCCCAGAGTCAGCTCATGGCACAAATCCTGCTAGCGCAATTATGGCTGGAATGAAAGTAAAAATAATATCGTGTGATAGGAATGGTAATATTGATTTATCAGAGCTTAAAGAAAAAGCAGTTAAATACTCGGATACTCTTTCTGCAATAATGCTAACCTATCCATCAACACATGGAGTATTTGAGAATGAAATAATAGAGGCCTGTAAAATAGTGCATGACAATGGTGGCCAGGTTTATATTGATGGTGCTAACCTAAATGCGATGGTAGGCCTTTGCAGGCCAAGTGAATTTGGTGGCGATGTTATGCATATTAACCTGCATAAAACTTTTTGTATTCCTCATGGTGGAGGTGGTCCAGGTATGGGGCCTATTGTATGTAAAAATCATTTGGTGCCTTTTTTACCATCTCATAATCATCTAAAATCTGTTAATAGCAGTGGTATAGGTGCTGTATCAGCTGCACCCTATGGCAGTAGTAGTATACTAGTTATTTCTTGGGCATATATTGCAATGCTCAATTCATCTGGGCTTGGTATGGCTACTAAAATTGCTATTTTAAATGCCAATTACATGGCCAAAAAACTTGAGCAGCATTACTCTATTCTTTTTAATGGGAACAATGGTTTTAACGCTCATGAATTCATCATAGATTTAAGGAAGATAAAAGATCAATTCGGTATTAATGAAGTAGATATTGCGAAAAGGCTAATGGATTATGGCTTTCACGCGCCAACAATGTCATGGCCTGTGAATGGAACAATGATGATAGAGCCCACTGAGAGCGAGTCAAAAGAAGAATTAGATCGCTTTTGCGATGCTTTGATATCTATCAAAGATGAAATACTAAAAACAGGAACTGGAGAATATGATCATCATGATAATCCGCTGAAAAATGCTCCGCATACAGCCCTACATATAGCATCAGACAAATGGCCTCATCCATATTCACGTAAAGATGCAGCATATCCAGCTAAACACCTTAGTCATCATAAATACTGGCCTCCCGTAGGAAGAATTGATAATGCATACGGAGATAGAAACCTCATTTGTACCTGTCCACCAATTAGTGAATTTGAAGATTGATGGTTTGGTTATTAAAAAAACAACATACTAAGAATCCTAGATGAAACTCAGTCAGAAAGATCTAAGCTAAAAAAAA
>TARA_B110000196_G_scaffold320159_1_pt1 | contig 13438 bp, 15 predicted proteins | sample TARA_B110000196 | Tara Oceans TARA_B110000196 (sample SAMEA4397072) | marine metagenome | biome: Polar Biome; feature: [MES] marine water layer (ENVO:01000295) within the mesopelagic zone...; material: water (ENVO:00002006), including particulate matter (ENVO:01000060) such... | reverse complement strand
CAATGGAGTACCATAGCCTCTGGTGTTTTGGTCTTCAATAGATATAGAACTGTTATCAGTAAGTTTTTCTGTAACATAAGAAGATAAAATCTCGTGTCTTTTAGCCTTACCATTTTTTCTTCTATCTCTTGATATGTCCTCAATTTCAGTTCTAAATGACTCTTCTATACTACTCTTGATATGTCTTAGGATAGTAGGTAGTTTAACACACTGAAGGTCAGCCTCTCCATAAGACCTACTGTTCCTAGTAGATAAACCTCTGTAGCCATATCTAAATCCAGCATTCACTATAGCCTCTTGAGTAGAACTCATAGTCCAACTACTTGCGTGTATTCTATCTATATCAACCTCGATACCAACATTAATATTCTCAAGTCTCATATTAACTCTAAGAGGTCTGCCAAAGTTATTCTCGATATATTTCTCTTTAAGCTCAGAGATGCTAAGGTCCTCTTCACATCCATAAAATAACATTCCAGCAGCATCTCTATCTGTAGTAGAATACATCATATTGAAATATTTATTCTTTGAAGCCATCTCTTTCACATCACAATCTAGCATTTTATTATCACCACTGCTATGATAAACACTGTCCAATACATCCCTCTTACCCTTTAAAAATGATTGGTTATAGGTAGCTAATAACTCATCCATATTAGCTTTCTCCCATAATATCTTTCTTTGGATTTGATTTAGATGTATTAATTCACCTCTTGCATCATTAATGTACCCAGCCAGAGAGCCTCTATGCTTACGAATAAAGCTAGACATCAATTCAGTATGAGAATCATCCCATACATTAGACAGGTCAGCTCTACCAGTATTAGTCGGTCCTGGTCTCCAATCCTCTCTTGAAAGAATAACCTCTTTTTTAACAGGAATTACAAATTTAGCAACTTGGTCATCCTCTTCCATATCGAACCTTAGCTGATTAGATACAGGTATATAGAGATAGTATTGAGATTCATCTCTACCATAACGACCACCAGGATTAACCCAATAACCCAAGTTAAATGCATCGATAAAATCATCAGATTCTGGGTCACTTAGATTACTCCAGGCATCTCTATCACCATCAGCATCCATAAAGTAGGCTTTAATGATTTTCTCTTCCACCCAATCATCACCAAATTTATAATTCTCAATATTAGAAGTCCAGTATGGTGTAGGTGAACAATCTTTATATAGTTTATTCAATAATGAATATAACGCATCCCAATCAATGGATACCTGTGTGATTTTCATAGTATATCTATGAGCTGTTGCCTCTTTTGTAAAAGACCAGTCTTTAGGATTTTTATCAATAAGTTTTTGATGTTTATCAGCCACCTTTTGATTTTCCCTGGCGCTCTTCCAACTATGATAACCTTTACATTGATTATCTTGTACCCATAAATGTATCTTATAGGAAGCAGGTTGCCCAAAGACATCCTCACCCTGGCAATTCATATGTATAGCTGGAGCAGAATTAAACCTGCCACTTCTAAAACTTGACATATTAGTACAACCAGCAATAGAACTACCAGCAGTAGTTAATACACTAAACTTGTCTATAGTTTTAGTTACTGTTTCTATTTGTTTTATTTTTTTATTTGAAAATTTAGTTAGTTTCATTTTATCTTCCTTTATTTTAGTTTTAATTAACAATACACAAAACAAATCTAATTATAAACAAACTAGCAAACAAGACTTATTTTTACACTTAATAATTTAAGGTATTTCTGGCTCTTGTGTCTACAATATGTGGTTAAATTAAACAAGAAAAATCTTTTCATCAAAATCCTCGTTATAAAGTATTCAAAACACTTAAAATTACAGAACCTTAATATTAAAGGTAGAGAAATAGAAATATTGGGTAAATGGCTATAAAACGAGTATAAAAGTGAAAGTCAAGTTATTTTTTAATACAGGAACTATTTGTCTAATTGTTATGTAAATTTATTTTATGATAGAGATAATTTTGCTCATTTTCGGTGTTATTGTAGGTTTTGGTATCACCATTTCCAGCACAATTATAGCCAATAAAAATTCCAGAAAACTATACGAATCTATTTATGCTGTTCCAGATGAGGAGCTAACTGTACCCAGTAATGAACTTAATACAGATACAGAAGATTCCTATAACTGGGAGACATACGAAGATAGCTTAAATAAATTTGGTTTACCAGAAGAGGGAGAGGAGTTAGAATCTTATGACAAAGACAAGAACTAATAGACCAACAAGGATAGATAAGTTTCTAATCTGGTTAATCCAGAGAGTGCCAAGGTTTAATTATATCGTGGAGCAGGGGATAGGTGAAGCTTATGATTTGGGATATGGTAAAGGACTGGCTGAAGGAGCAAAAATAGACCCAAACAACAAAAGAGCTAAGAGACAATTTAAAAAAGCTTTAAAAGAAGCATATAAGGAGATGAACTAATGCCAGAGTCAGATAATGAAAGTTATGGAGATGGTGGCGAACAAGATAGAGTCTCTCAGTATAATAAACCAGGTAAAGTAAAAGTTAGTAAAAAGAAAAAGATTTTAAAAAACATAGCATCAAAAATACCAAAACAATACTAGGGGAAGACACAATGACAACCTATAAGGATTTAGAGAATAGAGAAAGAGTACAAGCTGATGATGGTAAGACTTATTATAAACAGCATACCGTAACCAGTAAGAAAAAAGGTATTAAAGGTCTATTACAAAGATTAATACCAGGAGGAGACTCTGGAATATCAACAAGACCAGACCTTCCATTTGGTGAGAGGTCTACAGCAGATTTTACTGATAAACATAATAGAAAATTAGCAGACAAAAAAGAAAGATATATTGTAGGAGGAGATGCTTCAGATGATAAGACTCAAGCTGTAGCTAGAAAAACAAGAGGTGCCTTGGATGATGGTAGCTCAGATGTAGGAGATATTGTTGCTCTTATTGCTAGACAAAAAGAAAAAGCTAAGCTCCAGGCACAAGAGGTTAATGATGGTTCTGGTAAATGGGATGATGTTGCACCAAATGATGTAATGGGTAAAGATTCTCAGATGGAAGGTGAGATGAATAGACAAAGAGTAAAAGATGTTAGAGATTCTAGCAATGCTGCTAATTCAAACCCATATGGAGAAGGTGCTTCTAGTGAGAGAAGGAGAAAAGCTATTAATCTAGATAATCTTAACTCTCTAAAAGAAAGTGATGGGCTAGGTATTCCAGAGGGTGATTATGATAAATTAAAGGAATATATATCCTCTCAAGAAGACCATCCAGAAGGTATGTCAATCGCTGACTATTATCAATCTATGCTAGAGGGTAAGGATGTGAATCTTTATACTAACCTCAACAATAAGCTTAAAAATGATAAAATTAATAGTGATGTAAGAAGAAGAGCTATGAGAAAACAAGTTCAAAGAAGAAAATACGACTAATGAAACTTACCTCACCTCAAAACAGGAAACTAACAGGACAATTTCAGAAAGGTAAATCTGGTAATCCTGGAGGGAGACCTAAGAAGGGTATAGCTATTATCGATAAGTTTAGAGATAATCCAAGTGCCACGAAGGTGATTGATAAGATATTTAAGATAGCTCAGACTCTTGGAGAGAAGAAGGAACACAAAGAAGCGATGTCTTGTGCCAAGATTATAGCTGATAAACTTATACCTACATTGAAAGCTCAAGAAGTGAAGATGGAGACAGGTACTGATGTAGGGTTCGTATTTATGCCAAATCAAGAGGAAAGTGACAAAGAGTGAATGTCCTATGGGAACCACATAAAGGACCTCAAACATATGCATTGGCAATCAGTGATTGCTATGAACTGCTATATGGTGGTGCTAGAGGTGGTGGAAAGACTGATGCTGGGATTGTATGGATGCTCAAAGAGACTGCACATCCACTCTTCAGAGGTCTCGTTATACGAAGGACAGCAGATGATTTATCAGACTGGCTCGATAGAGCTAGAAGAGTTTATAGAGGAGCAAAGTTTACTGGGAAACCTACTAAGATAGAGTTTCCTTCTGGTGCAATCATAAGGACTGGACATCTAAGGGATGACCAAGCTTATACAAAGTACCAGGGACACGAATATCAGAGGATGCTCATAGAAGAGTTAACTCAGATACCAGATGAAGAAAGCTATTTGAAATTGTTATCAAGTTGTAGGTCAACGATAGAGGTTAAACCTCAAGTATTCTGTACAGCTAATCCTGGAGGTAAAGGACATTCCTGGGTTAAGAGTAGGTTTATAGAAGGACACAAACCTATGAAGGCATTCAGAGACAAAATATCTAGTAGATACAGAGTGTTTATACCAGCTACTATAGATGATAATCCAACACTAGTTAAGGCTGACCCAGAATATGTTCAGTTCCTTGATAGTCTACCAGAACCATTAAGGTCTGCTTGGAGGAAAGGTGATTGGGATGTATTTGCTGGTCAATACTTTGTTGAGTTTCATACAGATGTCCACGTCTTAACAGATGCTGAAGCTAGAGGTAGAGGATATGGTAGCTCTCATAACAAGAGATTCATTGGAATGGATTGGGGTTATGCTGCTCCTTTTTGTGCTTTATGGTGTGAGGTTACACACGACAATAAAGTCTTCTTTTATAGGGAGCTTTATGGTACAGAAAAGCATCCAGCTGAATGGGGTAAAGAGATAGAAGAGTTGTCAAGAGGAGAAGATATAGATATGACACTAGCTGACCCAAGTATGTGGGCAAGAAACCCAATGTCCTGGAATAACCCAGCTACGTCAATGTACACAGACAAATCTATAGCAAATGTGATAGAGCAATATGCACCTAATATGGTTCCAGCTAACAATAGTAGAGTTAATGGTTGGAGGAATATGGCTCAGTTAATGCACTTTACTAAAGAGAATCAATCTAACTTTTACATAATAAAAGGAACTTGTCCTAACTTGATACGAACTATACCACATATGGTTAGATGTGAGAAGAATCCAGAGGATATAGATACTACTCTGGAAGACCATAGTGTAGATGCTTGTAGATATGCATTGACTCATACACAGGTGCCAAATGCACCAGTCAAGAAAATGCCTAAACTACAGCTAGAATTAAAGAAACTAATGGAAGTACCAACCGATAACGAATGGGGATATAACTTTGGCGACTAAAGATTACGATATAGATACAGATGCATCATTACAAGACCAGGCTGGGTATACTCCGTCTGAGGGTGAGAGAAAATTTGTTAAGAAGCTAGAGACTAAGTTTGAAGAGTTTAAGAAAGCTCGTTCTCACAAAGTTAATAGATGGAGAAGGAATGAAGAGTTATATAACGGAGAGTTCCTTAAGCCATTCAAATTACCTAAGTATAAGTCCAGGATTATAGCAAACACAATCCATAGTATCATTGAGACAATCTATGCTATTTTAACAGATAGATTCCCAAAGGTAGATATTATGCCTAAAAAAGAAGAGCAAGTAGAAACTGCTAAAACAGCTCAAGAAGCTGTTGAATCAGAGATGGAAAAAGCTAAGTGTGTTAGAGCTATAAATGGTATGAAAAGAGATGGATTACTGTATGGTAATGGCTTTCTTAAGGTTTGTTATAAAGATGGAATAGTAGATTACAGTGTCCCAGATATATACTCTGTGTTTGTCGACCCACTAGCTACTAACCTAAAAGAATTAAAATGTGTAGTATTTGCTGTTCCTTCATATATAGAGGATATAAAGAATGATTACGAGAATGGACAGTATGTAAAGTCTGAAGGAAGATTAGATGAGTATAGAAGCTTTATTAGGCAAGACAATATCGATGGTGATGGTGTGCCAAAAGGGATAGAAGATAATGTACAAGACAAATCTCCATTAGATGTAAACAGTAAGAGTGGGGATGCAGGTTCTTATGCAGGAGGTCAAACTCTTTTAAAAGAAGCTTGGTATTACGAAGAAGGTCAGTTAATGGTAGCTACCTGGGCAGGAAATGTATTGTTACAGAAAGAAATATCACCTTATGAAGAGATGCCACTAGTTATGTTCCAAAACTACCAAGATGAACATCATTTCTGGGGTAAAGGAGAGCCAGAAATAGTAGAAACTTTAGCAGTAGGCTCAGCAATCTTATTAAGCCAAAGTGTAGATAACATTATATATCACGGTAATCCAGCTGTAGTTATGTCTAAATCTATGGCTAAAACACCTCAAAATAGACCAAGTGATAAACCTGGTCAAATATACTATACGAATGGTCCTCACGAAAGAGTAGATAGATTAGCTGCTGGTAACATATCTTCATCTTCTTTACCGTTAATGGAAACATTCCAGAAAATGACTGATACAGTCTCTGGTATACACGATATAACCCAAGGTAGAAATCCTAGTGGTGTAACAGCTTCAAGAGCAATAGCACAACTACAGGAAGCATCTCAGCAAGTGATTAGAGTAAAAGAAAGAGAAGTAGGTTCTGATGCTGTAATTGATATATACCGTAAAACACTACAAATGCTTAGAAACAATTATGAAGAGAATATAACAATAAGAAAATACAACGATGCAGGTACAGGGTTTGATTTTAGTCAAATTCCTCCGTATATTCTAGACCCAGATATGGACTTTAAATATGTCCCAGGTTCTTCAATGCCAGAGTCACGAGCCTCGAGAATAGACCAAGCCTTAGATTTCTTCCAAATGGGTTTATTATCACCAGAACAATTTTGGAGATGGACACAAAAAGATATTTCGAAAGAGATATTAGAAGAAATACTAGCTTTAAAAGAACAACAAATGATGGCTATGCAACAAGACCAACAAACAATGTCCGAATCAACTGACCCAGATGAGATTATGAATGCTAAGATGAGATTAAGGGAAGAAGCTGGTTTTGGAGAACAACCACCAGAAGGGGGACCAGTACAGTGATAGATAAAAAGATTTCAATAGGGTCAATAATAACAGCTGTTACGATTATAGGCACATTTATCTTTACACAAGGTTCTACTACCCATAAGATAGAAGTTATGGAAAAAGAGCAAACTAGTACCGTATTTATGGTAGATAAGAATGCTACCGATATAGTAAAGCTTAAAATTGGTGTAGCTAAGATAGAAACACAGTTAGATGACCGATTTGATAGGCTAGAAGAAATAATTATGGATTTAGATTAATGGAATTAGAAGCATCAGATAAAGAGTCTAAACCTGCCACTCTTAGAAGTAGAGGTATAGCGACTATGAAGCAATGGTGTCAAAAAAATGGTTATGAGGGTGTAACACAAGAATGTCTTATTTCAGCCAAGAACCAAGACAATTCAGAATTAAATAAAATGGCAAAACAACATCTACTAAGAGGAGTAGCAAATAATGGGAATGACAATTAAGAAAAAATCAAAATCTGGAACTAAAATTTCTGGAAAGTATGCAAGTAAAGGTCCTTCAAGTAAAGGTCAACACGGTGGAGCTGATTATGTTACAAACACTGTAACAAGAGCAGTAGACTCTGGTGGCTATAAAGGTTCATTAACAGTTAAGGCAGAGGACTTTAAAACCATAGCTACGTACGATAGAGCTACTAGAAGGTTTACGGTTTCAAAAGTAAGAAAAACTGACCCACCTCAAAAAGGTGTGAAATCAAAAGTATCTGCTAAACAAGGAACTTCTCAAGGAAGTAGTTCTAAATTAAAACTTGGATAAAAATTTAATACGATTAGAAGACCAACTACGAAAGGAGTGTCTAAATGCCTAATCCGTTTAATGAGGTGGAAATCTCAGACGAAGAAGTAAGTTCACTATCAAGTGAAGAGGAAATGCCTGTAACACAAGATGCGAACAACTCTGACAGCAATGTAGAGAATAGTAGTGAAGAGGTTGCAGGGGAAGATACTGAAGACGAGTACCAGATGTGGGATACAGTCGAAGAAAGGTTTGTTGACCCAGAAGAAGTCCAGCAATGGAAAGATTCTCATAGCAATAAATCTGAATGGCAAAAATCAAACACTGAGAAAGCACAAGGTATTTCCAAGTGGAGTAAACTGATGGACAAAGTCAGTACAGATGAAAGCTTTAGGAATCACCTTACAGAATATTTTGGTGATGACAAGAATGCTATTAATTCTTTAGGTCTCAACGGTATTGAGGCTTTAAAAGAAGAATTTGAAGCAGGTGAAGGTCCTATTGAATCTCAAGAATCTAACAGAAGTTTAGAGGATAGAGTAAATGACATAGAGCTAGATAAGCAAACTGATGTATTGGAAATGAAGTTTGATAATTTTGTTTCTGCTAATAATGAAGTCTTTACAGACGTAAAATCTGAAATAGATTTCCTTGAGTTTATGGAAAACAAAGGAATGAAAGATTTTGAGGATGCGTTTAGACTTTGGAATTATGACAATGTTCAAACCCAGTTAAAACACTCTAAAGAACTGGAATTAAACAAACAAAGAAATGCTGGCAAGGTTGTTCAAACTAAAGCTATTGGTGCAAGTAAAGATATAACTCCACCTAGAATAGCTTCTAATTACAAAAATGTAAATTTGAGTGACCCAGAAATAGCTAAGTATTTCGAATAATTTCCGAAAGGGGAATATAAATGGCTTTAAATTTTACAAATCTAACGGCTCTAACAAGAGATAAGTTTTTGCCTGTTCTGGTTGATAATATTTTTAACTCTAATGTTTTAACTTTTAAGTTACTTAAAAATGCTGAAAAGTTAGACGGTGGTAAGAAAATTATTACTCCAATAGAATATGGTACTAATGCTTCTCAAGGGTTTTATAGTGGTTATAGTGCTTTAACTACAACTACAACTGAAGTAATCACAGCTGCTGAGTGGGACTGGACACAAGCTTGGGCAGGTATAACTATCTCTGGAGAAGAAGAACATAAGAATATGGGCGATTCTCAAGTGCTAAGTTTACTTAAATCTAAACTTAAAAATGCTGAAAAATCTTTAAAAGATTTATTTGGTAATACTATGTTTGGAAATGCTTTACCGTCTGGTGGAAAGTTTACATCATTAATAGGTACAGGAACTATCGCTTCTTCTGCTTACGATGATACTGCTTTAATAGACCTGGCTGCTGGTAATTCAACAGCAACATTTCACGCACCTGGTGATATTGATAACTGTATTATTGGTTACAATAGAACTTTAGGTGGCATTAATTCAAAAGAAGATGGCTCTGCTGGTAATGGTGGTACTTGGTGGGACTCTAAAATGGCATCTTTTGCTACAGGTTCTAGTGCAGTAACTACAGCTGCTACTTGGGATGAATTAATTGCTGTTACTAATGGTACTGCTTTTATTATCAAGAAAATGACTCAGATGTATTCTAGTCTAACTATTGATAATGATTCACCAGATATTATTATAACAACAAATGAAATCTATGATGCTTATGAAAGTGCATTACAAGCTAACAAACGATTTGCTGGAAATCAAGAACTTGCTGATGCAGGTTTCCAAAATTTAGCTTTCCGTGGAGCAGCAGTAGTCGTAGATTCTCATTGTCCTGCTGGGATGATGGTTATGTTAAACACTCGTTATCTTGACTTTAAAGTTCACAACAAAAGAAATTTTACTTTTGATGGCTTTAAGAAAAGAGAAGATTCTGATGCAATGGTTGCTAAGATTTTCTGGATGGGTCAGTTAGTATGTACTAATCCTAGAATGCAAGGTATGATTGTAGGTGGACCAGCTAGTTACTAATAGCTAAATAAACTAAATAGGGGGAGTGAAAGCTCCCTCTATTAAATGAGGTTAAAATGACAATAACAGAAATAATACAAAATTTAAGATATAAATGTGACGAGTCCTTGTCAGATTCTTTGTTTTCACAAGCCGAAAAATTAGAAGCAATTAATGATGCTCAGATAGAACTATATACTTTATTAGATGGAAGTGTTTTTGTAGATAATGTTGCTTTTGATGACTACACATCACAAGCTCAGATGAATGGAAACTGGTATATAGACGATTTAATTAGAGTAGAACGAACAGATGCAGTAGTAGGTATTAAAAGGTGTTCTTTAATAAGTCCTTATGATTATTCTGAGTATATGGATAATAGTTACTCAGTAGCAACAATTTATGACCCAATAGCAGTTCATTGGACATCTTCAACAGGCATTAGTGATGGTTCAAACCCACGAACTACTGGAGGATTGAGAGTTTTTCCTACAGATTATACACAAGTAAGAATTTATTATAGAATGAGACCAAGAAATATAACGTCTACAGATGTAAGTAATAATATAGAAATAGTCTTAGGTAACTCTAATCAAACTGCGGGTTTTGATACTGTAGAACCTCTACATCACTTAATGATATATTTAGCAGAAGCTAATTTATGGAAAAACGATAATAATCAAGCAAGAGCTGATTATGCTCGTTCTAAAGCAATGGGAATGATAACGGTATTAAACGAGAAAACAGCTATGCAAGGAGGAAAACCTATAAATGGGTAGAATAATAACAGTCCCATATAATGGCTCTTTAAATACAGAGACTAACCCAGAAATGCTCTCTCCAGGTGAATGCACAAGAGCAATAAATTTAGATTTATTTAAACCTGGAATTTTACAAAAAAGAACTGGAAGAGCTATAGCAGGTTTTTTTAATGGAGTTAATATTTCAAAATTAATAAGATTTAAAGACCCAGACCCAGAGCAAGATAGGCATATTTGGATAGGTTACGACACAACAAATAATAAACTTTTTAAAATAACTGATATATAAGGAGATAAGTAATGGCTTTTTTCGAAGTTACACCAGCATACACTGAAACGGTGTCTGTAGCATTATCAAGGGGAGGTAGTTTATTCGCAGCAAAAAATGGCTATTTAAAACCAGGCGATATGTTTAGAATAAATAATGGTACAGGGTATAGTAGTCCTTTATCTAGTGCAAATCAAAACACTTTAGGTCAAGCATTGGCTCATTCAAAAATAAATGCAACAGGTTCAAACCCACTAATTGCAGCAACTTTTAATAAATCAATACAAGGTGGTAGTAAAGCAAGTGTTGGTGATTTATATATGGTTACTTCCTCTGTCCCAGATAAAGGAATTTTTGGGGTAAGAAATATGATAGATGGTGATTTTGAAGGTGGTGGTGGATTTACACCATCTCCAGCAAATAAAATAGTTATAACAGGACCTTTGCCAGAGTTTCAAGTAGAATCTGATGACACTGTAACTGTTACAGGGACACTTAGTCAAGGTGCTATAGATGCTGGAACTTATTTTACGTTAACTATTCGAGAACTGGGAGAAACCCAAAGTGATGCAAGTAGTGTAACTATTGCTTCTCCAGGATTATCTTGGTCTCAAACTTTTATACCAGAAGATTTGAGCTATCCAATAGCTAATGTTTGTCAAGCAAGTATTACTGCATCAGTCTACACAGCAAGTAATGTTTTAATTTGTTCAGACACCACATTGATAAATATAAGACCAGATGGTGATGGCTTAGTTACCACTTATGGTACTATAACACCTCAGCTATGGTTTGGAAATTCTAATGGTTCATTAGCTATTGTAGCTTTTTCAGCAGTAGATAATACTAGTGGAAGCACATCAACATCAATTACAATCCCTACCAACTTAGATGGTTTAGAAGCTGGAAACGATGAACTATTAGATGCAGCCTCAATAGCTCTATTAGCTAATGGTGGTACATTAGGTGAAGATTTTGGTCAATTTTATTTGATGATAACATCATCTGAACCAGGAATAGTTCAACAAGGGGTAGAAATAGGAGGTCTTATGAATGTAAGAATAGGAGCAGGATTTAATGCTGACTTTACTGGAGATAATAATGATACTGGTTTAAGTCAAGCATTCCAGGTTTTGTCAACTGCATTTGGCTCTACGGCTAAAATGGAAATAATTGGAGATACAGGCACCGCTTATAGCTTAAGTGCAAGTATTGATACATCTGGCAATGGAGGTCTAGGAGTCTTTACATTAGCAAGTATTAACTTAGGTACTGTAAATGGTGGCAGTGCTATACCACCAGGGCATAACTATAGAATCAAAGTAACTTCTAATGCAGATGATGATATGTTTGCTTTTGGAGAATACTTTACTATACAGCCTTCTTTAGCTTCATTAGCTCTTACAGCACCTGTAAGTGGAGCTGATAGTTATATGGGAGATGCTTTAACAGTTACTTGGACATCAACCGTTAACTAATGTCGATAACAGTATCAGTATTTTTGTTGGCAGGTCCTTCGCATAGCACCCTATCTGATTTAGTTCAGATAGGGGATGCTTTAGCCACGGATATAAATCCAGATGGTTCATTTACTTATGAATTGCCAGAAGGTTTAGCTGCTGATAATTATAGAATTAAACTTGTTTCTGGTGGTTTGTCTGACACATCAGATGGTTTTAATGTACACTCTGATACTGCAACTACTGCAATAACAACTTACAATGAAGATAGGACTGGTTTAGATATAAAAATACAAGATAATGTGTTAAGACTTCCTATGGGAAAAGATTATCCAGCAGCCTGGTATGGATATATAGATAGAAAATTTGCCACATACAGAAATTCAGACAATAGTGCTTATGTTGAACATAAATTTAAAGATTACTATTATGATGATAGTAATATACCTGTACTACCCTTAAATTTTGCATATGTACCTATAACTTTAGGAAATACTAATGATGAAACGTCTGTAGCAGCAGGAAATGTGGGTGTTACAGAAAACCACGATTATAAATATAAAATAACTACTACTTATGATAACAACCAAGAGTCAGCACTAACAGAAGGTGGCATAGAGTACAATACCCAAACAAATGCTATAAATACTATTAAATTAACTTTTAGATATGGAATAACTAATTGGAATCCTAGAATTACTCATTTAAATATTTACAGGGCAATGGACTACGTTGAAGATGATAAATTAAATACATACTATAAGATAGCAACAATAGATTTATCAGACCCAGATGTAGGGGTAACAGATGAAATACAAGTAGTTCCTAATAGAGGTTTTATGACACAAACTTTTGCAGCTGCTTCATCTGATGCTGTTTCCGAACATCTTGAGGCTACAGACCCAGCAACCACTAGAAAAGGTGCTTGTTTTTTTATGAAAAGCCCTTTTGTTGGGGTTTCTATAAAAGCTGGTAATTCATATATTACATTAAATACCTGTGGAAGAGAGTTACGATGGAGTGCAGCAGGTTGGACAGCAACTTCTAGTCTTGTTTCTGAAAGTGGTAATCCTTCTAATATTACTAATGCTGGACATCGAAACTATGTAGATTTTGAAAAAACCCACCCAATGGTAATGGGAAGGGTTAATAGTAATAATTTAGATAATACAAAAAAAAGATTTGATGCTTTACCTTATACTTTAACTAAATGGAATGGACAAAACTGGACATATAATACAAGTAGTGGTTATTATTCTCCAGCTAGTGGGTCTGAATATACTGGACCTTATGTACCTACTATACCATATACAGACA
>TARA_B110000196_G_scaffold124640_1_pt1 | contig 13572 bp, 9 predicted proteins | sample TARA_B110000196 | Tara Oceans TARA_B110000196 (sample SAMEA4397072) | marine metagenome | biome: Polar Biome; feature: [MES] marine water layer (ENVO:01000295) within the mesopelagic zone...; material: water (ENVO:00002006), including particulate matter (ENVO:01000060) such as...... | reverse complement strand
AAACTTTGCTAATAAAAAGTGAAAGAAGTAAATAGAAAGCATTCCTCCTATCTTTAAAACAAGAGCAGTACTTCCTTTAGTAAAAAGTTCAGATTTTGAAATTAATAGTAATAATTTATATATTTTCTCTTTCAAATTGCGTTTGTGATAAGTGAGTGGCAAATCTACAACAATCATAATGAAAAATATATATTTTTATTGCCTATGAAAATCGCAATTAACACACGCCTACTTCTTAAAGATAAATTAGAAGGAATTGGTTGGTATACCTACGAGATTGTAAAGCGTATGACCAACCAACACCCCGAACACGATTTTTATTTTCTGTTTGACCGAGCATTTAGCTCCGATTTTGTTTTTGCAAAAAATGTAAAACCAATTGTTTTGGCTCCACCAACTCGGCATCCTTTGCTTTGGTACTTTTGGTTTGAATTTTCAGTTTCCAAATTTTTACGCAAAAATAATATCGATTTATTCTTTTCGCCAGATGGGTATTTGACCTTAAAAACAGATGTTAAAACTGTACTAACGATACATGATCTGAACTTTGAGTATTTCCCAGATCAATTACCTTTTTTAACAAGAAGATACTACCAATATTTTATGCCAAAATTTGCCCATAAAGCAAATACAATCATTACCGTTTCTGATGCTTCAAAAAAGGATATTGTAAATAAGTATGGTGTGGATAATTCAAAAGTAAAAACGATTTATAATGGCGCTAACAGAATATATAAACCCCTAGAAGAAAAAGAAAAACAAGAGGTGAAAGATAAATACGCAAATGGCAAAGATTATTTCTACTTTGTTGGCTCATTGCACCCTAGAAAAAACATTATCAACTTAATGAGGGGTTTTAATCAGTTTTGTGAACAAACAACATCCGATTGCAAACTGCTTGTAATTGGTGAACCCATGTGGAAAAATGAGGAAACTAAGCAAGTATTTAAACAATTACAACACAAAGAGCGTATTCTTTTTCTAGGCAGAAAAGAAATAGAGGAATTAAGTCAAATTGCAGCATCTGCTCTCGCCCTTACTTTTGTTCCACATTTTGAGGGCTTTGGCATACCACTTGCTGAGGCCATGTTTTGCCACAGGCCAATTATTACTTCTAACACTTCTTGTCTTCCTGAAATTGCAGAGAATACCGCTATTTATGCCAATCCTAATGATGTAAATAGTATTGCTGATGCCATGTCAGAAATGCATACAAATAAAGAAAAAAGAGAAGAACTGATCGAAAATTGTAAAATTAGAAAAAACAAATTTTGTTGGGATAAAGCAGCAAATAAAGTTTGGAAAATTTTAGAGCAAAACCTTCCATGTTAAAAAATAGTTTCAGCAATAAAATAGAAGCCGGCTGTGATGAAGCAGGAAGAGGCTGTTTGGCTGGGCCTGTTGTTGCGGCCTCTGTTATTTTGTCAAAAAACTTTAAGCATCCTCTTTTGAATGACTCCAAGCAATTGAGTAGAAAAAACAGGGATTTATTAGAAAAAGTGATAAAAGAAAAAGCTGTTGTTTGGGGAATTGGAGTGATTTGGAATCAGGAAATTGATAAAATAAACATCTTAAATACATCCATAAAAGCCATGCATAAGTCCATAGAAAAACTAAAAATAAAACCAGAATTACTTCTAATTGACGGAAACAGATTCCATGCATTCAAAGATATCCCACACAAATGCATAATAAAAGGAGATGCAAAATACGCTTGCATTGCGGCAGCATCCGTATTAGCCAAAACTTACAGAGATAAACTAATGCAAAAATTACACTTAAAATTTCCCCAATTTGACTGGAAAAACAACAAAGGATATCCAACAAAAATTCACCGACAATCTATTGTTAATTATGGCATCACAAAATACCACAGAAAGAGCTTTAAACTTTTACCTTTGCAACTCAAACTAAACCTTTAATGAAAAGCAAATATCTTAAAATCTTAATTTTACTGCTTTTAGTAAGTTTTATTTTCTTTTTTGGATACAAAAACTACAAACAATTATCAGATAAAAGAATCTCTCCTTTTGTGCTGATTCCAACTAACGCTTCTATTATTTTGCAAGTGAATGATATGGAAGATTTTAGTAAAAAACTAAATGAATCTGAAATTTGGGAAAAGTGTATTTTATCGAAATATGGGAAAAGTTTACAAAGCGATATTTATTATTTGGACTCTTTAATTTTAATAATTAATCAATCCAAAAAAACAAAAATCAACACGGTCTTTTTCTCCACGCACAAACCCAGTTATAATGATGCCGCTATTCTATTTTCAACTACTCCTAGTAAAAGCATAAATTTAAAAGATTTTATGGCAAATGTTTTACAAATAAAAAAAGAGGACCTTGAAACTCTCAGTTACGAAAATGAAAACATTTACGAATTAAATAGAAAAACAAAAAAATACTTTATAGCCGAAAAAGAAGGGGTGCTTTTCGGAAGTTCCTCAAAAATATTAGTGCAAGATGCCATCAGGCAATTTGGAGCAAAAAGCAATCTTTTAAGTAATTCTGCTTTTATAAAAGTACAGAATACCGTAAATAATAATGCCATTGCTAATTTGTATTATAATTTTAATAATCTACTTGATTTATCTACTATTTACAGCCAGGGGGAAAAAAATAAAAATATTTTCTTGAATCACTTTTCTTCTTGGGCAGCAACCGATATATTTATAAAAAATAATTCTTTTTTTGCCAATGGTTTATCAGATTTCGGTTCTGGAAGCGACATATTTTTAACTGCTTTAAAAAATCAAAAATCAAGCAGTCATAATGTTTGTGAAATTCTGCCACATAATACTTCCCTTGTATTTGAACTTTGCATTAGTAATGCCAAACTTTTTGCTGATAACAAAAATACTTTCTTGCAAAAACACAATGCCTTTTACCAATGGGAAAAGAGAAAAAAATACCATGAAGAAAAATATAATTTTGAAATAAATGAATTTTTGAAATATGTAGACAATGAGATTGGGGTTTTTAAAATTGCATCAACAACTAAAGATGATTCTGAGCAGAGTTATTCGTTTATTAAAGTTACAGATATACAGCAATCATCCATTTTTTTGAGTGGATTGGTTAACACAAATCTAAAATCGGAATATGATGGTTTGAGTATTTTTAATATTGCTGAACCTAAACTAATTTCTTTCTTATTTGGTGATATTTTTTCAGTTTCGGATAACTCCTATTTTGTAGCAATTAAGGACTATCTGATTTTCGGTAATAGTAGTGCCGCACTAGAATATGTGATTGATAATTATAGCAGTAAAAATACCCTAAGTAGTAGCAAACATTTTAAGAAATTCCAGCAGCAAATAGCAAATAGAGCTAACCTTTTCTTTTACATCAATCCTGGGAAATCGGCTGATTTATTAAGCAATACATTAAATAAAAAATGGGGGGATTTATTTACTATTAATGAAGATTCTCTACAGAAATTTACTGCTTTTTCTTTTCAACTAAATGTAGGAAATCCACTGTTTCTGAATAACATTATTCTGTTTTATGACAAAGCGTATAAGGAAGAATTAAAACAAGAATGGTATGCGCAATTGGATACTACCTTTGCTATAAAACCCCAAATTATTTACGATTATACCACAGGAAAAGAGCAAGTATTTGTGCAAGATAATAGCAATAAAATCTATCTTTTTTCATGTAGTGGCGAAAAACTATGGGAGATAGGAATAGGCGAAAAAATAATGGGTAGTATTTCCCAAATTGATTTTTACAAAAACAAAAAATTACAAATATTATTTAACAGCAAAAATCAGTTATATATTATCGATCGCTTGGGGCGTTTTGTGGGAAATTTTCCAATTTCTTTGCCCATGAAAGCTACAAATCCGCATGCACTTTTTGACTATAATAAAAACAGAGATTATAGAATTTTAATTGCTGGAGAAGATGATATAGTTTATAATTTCAAAAAAGATGGAAGCCAAGTAAAGGGTTGGAAATACAAGGGAAATAAGGGATTAATTAAGGGTAAATTATCGCATTTTACTGTGCAAGGAAAAGATTATATTTTGTGCCCTTCAAAAGAAAAAGGAATAGTCCTTCTTGCTAGAAACGGCTCGGAAAGAGTAAGCTTTAATAAGGAAACAACTTTTACAAAACAGCCCTTGCAATTATATAGTGATGGCAGTATTTATACTATTACAAAACAAGGGAAATTATGGAGGGGGAATGTTAATGGAAATACTACTGAAATCCCACTTCCCAACTTAACAGAAAACTCCCTATTTATCATCAATAGTATAGCTACGAAAACCAATAAAAAATTCATCTACACTAATGACAAAATGGTTTATGTGATGAATAATAAATTTGAGCTTTTACATAGCTTTGAAGCAGCAAATACCATTAAAGAAATTTCTACTTTCCAAGGGAATCTTATTGTTATTACCAGCAAAGAACTTTATGTATGGAAAGATGGCGTAATAAAAGAAGGAACGCCAATTATTACTGATGGATTTGCGCAGGTGGATGATATTGATAAAGATGGAAAATTGAACCTTATAATTAGTCGTAATGCTTTCCTTTACAATTTTGAGATTGAATAATTACCTTAAAAGGTAAGTCAATCGGAAATAAGGAATAAATGGATACTCTATTTTAGATATAGGAGCCTGTACTCCTCCCCTTATTAATACTGTATTTTTTCTATACATCAATTCTGCTGAAATTTGTGGCACAATATCTTCTTCCTTAGTTGGACGATAAATAATTCCTGCATTTACTCCAGTATAAAATTTGTTGAGAAGTTCATAGCTGTAGCCCAAATTTATCCCAGAAAAAACAAATGAGGTTTGCACCTCAGCATAAAGAATCGATTTCTCCCTAAAATAATAAGCTCCTACTCCACTTAAATAAGGTAGTCCATAAGAATGAGCAAAATATAATTTATTTTGCTGAGGATCTCCTTTATCAAATCTACTCAAATCATATTTTTTAATCAAATCGATAAGTAAAGATGTGTATTTTGGATTGGTGGCATAGCCCGCTTTTTTTAAGCCTTTTGCCCAGGCTTTATAATTTGTAGGTGATAAATCAAAAAGAGAGGAGTATCTCTCCCTTTCTTTTAAAAACAGAGAATGGTCTCGATAGGAATCAGCCACTTTACTATACTTTCTGAAACACTCCCCTTTTTCATCATCATCATCTATAATAGTTTCTCCATTCCAATTGTCATGGCATTTTATTCCAAAATGATTTTTTCCCTCTGTTGCCAATCTACTTTCCCCATTTCCTGATTCTAAAATTCCTTGTGCCAAAGTAATGGATGCCGGGATTCCAAATTGATTCATTTCAGCAACAGCTATATCTTTATAGGTACTAATATAGACTTCTGCTTTGTTTTGGGGAAACAAAAAGAAGTTAGAGAATAGAAAAAGAAAAATAAATAAAATTCTAATCATACTTCAAAGATATTATTTTGTAGGTAAATTAAGCCCAAACCTTCCATTCATTCCTTTATTGCCTTGCAAACCTCCAGTGTGTATAGCTAGAATACTACTTCCTTTTTGGAAGTAATCTTTAGCTACTAAATCCAAAATACTGAATAGCATCTTTCCAGTATAGATAGCATCCAAAGGTATATTGCGTTCTTTGTTAAAAGATGTAATAAATTCTATCAATTCATCAGAAATTTTAGCATAGCCCTCAAAATGATAGTCTGTAATTAATTTCCAATTTTCCTTATTTGTCCATGTTGAAATATCCTTTTCTAATTGTTCACTTCCTTTGATTGCAGAAAATCCTAATACTTTTTGTTTTGCGACAGAAGAATTTATAATTCCAGAAATAGTACCGCCTGTACCAACTGCACAACAAATATAATCTTGGGAATCATTCGCTTCCAAAATTTCTGCTGTTCCCTGTATTGCCAACTCATTTGTTCCTCCTTCTGGAATAAAATAAAAAGAACCAAATTGTGCTTTTAGTTTTTCTAAAAAATCAGGAGTCGTTTTTTCTCGATAATCTGTTCTACTCACATAATGTAATTCCATACCACTTTCTACTACAAAAGCCAAAGTAGAGTTTAAAGGCAAATGCTCCTCTCCTCTTATAATCCCTATACTTTTAAAACCTTTTTCTTGCGCAGCAAAGGCAGTAGCAGCAATGTGGTTGGAATAAGCGCCCCCAAAAGTTAGTATTGTCTTAAATCCTTTTTCTTTTGTAGCTATCAAATTGTATTTCAACTTATACCATTTATTCCCTGAAATAAAAGGATGTACCTTATCTATTCGCTTAACAAACAAGCGGATTTTTTTCTGTTTTAAAATAGCCAATGATATTTCCTCAGTTTTGATTTGCATTCGTGCAAATATCGTAATTTTGCAAACGCTTATGAAACTATTTTCTAAAATACCACAACTTGAAAAAGAGGACTATTATTACTCCAAAGAAGGATACATTATCTTTACCGAAAAGTATCACTTAAAAAGGGGTTCTTGTTGTAATAATAACTGCAAACATTGCCCTTATAAAAAGGAAGAAAAGAAGAAAAAATATGAAAGATATTAAAGAGACAATATTAAGAGGAATACCGACTGAACTTCCTGCAAAAAAAGCATTAAACAAAAATATTAGTCATGCGCCTAATAGAAAAGATATTCTAAATAAAGAGGAAAAAAGGTTGGCTATTCGTAATGCTTTGCGTTATTTTCCTAAAACAATGCATGCCGTATTAGCGCCTGAATTTGCTGAGGAATTAAAAATTTACGGCAGAATCTATATGTATCGTTTTATGCCTGACTATGAGATAAAAGCAAGGCATCTGGAAGATTTTCCGCACAAAAGTAAACAAGCAGCAGCACTACAAATGATGCTATCCAATAACCTAGATGCTGCTATTGCACAACATCCTGAGGAATTGATTACTTATGGTGGAAATGGGGCTGTATTCCAAAACTGGGCACAGTACCTATTGTGCATGCAATACTTAGCCGAAATGAATGATGAGCAAACATTGGTTTTATATTCTGGTCATCCAATGGGATTATTCCCTTCACATAAAGATGCTCCTAGAGTTGTGGTAACAAATGGAATGATGATTCCTAACTATTCCAAAGCTGATGATTGGGAAAAATTCAATGCTTTAGGTGTTACCCAATACGGACAAATGACAGCAGGTTCTTTTATGTATATTGGTCCGCAAGGAATTGTACACGGAACTACAATTACCGTACTAAATGCGGCACGAAAAATTGACCCAAAAGCTGAGGATTTAAGTGGTAAAATATTCATTACTGCAGGTCTTGGAGGAATGAGTGGCGCACAGCCAAAAGCAGCTGTAATTGCAAAAGGAGTCTGCATAGTTGCAGAAGTTAATCCCAGGGCCACTTACAAAAGACACGAACAAGGTTGGGTGGATGAAGTGTACAAAGATTTAGATGAATTACTAGATAGAGCTATTGAAGCAAGAACAAAAAAAGAAGCGGTTTCTATAGCGTATGATGGAAATATAGTTGACCTCTGGGAAAGAGTAGTTGATCGTAATATTTATATAGAAATTGGTTCTGACCAAACTTCATTACATAATCCTTGGGCAGGTGGTTACTACCCTGTTGGAATGAGTTATGAAGCTGCAAATGAAATGATGACAAACAATCCTGAGCAGTTTAAAAAGGAAGTCCAAAAAACATTGGTTCGCCATACCAATGCAATCAATACTTTAAGCAAAAGAGGAATGTACTTTTTTGATTATGGAAATGCTTTTTTACTAGAAGCAAGTCGTGCAGGTGCCAACATCCTAAATGAGAAAGGAGATTTCAAATATTCGTCTTATGTGCAAGATATTATGGGGCCTATGTGTTTTGATTATGGCTTTGGACCATTCCGTTGGGTTTGCGCTTCCAATGACGCTAAGGATTTAGCAATAACAGATAGAATTGCTTGTGAAGTACTAGAAGAAATTATTAAGCACTCCCCTGCTGAAATTAAATTGCAGATGAGCGATAACATCAACTGGATAAAAGCAGCAGGAGAAAATAAAATGGTAGTCGGTTCGCAAGCCCGTATTTTATATGCGGATGCACAGGGGAGAATGAAAATTGCAGAAGCCTTTAATAATGCGATTGCTAGTGGTGAGCTTTCTGCTCCTGTCGTTTTGGGGCGTGATCATCATGATGTGTCAGGAACGGACTCTCCTTACAGAGAAACATCCAATATTTATGATGGCTCACAATTCACGGCCGATATGGCAATACAGAATGTTATTGGTGATAGTTTCAGAGGTGCTACTTGGGTTTCCATCCACAATGGTGGTGGCGTTGGTTGGGGTGAAGTAATCAATGGTGGTTTTGGGATGTTGTTAGACGGTAGTGCTGATGCTGACAGAAGATTAAAATCCATGTTATTTTGGGATGTTAATAATGGAATTTCCAGGAGAAGTTGGGCAAGAAATAAAGAAGCTAACTTTGCCATTGAAAGAGCCATGAAAATGAATCCAAATCTTAAAGTTACAATGCCTAATACTGCTGATGATGATTTGATTGAAGGATTGGATTTATAGTTGGACACATAAGATTTGTGAAAATCTGAAATTTCATAAATATTAATTTTATCTATTATTTGTAAAAAAACTCATGTATAAAAAATTATTTTTCTTAGCTTTAACTTGCTTATTACTTAAATCCTGCAAGGAAAACTGCTATTTTTTCCTCAGAGTTATACCTTTTTCTTATCTTTCTTTTTAGTTCCTTAATGAACTTCATTGCATTTTCTTTTTCTTTCATTTTTATTAAATCTAAAGGGTTAAAATTAATAAAAACCATATACTAACTTTTTAAACTAAACAGTCCACTTTGGCTTGACTGATTACAACCAACAACTAAAAATTAAAATCTAACATCTAACTACTAAAATCTAACATCTATCTTTTATCTTTGCCCAATGCGTTTTTTTATTGAATTATCTTACAGTGGCAGTAATTACCATGGCTGGCAAATACAGCCAAATGCCAATACTGTTCAAGCCGAGCTGAATAAGGCACTTTCCACTATTTTGAATAATGCCATTTCAGTAGTTGGGGCTGGGCGCACAGATTCTGGCGTTCACGCCAGGCAAATGTTTGCCCATTTTGATGTAGAGATAGAAGTTGAAATTCCTCTACTCATTACAAAACTCAATGGTTTTCTACCAATCGATATTGCAATACTCAATATCTTTAAAGTAAATGAAGATGCCCATTGCCGTTTTGATGCCATCAGTCGAACTTATAAATATTATATTACCAATAAAAAAAGCCCATTTAATAATAATGTTTATTTTCATTATAAGAGTTTGGATGTAGATGCCATGAACTTGGCTTGCAAACATCTTTTAGGAAAACAAGATTTCACTTCCTTTTCCAAACTACATACCCAAACCCACACCAATGATTGTGATTTGATGTTGGCTAATTGGGAAAAGAAAGACGATAACTTAATTTTTTCCATAAAATCCGATCGATTTTTGCGCAATATGGTTCGTGCTATTGTAGGCACTTTGCTAGAAGTAGGAGAAGGTAAAATAACAAAAGATAAAGTAAAAGAAATAATAGAGAAGAAAGATAGATCTCAGTCGGGCGTTTCCGTTCCAGCACATGCTCTTTTCCTAACTAATATTGAATATTTTGAAAAGATAATGTAACAATTCGTTAATTTGACAATGAAACAATTAAAAACCAATAACTGTAAATCACAACCCAATTTATGTCCAAAACAGGAGAAATATTAGATTATAGCTTGCTAAAAAGGGTGATGGTTTTTTCTGAACCCTACAAATCACAGATGTGGCTTACTGCTACCTTTGCTATTTTGTTGGCTTTTCTGGCGCCATTGCGCCCTTTACTTATCAACTATGCACTGGATGAGTATATACTTATTCCCAATCTGGAAATGTTGTTCCAAGTCACCATTTTAATGATTGCTATTTTAGCGATTGAAGCCATTGTTCAGTTTTATTATATCTACTATGCTGCTTGGATCGGGCAACATGTTATTCAGGATTTAAGAGGTAAAATATACAAGCATATTGTAAGTCTAAAACTTAGTTTTTTTGATAAAACTCCTATTGGCACAGTGGTTACTCGTACCATTTCTGATATTGAAACCATTGCCGCTATCTTTTCCGAAGGACTGCTTATCATTATTGCTGAACTTTTAAAAATTGTAGCGATACTTGCTGTTATGTTTTATACGGATGTAAAACTTACTATTGTTTCTTTGGCTTCCATTCCCTTACTCCTTATTGCGACTTCTTGGTTCAAGCGTTCCATTAAGTCTGCTTTTCAGCAGGTACGCACGCAAGTTTCTGTTATGAATGCCTTTATTCAAGAGCATATTGTGGGCATGAATATCGTTCAAATTTTTGTTCGAGAACAAGCAGAATATCAAAAATTCAAAAAGATTAACAAAGCACATCAAGATGCACATTTGCGTTCTATTTTATATTATTCTATCTTTTTTCCAGTGGTGGAGATTTTATCGGCTTCTTCTATTGGACTCATTATTTGGTGGGGAGGTAGCGCTATTCTATCTGGGCAAGAGGTGACTTTTGGGGAATTGGTAGCTTTTATTTTGTATATCCACATGCTTTTTCGTCCTATTCGTCAATTAGCAGATAGGTTCAATATTTTGCAAATGGGTATTGTGGGTTCCGATAGGGCTTTTAAAATATTGGATACCGACCAGAAAATTCAAGATAATGGCGATTTGGTTTTGGAAAATATAAAAGGAGACATTAGTTTCCAGGGTGTGTTTTTTGCTTACAATAGAGATCAATGGGTTTTAAAGGGTATCAATTTTGATATTGAGGCGGGGAAAACCCTGGCACTTGTTGGGGAAACGGGTGCTGGCAAAACTTCAGTTACCAATGTACTCAATCGTTTTTACGATATACAAAAAGGAAGTATAAATATTGACGGATATTCCATTGAAGATGTAAAGCTAACCTCATTGAGAAAGCAAATCGCTTTCGTTCAGCAAGAAGTATTTTTGTTTTCCGATTCCATTTTTAATAATATCACCCTTTATGATGAACACATAAGTATTCAAAGGGTAGAAGATGCTGCCAAGCAAATTGGAATCCATGATTTTATTAATGCTTTGCCCGGGGGTTATAATTATTCTGTTGGAGAAAGAGGGGTTACACTTTCTACTGGGCAAAGGCAATTAATTGCTTTTTTGAGGGTGTATGTTCGAAATCCAAAAATTTTAATTTTAGATGAAGCAACTTCCTCAATCGACACAGAAACAGAACAATTATTACAAAACGCATTAGAAAAATTAGCCGTCAATCGTACCCTTATTATCATTGCTCACCGCCTTTCCACAATAAGAAATGCCGATAAAATTTTACTTTTCCAGGACGGTAAAATTATAGAGCAAGGCAGCCATCATTATTTGATGGAGCAAAAAGGAATTTACCAAAGAATGTATAGCACCCAACAATTTGTTAATAAATGAGCACATAAGAAAAAAATATAGAATTATTTTTTATAGTATTTTATCTGCTTTATTGTTAATTTTGTAGCTGTGAAAAAGAGATGCCAAATATTGCTTGCATTGTTACTGTTTTGTCAGATTGCTTATGCGCAAATTACTATTGATAAAACCGCCCCTTACGATTCTCCAACATGGCTTGTAGATAATATTTTATTGGGTGGTGGAGTGGTGGCATCCAATCATTCCTATCAAGGAGATAGTATGCAAATTGGCTTTTTCAATTCCATTAACACCAATCTTGGTTTAGATAGTGGTATTGTAATGGCTACTGGCGATATCGATTTACTAGATCCTAACTTTACTGGTTTTGGCGCTAATCCTCCCAATACAGTAACCGATCCAGATTTACTAGCAGTTGCTAATTCTGTACCACCACTGATTGGGCAAACTTTTGTAGTGTCTTCCATTAATGATGTAGCAATACTAGAGTTTGATTTTATACCAACTTCTGATACTGTAAAGTTTCGATATGTTTTTGGCTCTCAGGAATATTTTGGTTTTGAAAACTCCCAATACAATGATGTATTTGGGTTTTTTCTTTCAGGTCCTGGTGTTGCAGGACCATACTCTTCTCCTCCTATACACCCTAATGGTTCTATCAATTTAGCCATTGTCCCGGGCTCTAATCCTGCATTACCAATTACAATATCCTCAGTTAATAATGGAAATAATGGACTATTTACCCCAATAAATGTTCAGTTTTTTATTAATAATTCAGGAACTGGATTAGATACGATTTCAGATGCAGATGGATATACTACCGTTCTTACTGCTGTGGCTGTGGTACAATGCGCGCAAACTTATCACATTCGCCTTGCTATTGCAGATGGTTCTGACCAGGGATTAAGTTCTTATGTTTGGCTGGAAGCCGGAAGTTTTACTTCTCCCACTTTAGATATTGCTGATAATATGAATATCGATTCCACCTTTATGGAAATTCCGTGTAATGCTACAATTACCCTTACTGCTGATGGTGGAGTTGGCGCTACTTATCAGTGGCACGATAGCGGAAACACCATTATTAGTACCGATTCTTTTATTACGGTTGGCCCTGGACAGTATTGGGCTGCAGCTACTTCTGTTGGTTGTGCTGTTTATTCCGATACATTTACTGTTTTTTCTTTACTTCCTCCTACATTTGAATTAGGGATTGATTATAATATTCCCTGTAACACTACTACTATACTTAATCCAGTTGTAACAGGCGGGACAGGGGTGTATAATTACATCTGGAACAATGGAAGTTCCAATTCTTCGATTTCTGTTGGGCAAGGCTATTATCATTTAACCATTGATGATGGAACGGGCTGTTTTGCTGTGGACTCTATTTCTATTACGGAAGACGCTCCTCCAACTGCAACTATTTCAGGAGGCGGAAGTGTTTGTGATGATGGAACAATGGTTAATTTGTCTTTTGATTATAATGGCTTACTACCATGGAATTTAAGCTATACGGATGGCATGAATAGTTTTAATCAAAATGCATTAACCTCTACTAATTTTAGTTTAAGCACATTGCAAGCTGGAGATTATTCAATCACCCAAGTGAGTGATTTAAATGGCTGTCTTGCAACTATTTCAGGATTGGCACAAGTGCAAATATATCCCATGCCAAATGTAGTAATTACTCCTGGAGACACTAGCATTTATATTGGGCAAACCCTTATCCTAAGCACAGCTAACTATTCCCTTTATAATTGGTTTAATGATGAGGATTCTTTATTGGGAATAAGCCAGCAAATAGAAGTGAGTCAGGAAGATGCTTATTATGTATGGGTAGAAGATGCAAATGGTTGTACGGATATTTCTGAATTAGTTTTTATAACTTTGCTTCCTAAAATAGAACTTTTTGTTCCTAGCGCTTTTACGCCAAATGGAGATGAGCATAACGATTTACTTGTGATAAAAGGGGGGTTTATTAAAACCTTCGAGATGGATGTGGTAAATCGTTGGGGAGAAGTCCTTTTTACAACAAATTCTATTGAAAAGTATTGGGATGGAAAATTTGAAGGGAAAGAAGTTGTACAAGGCACTTACTATTATAATATTACCCTTGTAGGGCAAGACAA